>Ga0126333_1000092_pt1 | contig 28165 bp, 35 predicted proteins | sample InaspJWI54metaG_FD_94488 | JGI IMG/M metagenome (GOLD analysis project Ga0126333, IMG submission 94488) | Marine gutless worms symbiont microbial communities from Oahu, Hawaii - Inanidrilus sp. 2 OAHU.JWI-54 metaG | ecosystem: Host-associated > Annelida > Digestive system > Unclassified | place...
ATATTATAGAGACCGATGCCGATTATTGAGACTAATTGGAAGTGAGGGAGAAAACTGAAAAAAATCGTACTATTTTCATTGAAAAACATCTCCCATATCCGTTATAGTCTTTTCATTAGATATATAGCAAAGGAGCCTCAAATGAGAAAAATTTTCATTTTCCTGGCTGTTGTTTCAATCACAGGTGGAGCTATCTTCGCTGAAGAAGGCGTTCTGATCGACTTCAGCGAGCTTTTGGACGACTACCAGGGACAGCATCAGGCAACGCTGTGGGATTACAGCTCGATAGCGGGCACTAGGTTCTCCGAGGAGCAGAAGGCCGAGATGAATACCTCCCTATACGTTCCGAATTGGGATGTGACTCTTTCCAGTTCCTCCAAAACCGTTACGACTGAGAGCTTTTCCTATGCGCTTCCCGCCACAGTTCTGGATAATTCACCGCAGTTTGCCGGTGAACAGGTGATGGCGGTTCGCGTGCATTACCCAACGGGAACGTTCAATTCCTACGCGTGGGTCAAACCCCCGTTTGAGATTCCCATGTATGCCACCAGCGATTTAACGGAGAATGCGCCCAGAGGAGAACAGTTTGTCGGTTTCGGCGTACTGCAGAACGTGGGTGCTATCAGAGATATCAGGATGAACGTCCACGGGATGAATTTTCCAATGGCTGTGGCTGTTGTTCTGAGAAATGAAAATCAAGAAACCCAGCAATATCCGCTCGGCCACCTCGAATTCTCGGGTTGGAGGGAGCTTTCCTGGGTGAATCCGAACTACATCGCTGATGTTAGACATAGAGAGGTTAGAAGGTATCCGCTCTATCCTAGAAACGTTCCATCGGTAGCTCTAGATAGTATACAGTTCTACCGGGACGCGGAGCAGGAAGGCGGCGATTTCATAGTATACATGAAGGATATAGTGGTTACATACGACCAGGCCATACTACAGGGCTTTGATACCGATTTAGACCATGAGCAAATTTGGGGCATCATAAAAGAACGGGAAGAAGAACGACGCAGAGCCGAATTGCTGCGACTGGGTGATAAACAGGTGCTATATTATATCGAGGAGCAGAAGCGGCACAAAGACGCCGAGGAAACTCCTCCGGCGCAGTAGTAAAAACGAAGTCCAAACTAAGGGCCCAACGCTAAGTTGGGCCTTTTTATTGACACACGGCGATGTTCGGTTAGAATTCGTTCGAGGGGGCGGCTAGCTCAGTTGGTTAGAGTACGTGCTTGACATGCACGGGGTCGCTGGTTCGAGTCCGGCGCCGCCCAGAAGCGGGCCCGCTAGATACTGGGCTTCGCTGTGTAGAGGGATAGTATGGAGTCCGTCTTGCATGCTGCTAAGCGCACCTGCATTCTTGGGTGCTGTTATCTTGTGCAATTGAGTCGCAATGGGTATTATTGGCGCTAAAAATAACCGAAGGGGGCCGCTATGGGCCAGCGGGATGAGCTCTATAGCACCAGAATATTTATAGATGACGGTCAGAAAACCTTTTTTTTCAATATAAAGAAAAACCGCTATAATGACCGTTACTTGAATATTGTCGAGAGCAGAAAAACCGACCGGGGGTTCAAACGCTCATCGTTAGTGGTGTTCGATACCGACATCGATAAGTTTTTAATTGTTCTTGAGAAGACGATGGAGGACTTTCGTAATGGAACGGGGAGTCCCGAGGTAACCTTTACCGTGGGCAGCGGTAGGCGGGAGTACCTATTGCACCTGCTTTCTAAGGGTAGGCCGGCGCTGCATCTAATCGAGAAACGAGAGGATGCCACGGGCGCCCGGCGCGAATCCTTGATTCTGCCCGTCGATTCGTTTGATGCCTTTCTCGAAGCGCTGAAGAAGGCGGTTTCCATGATGGATGTAGTTTAGCCGAACCCTAATCGAAGGGGCTTTGCAGGTGGCGAAATAGAGCGCAGGGGGGGAAGGTGTTTCTCAAGCGTATTGAAATGCTCGGCTTCAAGTCCTTTGCCGATCGAACTTCCATTGAGTTCGTGGATGGCATCACTGCCATGCTGGGTCCGAATGGCTGCGGTAAGAGCAATATAGTCGATGCTGTTAAATGGGTTCTGGGGGAGCAATCGGTTCGAAATATGCGGGCTGAACGCATGGAAGACGTAATCTTCGGCGGCAGCGAAAAACGCAGGGCTCTGAGCGCGGCCGAGGTAACCCTTACTATTGCCAATCATGGCGGCCTGCTTGAGATTGAGCGGCCGGAGATTGCCATAAAACGCCGAATCTTTCGAGATGGAGAAAGCGAGTACTTTCTAAATGGTGCGCTCGTTAGACTCAAGGAGCTTCGAGGGCTCTTCCATGATACCGGAATAGGCAAGTCCGTGTACTCGGTGATGGAGCAGAGTAGAATCGACCAGGTTCTGTTCAATAAGCCGGAGGAGCTTCGTCATCTTTTCGAGGAGGCCGCGGGAATTACCCGGTATCGCATGCGGGAAAACGAGGCGGGGCGGAAATTGGCCAAAACGGAAGAAAACATGAAGCAGGTGGAGAGTATCCTGCATGAAGTAGGGAGAAATTATGAATCGCTCAAGAAGCAAAGCGAGAAGGCCTTGGAATACCGTCGATTGCATAAGTCGATTTTCTCCCTCGATAGGGACTTGAAGCTAATCAGGCTGCGGGAACTCGAAACGGGACGAAGCAAGAAGGAGGCAAAACTTCGATCGCAGCAGGAAAGACGTTCGAAACTTATCGGGAAAATAGATGAGATTAGGAACGAACTGGCCGCTGAGCTGGATTTTGTTGATGAGATGAAAACCAGGCTAACCGAGTGTAGGAAGCTGCTTTATGGGATGGACTTGAAAAAGGAAAATCAGAAGGATTTAACTCGAAGCGTCGAAGAGCGGCGGCAGGAGGCCGGAAAGAATTTTGATGCCGTTGGAATTCGGAAGCGAAATGCACTCGATGCAATCCACTCGCTTGAGGAATCGAGAAGGAATAGGGAGAACGAACTGGATTCCTTTTGCGATCGACTCGATGCGATAAGGGCGAACATTGACAATTCGGCAGGGACTATCGAATCGACCGAGCGGCGTCTTGAGAAGAATGTCTATGAGGCGAAGGAATTAGGCGAGAAATTGGCCTCAGAGGAGCGGCAAGGCGAGTGGTTAGGGGAAAGGCTTAGGTTGATAACCGACGACATAGTATCGGAGCTCGATCGCGGTCTGAGGGATTCGGGCTACAATAGGAATACGCGGCGCGATTTGGAGAGTTCTATTTCCAAACTGATAAACGAATTACGTATTCGAGCCGAGGGCAGCGGCAGATTGCTGATGAAGAATCCGAGTAGCCTTGCCAGAGCCTCGGAACTGCTGAAACGCGGGGCCGAGGATTTCCTGGATTTGAAGCTATCCGTAGAGGAATTGGACCACCTCTTCAGTGAATATAGGCAGTTTGAGGCGGATTTCCTAGAGGAATCTCTGGCGCCGGAGGGAATTATAACAAGAAAGAGGGAACTGGATGAGGAAATTATAAGCTCGATAGATCGATCGAGGGAATTAAGGGGAAGGCTGCATTGCCTTTTCGAGGAGAAAAGCGATTTAGAGGCGAAAATTGGCAGGGTGCGCGGCGAACTAGAGAAATTGAAGGTGGCACAGGCGCGCATTGGCACTCAAATGGCCGCCACGGGAGATTTGCTGGCTGCCCACGTCCGGGGACTCGATTCGGAGAATATTCGCTTAGGGGAAATTCAAGAACAGCTGGATTCCGAGGAAGCCCGCATCAAGAATTTGGATATGAAGCTATCGGATATTTTGTTGCGGGAAAAGGAATTGGAAAGTGGAAAGGTGAAATTGCGGCGCGAAATGATTGGGCTCGAGAAAGAAATAAGCTCAAGAAATGAGAAAATGACCGATCGGGAAAACAACCTTGAAGAACTAGGCATCCGAAGGGACAGGTCCCAATTGGAGGGAGAGAAAATTCGGCTGGAAATAGGCTACAGGGAGGAAGAAATAGAATCCCTGCTCAAGGACTTCAAGAATCAATACTCAAGAGACCTAAGAGACTTTGCCGATGCTGCTGTTACCCAGTCTGCAAGGGAAATCAAGGAGGCTCTAAAAGACTCGAGGATAAGATTGAGGGAACTTGGACAGGTTAATCTGATGGCTCCCGAGGATTTTGCAGAGGTATCAGAGCGCTATGAATTCCTTAAAGCTCAACTCGAGGATCTAAGGAAGGCAAAGAACAATCTTGTTGTGGTTACCGAGGAATTAAGACGGGAATCGGCGAATCTCTTTCTTCAAATCCATAAGGAAATAAGGAAGCATTTTCATGAAACGTTTCGCCTACTCTTCGGGGGGGGAAGGGCCGAAATTCGCTTAGTCGATCGCGAAGACCCACTCAACTCGGAACTGGAGATTTATGTTCAACCGCCGGGCAAGAAACTTGAAAGCATCTCATTGCTTTCGGGCGGTGAGCGTTCGCTCTGCGGCATTGCCCTTATGTTCGCAGCATTTCAAGTGAAGCCATCGCCATTTTACATATTGGATGAGATAGATGCGGCTCTGGATGAGGCAAACATACAGCGCTTCGTGAACCTACTGGTGAACTCCGGAAGAAGAAGTCAATTTCTGCTTATTACCCACAACAAGAGAACCATATCCTGTGCTGCCAACCTCTTGGGTGTTACAATGCAGGAATCGGGTGTTTCTAGTATTGTTACTTTGAAATTGGATGAACGGGAACGCAAAAAAGATGAAGAACCCATTGCGGTTGGTCAGTAGGAAGGGCTTAAAGAGTATAATCGGCAGCTTCGTCTTGCTGACGCTCGCATCGATAATCGTGATTGCTATAGTAATATCCGGGAGAGAGCGGAGAACTGCTGGGGAGGATGCCGAACGCCGAGCGAGGGCGGATAGGGTTCTGGTGGACAGTGTGGGATTTGGGATGGAAGACTTTTACCGCAGGAGCCGGCGGAATGAAATAATCTATCCGCTTAGGCAGGCGCAGCGCTTCTGGAGCAGGGAGGCGGTGGACTCATATTGGATCGATCCCGCCGAGGCGGGTTTGCAAACCCTCACGGAAGATAATGATGAGCTGATACTTGAATCCCTAGGAGTAGGCGGGGAGCCGTGAATCGGTGGCTGAAATTCTGCCAAGCCAGTCCTCGCGCGGCGGCATGGTTGTCCTTATTGGCGCTGGCCGTCTCAATTTTGCTTATTTCCTGTTCGTCGCTGAAGCCTGAGGCAGATGAGCCTGATGCCGAAACTCCCCAGGCCCAGGAAAGCAGACATTCGACTCCCTTCGATGATACTGGCGAGGAGGCCAAAGTGGAGCCCGATGGCGAAGCTTCTTTCCCGGCGCCATCTGAGCCCGCCGCAGAGGCAGGGGAGATGCCAGACGAGGGCTTTGCGGCTGTTGGAGCCGCTCCAAAACCTACCGGCCCCGATTCGGAAGCTGCCAGCCCCGGCGCCGATAGCCCCGATTCCGAGGCGGATGGAGAGAGCGCCCAAGCCTCCGTGGCAGCTGCCTCAGCCATTATCCCGGATAGGCAACCTGAAGCGCTGGAAGTCAATCCCCTTGTAGGAGGCCTGGAAGCCGATTCCGCGGGGGCAGGGGAGATGGCAGACGAGGCCATCGGTCAAGCCGATTTCAAAATCGATCCCCTTGTCGCCGCAGTCGATCCCGAGCAGCCTAGCCAGGCGAGTGAAGCGGATTCAGCCGCCTCGGCATCGACCCCAACACGCTTCTTGGAATCGCCGGGAGAGCTCACGATTACGCTTGAAAGCATAGGCTGGATATTCCGATCGGATCGCTCCACACCAGGCGCCTGGCGTTTTCTGGGTCGGGAAATCATCGACGATTCAACCAATTTTCGCTTTCTTTTCAATGAAGTTGGCAAGTGGAATTTCGTTTTTGAACGGCAAGATCTTTCCGGCGGCGAAAGCGAGCAGGTAATTCGGGAGGTTGCAGTGAGCGATGGCTCGGGTTCGATTACCACTGCATCGCCGAAAACCATCTCCGACACGCTGCCCGCGAACGCGGATGCCAGATATGCGGCGGCTCTTGGCGCTTCAGAGGCGGGCAAGGCCGATGAAGCCATCCAATACTATGAGCAAGATGCTTCCCGAAGCGGCTCTGTCGGTGCGCGCGCTCGCGGAGCTCTAGTGGAAACCGCCGCGAAATCCGGCGCGGTCGGACCCCTGCTAACCTGGCTTCCTCGCTACTTGGAAGAAGACCCCAAGCCCGAGGTGCTTCGCGCGGCATTGGAAGTTTTCACTAGCGAGGTGGGCTATGATGCCCAGAGTAGAGCAATACTGGAGAAACTGGCGGAATCTGAGGATGACTATCCGGAATGGCCCTACCGTCTCGCGGTCCTCCTGGAGAAACCGGGAGAGGAGAGAGATTTGGACCGCGCCGCACAACTATACCAAGAGGTGATAAGCCGCTGGCCCCTAAGCGAGTGGCGTGATTACAGCGAGGAAAGACTGCTATGGCTGCAACGGCATTATTTCCGTATGAGATAGATTTGCAGGCCGCCTTGTATCCTACAGTACTGCGTAATATAGGATGAAAGGCTGATTATGCTCGATAAATTGACGGAGGCCTTTACCAGTATTGCAAGACGCATATCCGGAAAAGCTAGAATAAGCGAGAAAAACATCAGGGATGCCGTTGAGGAAATCAAAATTGCGCTTCTAGAGGCGAATGTAAACCTTCGAGTTGTATGGCGGCTGGTAAATCGCACGATAGAAGAGGCGCTTGGCGAGCGGGGTCGATAAACCCTGGCGAACAGTTTATAAAGCTCGTTCATGATGAAATAGTCGCTCTGCTTGGCGATGGCGCTGCCAGCCTGTCGCTCAAGGAACCTGACGCCGTAACGGCAATCCTATTGGTGGGACTCAGGGTTCCGGGGAAACCACCACGGCTGCAAAGCTTGCCCTGAGGATGAAGTTGCAGGGTAGGAGGGTGATGCTGGCTGCGGCCGACCAGACGCGGCCAGCCGCCGCCGAGCAATTAGCCCAGCTAGCCGCCTCGGTCGGCGTGGAGATTTTTCGCGAGAATGGTGTTAAACCCGAGAGAATTGCAAAAAATGCACTGAAAATCGCCAAGAGGCGGCAATTCAACCTTCTGATCGTCGATACGGCTGGCGCATGCAGATGAATGATGAGCTGATAAAGGAAATTCGCCGCATCGAGGAGGCCGTAGAATCCGATGAGGTTCTCCTGGTCGCGGACGCAATGACTGGCCAGAGCGCGGTCGAAATAGCTCGAAGCTTCGACGAGGCGCTGAATCTGAGCGGCATAATCCTAAGCAAATTCGATTCCGATACACGCGGTGGAGCGACGCTGTCGTTTAAAGCGTAGCAGGGAAGCCGGTTAAATTCATCGGTGTCGGAGAGAAACCGGAAGAACTCGAACCCTTTCACCCTGATAGAATTGCATCCAGGATACTCGGGATGGGTGATATAGTTAGCTTGGTAGAGAAGGCGCGGAAATACGATCGATACGTAAACGGCCGAACTTCTGCAGGAGAAAATAGCCAAGTCCGCATTTACCTTGGAGGACTATCTGGAGCAGTTTTCCAGGATGAGGAAAATGGGAGGAATGAGATCGATGCTCGAAATGATGCCAGGTATGGGCGGACGCATCGATGAATCCAAATTGGACGAGGCAAAATGGAAGCGGAAAGAGGCGATTATTCTATCGATGACCTTGGAAGAAAGACGAAATCACCATATAATCGGTCCGCCTAGTAAGAAAACGGATAGCGAATGGAAGCGGAACTAGCATATCTGATATATCTCGTCTGTTGAGAGATTTTGATAAGTCCATGAAGCTGATGAAGAAAGCTGCGAGAAACAAAACCTTGCAGCGGCAGCTTATAGGCGGCGTGGCGAAGCCGCAATAAAAGGAGAACGATTTGTGAGTGTTAGAATCAGATTGAAGCGAATGGGCACTAAGCGGCGCCCGTATTATCGAATCGTAATAGTAGATTCCCGAGCGCCCCGTGATGGCCGCACTATAGAGGAACTTGGCTACTACCATCCCATAGAGCCGCATGATAGGCAGATTTCAGTGAAGGCGGACAGGGTGCGAGAATGGCTTGAGAAAGGCGCGCGGCCCTCTCCTACGGTTAAACGGCTGCTGAACAGTATTGCTTCCCGGATAGTTTGAAGTGGGAAAGGAACTGATTGAATTCATCGCTCGGTCTCTGGTAACGGAGTCCGATGAGGTGGATATCACAACAATCGAAGGCGACAAGTTTACCATCCTGGAACTCAAGGTGGCCGAGAAGGATATCGGCAAGGTGATAGGCAAGCAAGGCCGAATTGTCAAGGCAATGCGTAGCATTCTCAGCGCTTCATCCAACAACTCGGGGAAGCGCCTTGTGTTAGAGATTCTAGACTAGCTCCCCGATTCCGAGGCGGCATGGATTCGATAGTTATCGGAATAATCAGAACGCCCCGGGGGGTTGGAGGGTGGCTGAAGCTTCATAGCTTCTCAGGCGAATGGAAGCACTTCTACGAGATTAAATCCCTGGTGCTCCGATCGAGAGACCGCATTCGGCAGAGGGAGTATCAAGTAGAGGGTTTCAAAGTTGTGCATGGAGTCGGCGTAATTAAACTTCTTGGAATCGATACGCCGGAGGATGGAAAATCCCTAAGGGGCTCTGAGATACTAGTTCCAAAGCACCAGGGGGCGCGCTTAAGGGAAAATCAATGGTATTTGTGCGATCTTGTTGGAATTAGCGTACTGGATGCCAAGGGTCGGATACTTGGAGAGGTTGTAGGTATGATTGAAAGCTCGGACGACATCATGGAAATTCGTAGATCGGACGGAACAAATTTTATGATTCCGTTCCGGTCGCAGTTTGTTCGGGAGCCCAATCCGGAAAATCGTACTATAGTGCTTACTGCGGATTGGCTGCAGGATGAGCAGTGAAAATTACGATACTCAGCCTATTCCCCGCTATACTCAAGGGATACTTCGACGATTCAATTATGTCTAGAGCCATCGCCAAGGGTCTGATCGCTTACAAGCTTGTCAATATCAGAGATTACGCATATGATAAGCGGCGAATCTGCGACGATGACCCCTACGGTGGGGGGGCCGGTATGGTTCTCAAGGCCGAACCCCTGGCCAATTCCCTTGATTCGATTGGAGTGGAGGGGAAAAGGATAATATATCCCACGCCGTCTGGGCGGGTTTTCTCGCAGAGCATTGCAAGAGAGTTCGCGGCGGAAAAAGAGTTAGTTTTTATTTGTGGACGTTATGAGGGCATCGATCAGCGTATAATAGATCAGTACGTTGATGATGAGATATCTATAGGCGATTATGTAATCTCTTCAGGAGAAATCTCGACGCTGGTGCTTGTGGATGCGGTATACAGACTGATAAGAGGTGTTATCACAGGGGATTCATTGGAGGAGGAGAGCTTTGCCCAGCCGCTTCTTGAATACCCCCATTACACCAGACCGGAGGTTTTCAGGGGACTCGAGGTTCCCAAAGTTTTGCTCGGCGGAAATCACGCTGAAATTGAGGCTTGGCGTTTAAGGAAGAGGGTAGAGAAAACTCTCGAAACTCGGCCGGACCTACTAAGAGAGGACAGGGTTGGGAAGGATGTGCTGAGAATTCGCGATGAATTACTATTGGATAGGATGAAATGATGAATGTAATAAGGGCTCTTGAAGCAGAGCAGATTAAGGATAAGGCCGAGGAATTCGGCATTGGAGATATGGTAAGGGTTCACTATCGTATAGTGGAAGGAAAAAACGAGCGCATTCAGATTTACGAGGGCCTTGTAATAGCCCTGAACAACTCTGGCATCAGACGCAGTGTTACGGTTCGTAAGATTTCCTATGGGGTGGGTGTTGAACGCATATTCCCCGTTCATTCCCCGAGAGTCGAAAAAATCGAAGTAGTGCGGCACGGCAAGGTTCGCCGCGCCAAGCTCTACTATATTCGCGGTAGGATTGGAAAAAAAGCCACCAAGGTAAAAGAGCTTATTAAGAGTAGGAAAGGAAGCGGCTAGGGAATGACTGTTCCCGGTAGTTTGAGGGTTTCAAGGCTAATAACAAAACTTGGTTTTCAAAACGGCGACCTTGTAACTGCCCGCGTTAAATCGATCCTGCCTAATGGAAGATATCGATTAATCTTGAATAGGCATACAGTAATAGCCAGGAGCAATCTTGTTTTCGAGGAGGGCCAGCGAATCCGCGCGCGCTTCGTTAGGGGGAGTAGAGGGATATATCTCCACTTGCTGGAATCCAAGCCCGAACTAGTGTATCGGGGTTTTACTAACGCTTCGGCAGGAACCATGCTCTCGGCCGCTTTGATTCGAGCAGGATTGCCGCTTCCGGGAGAAATCGAGGGAGCTAGACGGGCGGCTTTGCTTGAGCGGACAAGGGGCGCAAGGAAGAGAATGGCCCGGCTCTACGCCGAATTACTGGCCAAGGGTGCCGATCCAAACGCTAAATTCCTCGAAATGCTTAATCGATCATTCTCCGAAGGGGGTAATAAACGGCAGGGGAGATGGTCCACTCCGCCAGAAGGCAGCCAGTTGTCGGATGAATTACGTAATTCCGATATCGATGACGACCCTCTCCTAAACCTGCTGGCCTACGATAGTAGGAAGAATGGCGGTTGGAGCTTTGTTCGCTTGAAAAAATTTCTGGGCGATCGTGAAATTCGAATGATGTGGAAGATTAGAAGGGGGATTGATCCCGCCCTAGCGCTAACTATTCAAGACGGTAAGCGGATTTTCGAATTCCTTATGGAGGGTTTCAACAAAATTCGAATGACCGTGTTTTCCGATTCTAGAGAGGAGATAAAACTCGGGACTTGGAACTCGTTTCGCGAAAATCTGGCCTCATTGGATATTGAGGTAGATGATAGTATTTTAGCTTTGAGCGAGAGCGATGGCTTCACGCCCGAAAATTTCACGCTCGCCGGCAGCTTGGAGGCGAATTAGTGGAAGGAAGAAAGGCTGCCGCGCTGGGTTATGAACCGGGAGATTATGCACCGAGAATCCTGGCCAAGGGAATGGGCATTAGCGCCGATGCAATTTGCCGGATTGCACGGGGAAATCGTATTCCCATCGTCAAATCTCCCCAGCTAGCGCATTCTCTTTCCGATATCAATCCATTCGATTATATTCCGGAGAAGTATTGGACGGCAGTGGCGGAAATACTGAGATTCGTCTACGAAACCAGGGGAGATGATGAGCAATATAAGAGTTGATGAATTGAAGATAGGCCAGATATTCTCCCATCCGGTATATATCGAGGAAGATGTTGTCCTTGTGCCAGCTGGAATCTCGATTAGGAAGAAAGACCTTGAAAGACTGCGTACCTGGAAGATTCAAAGCGTTGAAACCGAGGGCGTGCTTCAGAATGCCGCTGAGATACCTGCCTGGGGTTTACCGGTGGCTGACGAGAGCTTCAATCTCTATACGGAAAGCATCTATAGGATTGACAAAATCCTCACGCGAATATGCGGCGCGGAACGCGTTTCGAAGAACGAAATAGAGGGAATCGCATTGTCTGTTACGGAGGCTGTTAAGGCCGATCGGAAGGCGGCCATCAGGCTGGTATTGGCTGGTATAAGGTCACAGAAAGCAGATGCAAAAGACGCATTGGATACCGGCATCTTGTCTCTGATTATTGGACTGCGCCTTGGCAGTACGGGAAGCGAGTTGCTTCAACTGTGCTACGCTGCCCTGCTGCATGATGTTGGCATGAAGAAGATTCCATTCGATCTAGCGAAATTGAATAGAGCGCTAAGCGCTCGGGAACGAAAGGCTCTGAAGGCGCATCCCATACATTCCTATAGAATTGTTCGGAAAGAACTGGGGCTGCCGGACGAGATTGCGCAGATAGTGCTTCAGCATCATGAGCGGTGGGATGGCGAGGGCTATCCGCGGGGTCTTAGGGGCGATGATATACTGCTCAGCTCGAGAATCATTGCCGTTGCGGCTGCGTTTGTAGCCATGATTTCGGAGCGTCTGTGGCGCAGCTCAATGATTGGCTACGAAGCGATGAGGATGGTGCTCGGAGACAACCAGCGGAAATTCGATCCCAAAATCGTAAAGCTGATTATCGGAATTTTGGGCATATACCCAATTGGGAGTCTGGTGCAGCTTTCCGATGGCAGCATTGGCCGGGTTTACGGCGCTAACGAGGATGCGCCCCTGCTTCCGGAGGTGCTCATCCTAATCGATAAGCTAGGCGCGAGGTTTCAAGATGGCAGGGCCCCAAGAATAGACTTGCATAATGAGGGGGGCTTGTTCATTACCCGCGTGGTAAGTCCAAGCAGCTTGTCGGCGAAAACAATGACCGAGAGTGAAGAATAAGGGCGCGGAGGGGGAGAATAGGGCCTCGCAGTATTTTATGGACAGGGGGTACGAAATTCTGGAAAGTCGGTTCAGATTTCAGCAGGGTGAAGTCGATATTATAGTTAAGAAGGGGGATACAGTTGTTTTCGTAGAGGTTAAAACCTGGGATGCGCTGAGTGTGGAAAGCCTGGAACATTCGGTTAATGCTCGAAAACGCAGTAGAATACGAGAAGCAGCGTCCTACTTTTTGGTACGTCATCCTGAACTCGGGGCTTGTCGAGTCCGTTTTGATCTTGTTTTTCTATCACGGAGGATGGAGAGGCTGGATCATTGGGAAAATGCGTTTTAGGGAGAAGGAGCTCCGATAGTGCGCATCGCGAAGCGAACTAATTCCGATAAACTGAAAGAATTGAAAATCAAAATAAACGATCAGCAATATCTACGGATTGCGATTGACCGAATTGCCGTAAAACTATCGAACGAGATAGTCAATCGTGGTAGAATGCAGGATGAGTTCAACTTCTAGGCGTCATCGCGGCCGCCGAAGAGGTGGTTCGCGGCGGTCTGCTTCGCTAAGAGGGCAGGCTAATAAGCCCACTCCGCCCTGTGAGGTTTGCAACGAGCCTATAAAGGATATAAGCACCGCGATTGCAAAGCCCGATAGCAGTTTACCCATTCATTTCGAATGTGCGTTGAACATAGTGAGCAAAGAACTGAACCCCAGGGACGACGAAAAGATTATATATCTTGGAAAGGGTAGTTTCGCGGCGGTAAAGCTCGAGGCCTACAGGCGAAAAAGACTGATTGTTAGGAGCCAGGTAGACTGGGAGAATACCGAAAACAGGGGCGACTGGCGAATCGGACTGAAAACGAGCATACTCTAGAGGCGCGCTTATCCGATAGCAGGGGTTCCATAGGCGCTAGCCCCTCCCCACACCTGAGTTTCGTGGAATTCGCCTGGCGGGCGAATCTGCCCCTGCATACGGAGCCGTATTCGGCAAGCAGCATTGATGCTTATAAATCTTGAAGACTGCGAAGCAGTTCACTCGCTTGTTTTCTTACGGCGGGGTTATATCCACTCTGCGCTTCGGCCATGCGCACTATCTCCGCAAGTATCAAGGGAGTGACTTTGTTTCCATCTCGCTGAATTATCGTTTCCACCGCTCGAAGGGAGGTTGATGCAAAAAGATTGTCCTTTGTAAGGGCTGTTTGTCTGTGAATCGCCTTGGAGATCAACCGGTCCCTCGATGCCCTATCCTCGATATCGATCGATGCGATGGCAAGGATAGCCTCAGAGCTTACCATTGGTTCCGGATCGTGAATCAGCACTCTTCCCAGTTCGTAAACCGCCTTCTTCGATCCGATCAAACCTAGTAGGCGCACCGATTCCCGTCTAACTTCGGGATAATCGTTCAAAACGTAGTTCCGCTCTCTTGATATATTGCTTACGCTCTCACCAGCCAGATAGCCGAGAATATCCGTAATTTGCGTATTATCCGATGCCGATCCATTCTCCACCATGCCCGCTATTTTCTCGAGAGCAGACAATTTGAAGTCCCTATCCGAGGATTCCGCCTCCGCTTTAATCATCATAGTCTTGATATCGCCCTGCAGGTACAATTCCTCTATGCTATGCTCAGAGTTCTGTGCGGCGAGGTATTGGCAAAGCAGCAGCCCACCCAAAATCAAGCTGATTGCGCGAATTTTCATATACGACTCCCTTCAGTTAAAAATCCAGCATATCCTACTATATCGGCGCTTCCTATGTATATCCACATCTCCATAGGCGATTTGCAGTGGTTTTTTCAGCTCAAGCCTCCCTGGCTTTTTTTTAGGCACAATTTCGCCTCATAAGGTTGGGCGCGCAGGCCACTTTAAACCATGCCTCTGTTTTCGAGGCGGGGGGAGAGGCGGCTCATCTTGCAGTCTCTCATTGCCCTCGGATCGCTGCGCCGCTGTTCATCCTAATCCCCAGAGCTTGAAGTTGCACCCCAGTTGTTTTGCGGACGCTGCTCCTGCCGATTCAAAATCGAGGTTCGCTTCGACGGAAAGAAAGGGCCAGGGCGAGTACTGGCATGGTAGTTCCTACCTGAAACAAAGTTCATAGAAAATTGCAGCCAAAACTCACCGGAATTAGTTCCGGGCCAAGGCTCGGGCAAGCAGTGCAAGGCTCGTTCAAAATACCTCTCTTTGACCCGGACAAGCGAACGCGTTATCATTCTTAAGTAATGGTTAGAGCGGTCTTTCCCGGTTCATTTGATCCCCCAACCCTAGGGCATATTAACATCATCAGCAGAGCAGCGGTTCTCTTCGATTCATTGGATGTGGTAGTTGCAGTCAATACACGGAAAATTTCCCTGCTGAAGCCGCAGCAGATTAGGATTCTTTTAGAGGAGCAGATAAGAGACTTGAAGCTATCAACGGTCAAAGTTGTTGTGCACAATGGATTGATAGTTGATTACTGCCGCTCGATAAACGCGAGTGTCCTGCTAAGGGGCGTACGTTCATCATCCGATTTCGATTACGAGTTTGAACTGTCGATTCTGAATAGGCAGCTAAGCGGCGGGATAGAAACGATACTTCTACCAACAGAGCCAAGGTACCTTGTACTTCGCTCAAGCACTATCAAGGAGATACTCAAGCATCGGGGAAGCATATCGGAGATGGTTCCACCCGCGGTGGAGAAGGCGCTGCTCGAGCTGGAATAACTCCGGAGACTGCGAAGCTGCGCGTTCGGATTAACTTCCTACTAGCCCAAAACTTATCGCAAAAGGCCGAGGTGATGATCCCCGCGGAGGCGTTCATTATCCTGTTTCAAGTGCAAATTCCGCCGGAGAGGTATAGGGGGACATAGGGAAAAAATGGAAAATTGCGAAAAAATTTTTGCTAAATTATTTTTATTGCGCTATAATTTTGTTGGGTTGCCGAGGTATGGCCCTGCCAGGTGGGGATAAGGGTTCCGATCGCATGAGAATGCGATGTCATGGGTATAGTTCGGTTCGAATCCGAGACTCGGCGGCCTATTTTTCCCGCAATTTGCCTGCAGAAACCGCCGCCTGAATCCTCAGCCTAGTTGGGTGCTTTCAGCCCCTCGCAGCCTCTCAAATCGCTTTCTTTATAATGTCGAATAGAATATGCGCTCCCTCGGCGAGTTCATCATCGCTTATTATCAATGGTGGAGCCAGCCGCAGCACGTCCAAGCCCGATTTCAGGATTATCAAACCGGCATCCAGGGCGTTCTCAAGCACCCTGCCGCACCATGAGGAATCGTACTTGCCGTTCTTAAGGCGCAGTCCGCGCAGCATGCCGATTCCGAGAACCTCTCCGGGGACGCCTAGACTCTTTAGCCCCCTGTTAAGCAGCGATTCCAGTAAGAGGCCCTTGCGGCAGACTTCCTTCATAAAACTGGGGTCGTTCAGCAAATCCCATGCCGCGGATGCGATGGCCGTTGTCAACGGACCGCCGCCGAAGGTTGTGGCATGGAGGCCCGGTGTAAGAGGCCTATTGACCTTGGATGGCAGCAGCACGGCCGATAGCGGGAGTCCGGCGGCCAGCGGCTTGGCGAGCGTGATGATATCCGGTTCCAGGCCAACAAGACTGCTGGCGTATAGCTCGCCGCAGCGTCCCAGTCCGCTCTGAATCTCGTCGGCTATAAGCAGGACATCGTACTGTCTGCAAAGGGAGTTTAGGGTTTCAGCGAAAACCCTGCTGGGCTTGCGCAGGCCTCCCTCGCCCTGAATCGGTTCGATTATAACAGCCGCAAAGCTCTCATCGAGGGTATTCCGCAGCGCTTCCTCGTCGTTCAGTGGCAGTATTGCCGCGCCAGGAATGAGAGGACCAAAGGGCAGCCGATATTGGGGATTCGCCGTAAGGCTGAGAGCGCCCATGGTACGTCCGTGAAATCCGCCCGAAAATGCAAGCAGCCCATGGTGCCCCTCTCCCCGTTTGCTGCCGGCATACAAGCGCGCGTATTTCAGGGCAGTCTCATTGGCCTCCGTACCGGAGTTGCCGAAGTGAACTGCCTCGAATTTCAGTTTCGATCCCCTAGGGGGCCCCGCGGCGATAATCTTTTCCGCAAGTTCTATTGCCGGGCCCGTGGTGAACAAATTTGAGACATGAATCAATTTGCGCATCTGCCCGGCGGCTATTTCCGCTAGATCCGAGCGCCCATAACCCAGGGAGTTAACCGCGATTCCAGCGCCCATATCGAGGTATTTGCGTCCGCTGCGATCGCTAATCCGGCATCCGTGCCCCTCTTCCATAACGAGGAGTCTTTCGGCATACTGCCTTGGCAGAGGCGGGTTGTTCACATAAGCGTCCAGCACTTCTCATCAACCTCCAATCGTGGTGCCTTTTTGGTGCAAAAGCAGCTTTCCCAGATCCCCATATCCTAGGTAGTCGCCAATGAAGACCGCCCCCACGCCGCCCCTCAGCGCGTCAATGGCCGATTTAATCTTCGGTATCATCCCCCCCCATACCTCACCGCTGGCGATTTTCTTCTCGGCCGCAAGTGAATCGAGCCTTCTAATGAGTTTATCATCCGATAATACGCCCGGGATATCCGATATAAACACCAGATTTTCTGCATTGTATTTCAAGGCGAGGGCAAGGGCCGCTTCGTCCGCGTTAACATTCAACCCCCGCCCCTCTTCATCGCTCGCTGGGGGGGCCAGCACCGGTAGATAGCCGTTTCCCCAGAGCATTCTAAGCGGCTTGGAGTCAAGCGAGGCCACCCTGCCAGTTCTGCTGCCCCTAACGCTCTTCGCCAGAATGAGTCCCCCATCAACACCGGAAAGCCCCCAAGCATTCAGGTTCCCCCGTCTTAGCAGTCTAACAAGACGCTTATTCACTGCTCCTGCCAGCGCCATGTCCACAAGGGGCATAGTTTCGACGCTTGTCTCCCTTAAACCATCCACAAAGGCAGCTTCATAGCCCCATCTATTTTCCACCTCGCTGATTGTAGAGCCGCCGCCGTGAACCAGCAGGATAGGGCCTCTGCCCTCGTTCAGGAATTCAAGTAGCTCGGCGGCCAGGTTCGAGACAAGCTCATCATTCTCTGCAAAAACTCCCCCTATCTTTATTATCGTGGCTTTCATATCCTAAACCTCGCCTCGAAGCGAAAGTCCGCAGTCCTGCGGGAAACCGAAGCGTATATTGAAATTCTGAAGCGCCTGACCGCCCGCGCCCTTCAGCAGATTGTCAATTACACTGAATAGGAAGAGCATCGAAGCGCTATTTTCGGCGCCTTCCACCATCCAACCGATATCACAGCGGTTTGAACCGGCAACGTCCCGAGTCGAGGGAATTCGATTGCCGGTAAGTCTGATAAAGAGCTTATCCGCATAGGCTCTTCGAAGGGTATTCCCAACTCTCGTCTCTATTTCTTCAGCGTCGCCGGAAATAGGCATGCTGATAGTAGAGAATATTCCACGGCGCATGGGAACAAGATGAGGCGTGAAGAAGAGATCGCTGTTGCTGCCGGCAAGTTTGATTTCCTGAAGCATTTCCGGGTGATGACGATGTCTGAAACCCGGGCTGTATGCAAGGGCATTCTCTGAGCGCTCAACGAACATTGAGCCCCTTTTTTCGGATCTGCCAGCGCCGGAAACTCCACTTAGCGCATTTACCGTTATTGTGGAGGAAGGCATTGAGGCGCGTGCGAGCGGCAATATCGGAAGAAGCGCGCAGGTGGGATAGCAGCCTGGAACGGCAATCAGATTCGCTTCCCGGATTTCGTTCTCGTATAACTCCGATAGTCCATAAACCGCGCCTTGCCGCAGTCTCTTCATCGGCGGCGTTGTCCCATAGGCGAGCCTATGCGCCTTCTCGTCTCTGAGTCTGAAATCTGCCGATAAGTCGAATACCACGGAATCCGAGAAGAAGGGCTTGCAAAACTGCGCGGATGCTCCATGGGGCAGAGCCGAGAAAACCACATCCGGCCTGGCCCGGAGTGCCTGGTCGCGGTCCAATAGCAGGCGTCCGCCGGGCAATTTTCCCTGGGCGTCGGCGCCCAAACCCCAGTCTTCCTCGTCGATAGGCCTGCCCGCGGCAGTAGAGGACACCGGAAGAAGCTCCGTAATCCTAGGGTGATCCAACAGCAGGCGCATCAGAACGGCGCCGGCGTATCCCGTGGCTCCAAGGACGCAGATTTTCATTCGCGTTCCCGCTGGTCTTCCTGCAATATCACCCCCCGCCACCTGGATTCCCAGGCGTGGTTGGCGGCAACAATACCGGGAATTCGAGCAGGTTGGACTCAGGCCGGTCCGGCAGGATAGGCGCTAGGGGCGCAAAATCTCCGCGCGGCTCCGCTATAATCCTAAATCGCTTGTCTTGGGGATTCATCGCATCTATATACATGGGTACGCGCAAAGATTCAATAGGCCAGGCTAGGAACAACCTGCTCGATTTAACGCTGCGGTCTTCGCTTGATTCGGGCGGTGGCCTATAATCTGGACATGCTTCCTACCTCAATCCTCCACAAGGATACTACAGGATCCACAATGGAAGATGCGCGGGACGCGGTTCTCTCGGGCTACGGCCACGGAACCCTTTGCACGGCCGCGAAGCAGAGCTCGGGCAGGGGCAGGATTCGGGGCAGAAAATGGGAAAATGGCGGCGAAGGAGCTCTGTTGTTCACGCTCGTAATTCACGAGGATGAGTATAATGCCGCATATCCGCTCACCCAGCTCCTCGCCCTTGCGCTTTGCCATTGGCTGGAAAATCGGCATGGCTTGGAACCCCGAATCAAATGGCCGAACGATGTGTGCGTTTCGGGCGCTAAAATCGCGGGTATTCTTGTCGAAAGGGAGGGCCCTTTTTTCTTAGCAGGAGTAGGAGTGAATCTTTGGCAGAATAGTTTTCCGGAGTCCTTCCGACAACCTGCCACCAGTCTTATCCTCGCCAAGGGCATTCGTCCAACCTATAACAAGGACTTGGAATTATCCACCCTCCTGGCCGCAATTGAACGAACGATCGGCGCCACCCCCCCCATAGAGGAAATCGCTCACCGGCTAAGCGGTATCGGCGCAGCGGTGGAGCTTTGCCTCGGCAATCCCGTTCGAAAGGAGAAACTCTGCGGAACAGTGCTGGGGCTTCAGGCGGATGGAGCCCTATTGATTGCAACGAAATCCGATAAAACACATGCGGTTTACAGCGGGGAAATCAAGGAAATCCGAATTGATGCGAAATGAGTGAAAGAAAAGTCTTGATAGTAAGTACCACTTCTTAGTATTTTTCATACCGGGAAAAGCGTCATCCAGAGGCGCGTTGTCTCCCAAAAAATACAAAGTGCGAAAGGGAGTTTTTCGTAATGGCCAAACAATTGATGTTCGATGAAGACGCGCGAAAGAGCTTGCATAGCGGCGTCCAAAAATTGTCCGATGCCGTAAAGGTCACACTGGGCCCCAAGGGGCGCAACGTATTACTCGATAAGAAATTCGGCGCACCAACTGTAACCAAAGACGGTGTTTCAGTGGCTCGTGAAGTCGAACTCGAGGATCCGTTTGAAAACATGGGAGCTCAGCTTCTCAAGGAAGTTGCAACAAAAACCAACGATGTTGCCGGCGACGGCACCACAACGGCAACTGTACTTGCGTATTCCATGATCAAAGAAGGTTTGAAGTCGGTTGCCGCCGGGATAAACCCGATGGGAATCAAGCGTGGAATAGACAGGGCCGTCCTTGTTGCCGTGGAGGATATCCGTAAGAACAAGAAGATTATCAAGGACAGGGAGGAGATTTCACAGGTTGCCGCAATTTCTGCCAATAACGACCATGAGATTGGCGAGGAGATTGCAAATGCCATGGAAAAAGTGGGCAAGGATGGGGTAATCACGGTCGAGGAATCCAAAACCATAGACTCTTCCACCGACTTCGTTGAGGGAATGCAGTTCGATCGCGGTTATCTTTCCCCTTATTTTGCCACCAACAGGGATAATATGACCACCGCAATGGATAATCCTTACGTTTTGATTTCCGATAAGAAAATCAGCAGCATGAAAGATCTCCTGCCCATACTCGAGAAGGTGGCCCAATCAGGCAAACCCATTCTTATTATTTCCGAGGATATCGAGGGAGAGGCCCTCGCAACTCTTGTTGTCAACTCGATTCGCGGATCTCTCAATGCATGCGCCGTGAAGGCGCCCGGCTTCGGCGATCGCCGCAAAGCGATGCTGGAGGACATCGCCACTCTCACTGGCGGGCAGGTTATCTCCGAGGAAGTAGGCTTGAAGCTGGAGAATACCGAGATTGGTCAACTAGGACAGGCGGCCACTATAAAAGTGGAGAAGGAAAACACCACCATAATCAACGGCGCAGGCAAGGAGACCGATATCAAGGGCCGCATTTCCCAAATCAAGGCTCAGATTGAGGACACCACCTCGGATTACGACCGCGAGAAACTTCAGGAGCGCCTTGCCAAGCTCGCTGGAGGCGTTGCCGTAATCAATGTGGGCGCGCCCACGGAAGTAGAACTCAAAGAGAAGAAACACAGGGTTGAAGATGCGCTGTCTGCCACTCGCGCAGCGGTTGAAGAAGGAATTGTATCGGGAGGCGGCCTTACTCTTATACAGGCCGGCAACGCCTTGAACAAGGTTGATCAGGACAAATTCCCGGATGACGAAAGAGTTGGCTTCAATCTCGTGAAGAGGGCCCTTGAGGAGCCTATAAGGCAAATAGCCGAGAATTCCGGCGTTGATGGCTCCATCGTCGCCGAAAAGGCCAAGAACGAGAAGAAGGGTATTGGATTTGATGCAAATACCTTGGAGTGGGTAGACCTCGTTGTTTTCGGTATTATCGATCCCGCCAAAGTGGCTCGGAGCGCCCTGCAAAACGCTGCCTCGATTGCAGGACTCCTACTGACAACAGAATGCACCGTTACCGATCTTCCCGAGAAGGAAGCGCCGGCTCCTCCTGGAGGAGGCGCTGGCATGGGCGGCGGTATGGGCGGCATGATGTAGGCGGATCGCTCGGAGTCGGCCGCTGAATACCGGCCGGCTCATCCTAGCCCCCTTGAAACCAAGATGTTGAAGCGAGAAGACTATATATTCACCGTCGGCTACGATGGCGGCAAGGCCATAGTCGATAAGCAATCCAAATCTAGTTTCGGCAAACTGAGCGCGAGAGAACTTGCCGATAAGGGTTTGTTTCGGGCTGCCCATCTCGCCGCAAAATACGATGCGGATAGCGTCGCGGCTGAATATGTTCTGGAGAAATTCAATTCCGTAAGCCCGCACAAGAGCAGAACGGAGCTTGACAGGGTTCTAGGAGTTCAACCGCCGTCGAAGAGTATCACGGACGTTCGCACAGTCTAAACTTCCGCATTGACGAGCTGTGAACTTCGTGCTACGATGGCTTAGTTTTATTTGAGAGGCGGAACCCATGCTAAGCAATCTTACTTTTCTAACAGGAATTCAGGCGCCGAATGGCGCGGAAGGAGGCTCCAACGTATATATACAGGTGCTGATAATAGTAGGCATTTTTGCTATATTCTACTTCCTGATTATTCGTCCCCAGCGTAAAAAACAGAAAGAAACGAAGAGAATGATTGAAGCCGTTAAGAAGGGCGATAAGATTACCACCATCGGCGGAATCAGAGGTTTGGTAAAAAACGTGATGGAGAATTCGGTAATCGTCGAGGTGGATAATAAGGGAGCGACGTTGGAATTCCTGAAAACCGCCATAGGATCAGTGAGCGCAGCGGAGTCAACAAGGCCTGCCGAGAGCGGCGAAAAGCAGGAATAATTCGAATAGCGATCCCGCCCGGAGATAGTAATGACTAAATTGATGCGCTCGTTCTTGGTTTTCATAGTGCTGGTGCTGGGCGGCGTTTTCCTTTACCCAACAGTTAAATGGTACTTCCTAATTGATGAGGAAATGAGAGATATCGCCAATAGAAACTCTATGGAAATTCGAGATTGGTCGGTAAACCAGACCGACCTGGCTGTCGAAGAGCTTGAGAGGATCAGTCGAAACTCGGAGGCGCTCCAGAATCCGATACCCGTGGAGTATGAATTCCTAATAAAGAGCGCCAAGAACAACTATCTTTTAGGCAATAGGGATGTGCCGAAAGATTGGACCCTCGATGCTGTTTTGAATGGTTTTCGAAATTTTGATGATTTACGCAGCTCTGCCGAAAACTATTATCGCCAGGAAATTCTGGATTTAAAGGAAATGAAGGGGCGCATATTGGCCCTTGGCCTGGATCTTTCGGGCGGACTTAGCGTTGTACTCGAGCCGGATTTCTCATCCTTAGAGGCAGCTAGCACGCAGGTGCTCTCCTCTGCCGATCGTGATGAGTCCCTGGAATCCACCATCGAAGTTATCAACAGCAGAATCGATGAATTTGGCGTAACGGAACCACAGATACGTAAACAACTGGATAACTCCATCCTCATAGATATTCCCGGAGAGGCCGATCCCGAAACCGTAAATTCCTTTCTCATAGGCCGTGGATCGCTGGGCTTCCATATCGTCGATGATGAGGCTACACAGGCGCTGCGCGATTATGTCAATTCGGGAGGCAAGATAGTAGATGACCGGCCCGTGGATGATGGAATCCTTTCCGAGGGGCTCCTTGCCCTGGGGTATTACACCAAGGATATTTACAATATAGACCAGTTCAATGGCTGGATAGCAATTCCGGAGGAAGCCGATCTCGATGGTTCCCATATCCGCGAAGCCAAGCCCGAAAGCGATCCGAACGATCTCAAACCAGTAGTGACTTTCCGGCTCGATCCGGAAGGCGCAACCATATTCCAGCGTCTCACCGCGGAAAACATAGGGAAATTTATGGCGGTTGTGCTGGATGACAAAATCAAGGCCAATGCTTCAATAAGGGAGGCTATACCCGGCGGCTCTGCAAGCGTTAAGGGCTTCAGTTATCGTGAAGCCAACGACTTAGCCGTGGTGCTTCGCACCGGCTCTCTGCCGGTGCCACTGGATATTCGCTCACTCCAGTCGGTTGGCGCTTCCCTTGGCAAAGACACTATCCAGGCGGGGCTGAGGGCCATACTAATCGGTTTTGGACTCGTATTCCTTTTCATGGCGCTTTGGTATAAGGGCGCCGGCCTTATAGCCGATATCGCGCTGATAATTAACCTGATTTTGCTCTCCGCGGTTTTGTCGAGTTTCAATTTTACCCTCACCATGACAAGCATTGCCGGCCTGATTCTTACGGTGGGAATGTCCGTAGATGCCAATGTAATCATATTCGAGCGAATCAAAGAGGAGCGAAGACTAGGCAAGAACAGGACAACGGCCGTCGACACAGGCTTCAAAAAAGCCTTCTGGACCATCATGGATGCCCAAATAACTACTCTGATTGCAGCCCTATTCCTTTCTCAACTAGGAAAGGGACCGGTTCAGGGATTTGCTGTAACTCTGGCCTGGGGCATCGGATGCTCCCTCTTCACGGCCCTCTTCGTTTCTCGTTTGATTTTCGATATCGGAACCGACAGCCTTAAGCTTCAAAGTCTCAGCATTGCGTGGGTAATCAAGAAAAGATGAAGGTATACAATGTTACTCGTTATCGCATCCCCGCACTCATCATCCCCGGTGTTCTTATCTTGGCTTTTTGGATTTATACAGTATTCATCATCGGCGGGTTCAACTTCGGTATCGATTTCAAGGCAGGGCTGAACATCGGCGTCGACATAGGCGAAGCTGTGAATGAGCAAAGGCTCCGCGAGATTCTTGCCGATTTCAATCCGAGTATTCAAACAGCGGGAGACGAAGTAGGGCGCTTTATTATCCGCATCGCGGATGATGAAGAAAAAGCGAATTTTCAGCAAACTGCCAAGCAGTCGGTTCTCGATACCCTCAGCGCCGATTTCGAATCAGTTACAATTGAGTCCGAGGAGTACATAGATTCAAGCCTCGCGGCAAATTTGGCGGCGCAAACCATCTGGTTAACACTTATAGCTCTGGGTTTGATTCTTCTTTATGTCTGGATACGCTTCAAGCTGAATTATGCGGTATCCGCGGTGGCTGCCGTTTTTCACGACGTGCTTTTTCTACTGGGGTTCATAGGAGCCTTTCAACTTGAGTTTTCAACCGCTACCATTGCCGCCATTCTAGCGATAATCGGATACTCCCTGAACGACACCATAGTGATATTCGATCGAATCAGAGAAAACGCGAGAATCGCAAAGGATATGAGCTTCAAAGAGGTGATTAACCAGTCGATTTCCCAGTCCCTGAGTCGAACCCTAATCACCTCGTTTACTACCCTGCTCGCGGTTGCATCGATTCTGATTTTTGCAACCGGCACAATACAAACCTTTGCGCTCAGTCTTGTGGTAGGTATCCTGGCGGGAACATACTCCTCTATCTTCGTGGCCTCGCCAATCTTGCTTGGCTGGCACGATAGGAGACTGCAGAGAACGCGTAGAGACATCGTTGCCGCACACAGCGAGGTTAATGCGTCGGACAAAGCGGCTTCGAGCGGTAGGGCGTGGATGTTGCAGCCAAGGCAGCAGAGCGCCGAAGAGATTGCCGTGGCAACGCTTCGTAGGGCTAAATCGAAGGCTAGAAAGAAAAAAAAGAAGTGATTGTGTATGCTGCTGCGGTCATGCTTCGTGAAGCCCATTGTCCTATGCTTCTCCATACTTCTAGTTATAAGCCGCCTAGGCGCGGAATCCGAGGCTGTATTCTGGCTTTACACTAGCGATCGTTACAATCGACCCACTCTTAGCTATCCAATCGAAGTGCCGAGCGGAAAGGAGCCATACGAGTTCATAGCAGGCGAATTTGGTTATGAGAACTGGATAACACGCAGGGAGGGCGCTATTACATTCTTGTCGGAAATAAGCAGCGCCGGCGAGGTGCCAGTGCTATGTTTCCATCGATTGGGCAGGAAGCAGAAATACGAACTTACGCCTGCCAGGTTTCGAAGCCTGGTCGATTATATCAGCAGAAACAAGTGGTATCCTATATCAGACCATCAATACATAAGCGGAGACCTATCCAGAGTGCCTAACGGTTTCAAACCTATAGTGATGGGTTCCGACGACGCCTCTTACGGCACCCTTACATATCAAACCGATGGGAAGGATCTGTATGGCATCGTTAAACGTAGGGCAGGCAGACCTCTTCTGGATAGGAATTCAATGGTGTCAATACTCGAAAAGTATGCGCCTAAAGAGGAGGGGAGGATAAACTTCACTTTTTATATTTCCTTCGACGCGGTGCCCTTTCGCCAATTGGACGGTTATCGGAACCCGGGATTTCCCTATGCGGGAATCCCCTTGGTGGCGGAAAAAATCAGATATCTCGATGAGAAATTCATCCTCGGAATTCATTCCCTCAGCCATATTTATGCAGGCGATATGGGCTCCGAGGCCTTTGCCGAGGATGTGCTTCGCGCTTGGGAGCTGATAGATGAATATGCCGGTGGGGAGGCCGTGAGCCTCCGTACGCTCTCGTTCCCCTTTGGAATAAGCATGCTCACTCCTTCCATGCGCAGGGAACTGAAATCCCTAACTCGCAACAAGCGGCGTTTAAGCGGCGCCTTTGATTTCGATGATAGACTCGCTCCGGCCCCAGGCGCCCTTGGCGATTCCTTTGATATCTCGCGATATAACGTAGATAATAGAACCTGGAATCGCATTTTTGAAACCCTCGAATCCGCGAATCTCGTAGTTGTACGTAGGGAAGTTATCTGGGAAGTAGATAAAAAGAAGCTTCCTAGGAGTCGATACTCGCTGGGAGCCGGCGAAACCGACAATGTTTGGGTGCTCGTTCGCTCCTCGAAGCCCATCAATCCGCTTCTCGATGCTCACTAGCAGTTGTCGATACTGGGCCCGTTAGTTCTTCCTCCTTAAGGCCTCTATCCATTTTACCAAAGCAAAGTTTTTGTTGTTAAGCAGAGAATGTGGTAGATTGATGCTATGTCGATAAGCAGTGATTTTCAACTAGGTAAAAAGTTAGAAAAACTCGGCTGGCGGTAGTTTACAATAATGAGTCTAGATAAGCAGCTTCCCAAATACCTTTTGATACTTATGCTGCTAGGCCTGGGCGCCGGGGCTCAGGCGGAGGTTGCCGATAATCCAGAGCGGACGACTCGCCCCCTACCGCGGCAGGGCAATTCGTGGTGCTCGATTACTCCCTATCTGCAGCAAAACGAAGCAAGGGAATCGATTACTCCCTATCTGCGGCAAAGCGAGGCAGGATGGTTGATTGGCCCCGTAAGCGGAATTTTTTGGGGAGAGGCCAGAGAGATTGTCTTCGATACCTCCGGCGTACAAAATCGGAATGACTATTTAAGTGAATTGATATGGGAACTCAGACAGGTGTTTATACTCGGTATCGAATCGCACTGGCGGGGGAAGAAGATGAATGGCTTGGAGATGAAATTCAATTTTGCAATCCCCAATATGCCGGTAGGCAAAATGAATGATTATGATTGGTTCTTTACGGATAGGGATTGGAGCCACTGGTCTCAAAGCCATGTGAAACTGAGGTGGGGGTTTATCTTCGATTTCTTATACGAGGATGTTCTAGTGAGTCTAGGCCGATTCAAGTTGAAGCTTGGCGTTGGATATCACATGGACTGGTGGGCGTGGAAGGACAAGATGGCGGATTCGCTGTACTCAAGAACTGTAAGGAGAACGGGGCGTAGATTCCCCGATAAATTCAACCACGCCCTAGGCGATAGGTTTCGTAATAGGGCTGATATAATACCGGAGGGGGTTAATGGGATAAACTACTGGGCTATGTACCATGCGCCCTTATTAACCGTGCGCTGCAGTTTCGAATGGGATGTCATTTCCCTGGGGGCCCTTGGTAGAATTGGCCCCGTGCTGGGAATCAGCAAGGATCACCATCTTAGGAGATACGAATACGGCCCAAAAGGAGTTTATTTTTACGACTTAGTCTTTGGCGGCCCCTGGGTGGACGCCTCCATCGAAGTTGGATTTAGAATCACTGATAGGATTTCATTCCTTCTTCGGGGCGAGTTCGCCTGGCTGAACAAAACTCAAGGCTATTCGATACTTGTTCCCACTAACAAAAAACCAATCGCTGTCGGAGAAAAAACAGGGGGACTCGCTTTTCGAAGAATCGGCGTAAACGCTCTCTTCCTTTGGAAACTTGGAAAATAGACTTCAGATTTGCAGCTCTCCATCGTCCGGGCAGGCTGGTGGAAAACCGGCTTCCCGGTTCGCCCTCTAAGTCGGGCCGCCTTGACAGGAACTGCAAAGATACCGATATTCCGGTAGAGCATGGGCATAGGAGAGGAGAAACTTGCGCGAATGCGGCATTCAATGGCGCATGTTATGGCCTCGGGAGTACTCACGATGTTTCCCGACGCCAAGATAGCCATCGGACCCGCAATAGAGAATGGCTTCTACTACGATTTTGATTTACCCCGAAGGCTCAAACCCGAAGACCTCCAAGTTATCGAAGGCCATATGACCCAGTTAATCGAGGAGGATTACCCCTTTGAACGGGAATCAATCAGTCGCGCCGATGCGTTGAGGCTCTTTAGGAATCAGCCTTATAAAATAGAACTCATTAAGGACCTGCCGGAAGGCGAGGAACTAAGCATTTATCGCATGGGCAGTTTTACCGATCTCTGCCGAGGACCACATGTTCAGTCGACCGGGAAGCTTTGCCCCCAGGGATTCAAGTTGATAAGCATCGCGGGCGCCTACTGGAGAGGCAGCGAGAGGCGGCCTATGCTACAGCGAGTCTACGGAACTGCTTGGCACGATTCCAAAGCCCTAAGAATGCACCTCGCATATCTCGAGGAGATAGAGAAGCGGGATCATCGCCGTTTGGGCAGGGAACTGGATTTGTTTTCGCTTCATGAACAAGTCGGAGCCGGACTTGTCCATTGGCACCCTAAGGGCGCTCGGATCAGGGTGCTTGTTGAGGATTTC
>Ga0126333_1000093_pt1 | contig 28025 bp, 19 predicted proteins | sample InaspJWI54metaG_FD_94488 | JGI IMG/M metagenome (GOLD analysis project Ga0126333, IMG submission 94488) | Marine gutless worms symbiont microbial communities from Oahu, Hawaii - Inanidrilus sp. 2 OAHU.JWI-54 metaG | ecosystem: Host-associated > Annelida > Digestive system > Unclassified | place...
GATGAATGTCGGTGGTCTGACGTTGGCTGATGGTGTAGGCGGCACGCCGGGATTGGCCACGAACTACCAGTTTGGCACGAACACGGGTGAGGTCACGGTGGCGGATGCGGATTTTGCTGCCAGCCGTATTTACGACGCGACGGTGGACTTCACGGCGGCCCAGATAGGCGAGTTTACGACGTCTTTGGGCGAGACCTTGAATGTGACGGGTACGGGCACGGTGGCCAGTGCGAATGTTGCTGCCGGTGTTCAGACGATGAATGTCGGTGGTCTGACGTTGGCTGATGGTGTAGGCGGCACGCCGGGATTGGCCACGAACTACCAGTTCGGCACGAACACGGGTGAGATTACGGAGAAATCATTAACTGCGGTCAATTTAGCGAGCTCAATCACTAAGACGTATGACGGAGATGATACGGTCGATAATCTGACAACAGCCAACTACAGCATTACAGGTTTTGTCTCCGGTGAAGGCGCGACAATCAACCTGACAACCGGCACCTACGATAATGGTAAAGACGTATCGGCTAACCTGGCCGGAAGCCCGGTTACTTCAGATACGCTGCTAGCCGGGCACTACGACGCTGATCCGGGTACATCATTAACCAACTACGACCTTTCGTCAGTCACCGGTATATCAGCCACCGGAAACATCGGTGAAATCACCCAGCTATCTTCTGTAGCCTGGACGGGTGCCGGCGTCGGCGACAACTGGTCCAATGCAGCTAACTGGGCCGGTAACGCGATTCCTGATCTGGATAATGTCGCGGCTGTGACTATTCCAGGGGGGGCAGATGTTGATTTTGACGGCGGTGTAGCCGGTCCTGTCCAACTAAACTCGATATCAAGCTCCGGCCAACTTAATATTCTGACCGGCTCTCCAAACCTTGAAATTGCTTCCAATTTATCAACGGCGACATACACACAGACAGGCGGTGCCGTTTCCGGGACTGGCAGTTTGTCGGTCAGTTCACATTTCGATCAATCCGGCGGTACGATAAACATGACCGGCCCGGTTGGTATTATCGACAATACCGCCGGCAACATGGTCCTGGGCAATATTACCACGGCCAATAATCTGACTTTGGCCCATTCCGGTGCCAGCGGTAGCATCGTCCAGACCGGCAGTACCAGTTTGAATATTACCGGAACGACTACCGTATTTGCTACGGGTCATAATGTAACGCTCGACGAGTCTAATGATTTTACTGCCGCCGTATCACTGACGGGTGCCGATGTGACGATCCAGGACGCCAATAGTCTAATTCTGGGATCATCGACGGTTAGCGGCACATTGGATATAACGGCCGGTGGGACGGTAACCCAGAGCGCGGCAATCTCGGCCAACACGCTGACGCTCGATGGTGCCGGAGCTACATATACGCTGAATACCTCCAATAATGCCGTGCTTACCCTTGATGCGGATAATGCGACGCTGGCAGGTCTGAGCTTCCGGGATGACACTGGCTTTGCCGTCGCAGGCATTAACGTAACCGGTGGTACGGCGACCCTGGTTAGCGGCGGTGGTACGGTGACTCAGACGGGCGCAATCGCGGCAACCAATCTTGTCCTCGAAGGGAGCAACGCCAACTACACCTTGAACACCTCTAACAATGCAATAGCGACCCTGGATGCGAACAACGCCGTAATGGGCACGTTGAAGTTCAAGGACGACGATGGCTTTGTTGTGGCGGGCCTCACGGTCGGCGGCAACAATGCAACTTTGGAGAGCGCGGGCGGTACGGTGACCCAAAGCGATGTGATTTCAGCGGCCGGTCTGGAGCTGTTGGGCGCCGGCGGCACCTTCACGCTTAACACGCAGAACAATGCCGTGACGACTCTGGCGGGCAACACGGGCATTGTGAATTTCCAGGACAACACGGGTTTTGCGATCGGTACGGTCAACACAGCCGGTTTGACGACGTCGGGCAACACGACCTTGTCGACGACGGCGACGGTGACCCAGAGCCAGGCTTTGGGTGCTGACACGTTGATCCTGGAAGGTGCGGGCGGCGTGTACACCTTGAACACGGCTAACAATGCGGTGACGACCCTGGATGCGAACAATGCCGTCTTGGGTACGTTGAAGTTCAAGGACGACGCTGGTTTTGCTGTGGCGGGCATCACGGTTGGCGGCAACAATGCAACTTTGGAGAGCGCGGGCGGTACGGTGACCCAGAGTCAGGCTTTGAGTGCTGACACGTTGATCCTGGAAGGTGCGGGCGGCGTGTACACCTTGAACACTTCTAACAATGCGGTGACGACCCTGGATGCGAACAATGCCGTCTTGGGTACGTTGAAGTTCAAGGACGACGCTGGCTTTGTTGTGGCGGGCATCACGGTCGGCGGCAACAATGCAACTTTGGAGAGCGCGGGCGGTACGGTGACCCAAGGCGGTGTGATTTCAGCGGCTGGTCTGGAGCTGTTGGGCGCCGGCGGCACCTTCACGCTGAACACGCAGAACAACGCCGTGACGACCCTGGCGGGCAACACGGGCAGTGTGAATTTCCAGGACAACACGGGCTTTGCGATCGGCACGGTCAACACGGCCGGTTTGACGACCTCGGGCAACACGACCTTGTCGACCACGGCGACGGTAGACCAGACGCAGGCCTTGAGTGCGGCTGGTTTGGAGCTGTTGGGTGCGGGCGGTACTTACACCTTGAATACGGTCAACAATAATGTCGCGACCCTGGCGGGCAACACGGGCAGTGTGCGCTTCCAGGACAATACGGGCTTTGCGATCGGCACGGTGAACACGGTCGGGCTGACGACCTCGGGTAACACGACCTTGTCGACGACGGCGACGGTAACCCAGACGCAGGCCCTGAGTGCGGCTGGTCTGGAGTTATTGGGATCCGGCGGCACATACACGCTCGACACGGTCGACAATGCGATTGCGACCCTGGCGGGCAACACGGGCAGTGTGAATTTTCAGGACAACACGGGCTTTGCGATAGGCACGGTCAACACGGCCGGTTTGACAACGTCGGGCAACACGACCTTGTCGACGACGGCGACGGTAACCCAGAGTCAGGCTCTGGGCGCATCCGGTCTGGAACTGCTAGGTACGGGCGGTACTTACACCTTGAATACGGTCAACAATAATGTTGCGACACTGGCGGGCAACACAGGCATTGTGCGCTTCCAGGACAACACGGGCTTTGCGATTGGCACGGTGAACACGGCCGGTTTGACGACGTCGGGCAGTACGACCTTGTCGACCACCAACACAGTGACCCAGAGTCAGGCTCTGAGCGCATCCGGTCTGGAGCTGTTGGGTACGGGCGGCGCCTATACGTTGAACACGGTTGACAATGCTGTCGCGACACTGGCGGGCAATACTGGCAGTGTGAATTTTCAGGACAACACGGGCTTTGCGATCGGCACTGTCAACACGGCCGGTTTAACGACGTCGGGCAACACGACCTTGTCGACCACTAACACAGTGACCCAGAGTCAGGCTCTGAGCGCATCCGGCCTGGAGCTGTTGGGTACGGGCGGCACCTATACGTTGAACACGGTTGACAATGCCATCACGACCCTGGCGGGCAACACGGGCAGTTTGAATTTTCAGGACAACACGGGCTTTGCGATCGGCACGGTCAACACGGCCGGTTTGACGACGTCGGGCAACACGACCTTGTCGACCACCAACACAGTGACCCAGAGTCAGGCCTTGAATGCGGCTGGTTTGGAACTGTTGGGAGTCGGCGGCACCTATACTTTAGATACAGTGAACAATACGGTAGCTACTCTCGCTGGGGATACAGGCAACGTGAACTACCAGGACGGCGGGGGCGTCACAATCGGCACGGTAAACACGGTTGGATTAACAGCTTCCGGTGACATCTCTCTGAATGCCCAGGCAGGTGCTATTACCGGCGCCGTCAACGCTGACAACCTTACCCTTACGGCTACCGGCAACATCAACGTAGCCAGCAACGTGAATACTCTGACTGCCAGCACAACCGGCGGTACGCTCTCCGTGACTGAGGCAGACGACATTACTCTAACCGACTTGACCACAACAAATGCTTTGATCACTGTCACTGCTACCGGTGGCGGAATTGAAGCTAGGAGTGTGAACGCTGGGACTGCAAATGTTGTTCTGAACGCCCAGGGTGGCGCTATCACGGACGACCCGAGCGGGCGCGTGACCGCGGATTCATTGACAGCGACCGCCGCCGGCGCCATGACCATATCTACAGATGTCAATACTATTTTCGCCAGCACCACGGCACCCGGGCTAATCACACTCATTGATTACGGCAGTGTCGAGCTGTCTAACGTACAGAATAACAATGGCGGCATCCAGGCCTTTGTAAGTGCTGACCTGACGGCTTCCATTGTTCAGTCAAGCAGTGGTGATGTGCGGCTGAATGCCAGCAATATAACCCTGGGCGATGTTGCCGCATCTGGTACGGTTTTCCTTGCAGCCGGAGGCACTATTAATGGCGGTATATTCTCGGGCAGCTATGCTGAGATGAATGCTTCCACCGCGGGTCTAAGTGCCCCAATAACCGCTAATGTGCCTAACCTAGAAATGATCCTGACTGAAGAGGTAGATGGAAAGTCAGGTGAGTTTGTAGCTGGTGGGGCTATGGCAACCAGGCCGCCCGATGACAATATTCAAGCACGTGGTACAGTGACGATTGATCCCTTTACAATTTATTTCGGCACTTTAGTTGACGTAGACATTGATGCTATTCTAGCTTCGCTGGCCACCCAGTCCAGCGCCGCTCAGCAACTTGAGGCCCTGCTGGATGCCACCACTGCATCGGAATTCTTTATGTCACCGCCGCTCGAAATTTATATCGACATGGCTGAACAGGGCGAGTTCGAGGATTCGGTTGAGGATTCGCTGGGAGAGTGATCTGTAAATGGAAATAATCTAAAGCGTGAAGGAAAGGATTAAAATGAAGAACCTAATGCGGGTAATTACGATCTGTACTGTATCTCTTTTCCTCTTCGGTTCAATCTCATTTGCCGCGAACAACAAGGTTGGGTACATTAATCTCCAGCGGTTGGTCAACGAATCCAAGATGGGTAAATCTGCCCGGGAAGATATTCTGAAGATGCGCCGTGAAAAAGAAAAAGCGGTAGCTGCCAAACAAAATCAGATCAATCGCCTGCGGAACGAAATCAATACCAAGGCAGCTTCCATGTCAGCTGCAGAAAAACAGGACAAGGTAGAGGCACTCAAGAAGCTGTACAAGGACTTTCAGCGCATGGTGGCGGATGCCAAAGAAGATATTAGCAGGGAGGACCGTGAATTGGTGGCCCTGATCTTGAAAAAGGCGGACGATATCCTTAAGAAGGTGGCCAAGAAGAAAAGATTCTCAATCATTCTCAAAGACCCGAATGCCATCGGGTATCTGGATCCGGATGTGGATATTACCGATTTGGTTTTAAAAGAGCTTAATAAGAAATAAGAACCTTAATCTCGCGCAGAGACGCAGAGGCGCAGAGAAACCCGAAGATTGGCCACGCTCCGCGGGAAAAACAAAGAACAAAAGCCGCGCTAAGCGCGGCTTTTCATTTTATTATTTTTGTTGCTGTTTTAACTTCAGCGAAGCTGAATCAAATTAGGGCCTTCGATCTTCTCTGCGCCTTTGCGTCTCTGCGCGAGATATTTTGTAGTTTGGTTTTCTCTTTACCTGCAGCGAACTCCATCTGAAACATAGACAAAGCCATTTACTCGGCCTATAATCCTTCGATCGGAAAAGGAGTCGCACACCGAAACCCGAACAGGAAGCTGCTGTAAGTGGGCTCATAGCGGTCCCGGTTGGCGGAACGCAGGCTCTCCATACCTTCAATGAAAGAACCGCCTTTGATGACGCGCTCACTGCCGCTTTCCGGGCCGGCGGGATCCACCGGCGCCCGTTCTCCAGTGGCATACCAGTCCAAGACCCACTGATAGACGTTGCCGGCGGCGTCCTGGATGCCGTAGAAGCTCTGGCCTTTCTCGTAGGCGGTAACCGGGGTGGTCGAGCCGACGTAATTGTCGTGGTTGGCGGTATCCTCCATGGGGTCCTCATTGCCGTCCGGGCCGCGCGCAGCCTTCTCCCACATGGCTTCGGTGGGCAACTCTTTTTTGGTCCATTGGCAGTAGCTGCGGGCATCGTTGAAAGATACCTGGCTGACCGGATGGTCTTCACGGCCGTCAATCCCGGTCACGCCGTCCGGTGATCTCCAATTCGCGCCTTCCACTTTTTTCCAGCGGCGGCCGATACGCACTAGGCCGGTGCCCTCTTTTTCGGCATCCGTCTTATATTCGGTAGCGTCCACGAACTTCTGAAACTGAGCGTTCGTAACCAGGAATTTGTCGATATAATAACCGCTGAGGTTTATTTTCTGAACTGGTTTCTCGGCCGAGTACTGATCCGATCCCATGGTAAATTCCCCGGCCGGGATATGCACCATGACACTCTGGTCCGTGGGATGCTTGACTTCGAAAAAGCCCTTGGCATTCTTCGTGCCCGGTTCCGCACCTGGAGGTGGTGGTGGGGGCTGCCCGGTGGTCACCGTGGGTTGCGTGGCCTCTTTTTGGGTCAGGAAGAAACCGGCCGCTCCACCGGCAATGATGATAAACGCTATGATGCCGGCGATAAGAGCTGTGGGCTTTTTCTTTTCCGCTGTGGCCGGCTGGACAGTGTCCGGATCGACGATGACGGTTTGTTCCAGGTCCAGGTCTTCAAAGACGGCGGTGGCGTCATCTATGTCGTCCGCTTCCAGTTCCATGGCATCGGCGAAGGCCTTGAAATCCGGGAACCGGTCATCCGGATCTTTCTCCAGTGCCTTGGCGATGGCGTCACTGAGCTGTTTTGGCAGCGCAGCCGAGAATTTACTGGGCGGATCCGGGATCTCGTTCAGGTGGGCGAACATGATCTGGGATGTTTCCGTGGCGGAAAAGGGTCGCCGGCCGGCAAATAACTCATAGAAGACCAGGGCCAGCGAATAGATATCCGACCGGGCGTCCACCTCGCGGTTCTTGTCAAAACGTTCCGGGGGGACGTAATGGATGGACAGCATGCTGGCGGCCGTGTCATGGGAAGCGGTGGAGGACATTTTGGCGATACCGAAGTCCATCACCTTGACGTTGCCGGACTTGTCGATAATGATATTACCCGGTTTGATATCCCGGTGCAGGATGCCGTTTTCGTGGGCGTATTGGAAGGCTTCACAGCACTGGTGGGCAATCTTGTAGGCCTTCTCAAAAGGCATCAGGCCCTTGAACCCCTTAAGGATCTTTTTTAGTTCTTCCCCTTCAACGTATTCCATGACGATGGCGTAGTTTTCACCAACCGGAAAGAACTCCATAAGCTTGGTGATGTTGGGATGGTCTAGCCTGGCCAGAATCATCGCCTCGTTGAAGAATTTCTTGACAACCTTCTGATTGTCCAGGGCCTGGGGATTGAGTACCTTCAGGGCGACATCGGCACCATCGTGCGATTTGGCCTTCCATACCGCCCCGAAACCACCCTTGCCAAGCGACCCTGTTATTTCATAATCACCAATACTTTCGCCAATCATCTATAGTTACCTCAGTACAACTGGGTCGAAATCAATTGAGTATCGATATCAAATTGGATTTGGGATTCACTAAGTTTGCTATAATATAAGAAAAATGAAATTAAAACAACCCTGATATCCATCCGGTTTTGTTTATACGTGCGATCAAAACAGTTATGTTGTCAGGCCCGCCATTGTCCACGGCCTGTTTGACCAGGTTTTCAGATATCGCCGTCGGTTCCTCTATCTGACGGACACAGGCCAAGATTTCGTCATCCGGCACCACCCCCCAGAGGCCGTCGCAGCAAAGCAGCACGTAATCCCCTTTTTTTAGCGTGAGCGGTGCTTTGCTGACATCGACCATTACAGACTCCTGGAGGCCGATGGCCCGGGTGAGCACATGGCTCTCAGGATGGTCCTCCGCCTCTTCCGGCGCGATCACGCCCGCTTTGACCAGGCTGGCTACATAGCTGTGGTCCTCGGTAAACTGGGTGATGCCCGTGTTGTTGATCAGGTAACCGCGGCTGTCTCCAACGTGGGCAAATTGCATTTTGCCCCCCTTGATGTGGGCGGCCACCAGAGTGGTGCCCATGCCTTTGGCGGTGAGCATTTCGGCGGACTTTTCAAAGATGATGCGATTGGCTTCGATGAAACCACGCTGCAGAGTGTTGATTACGGGATCTGATTTTTGGCTCAAATAGAGGTCCAACAGGGTGGTGGTGGCCAGCCGGGAAGCTTCGGCGCCGTCTGCGTGGCCCCCCATGCCATCGGCCAGAATCAGCAGGGTGCCGCTACGGCCAGCGCTGTCATCATCGCGGGGGTGCCATGTATGGTAATCCTGATTCTCCTCTTTGACACAGCCGATATCCGTGGCGCTGCCGATGGTGATCCAATCCATGCTGCTCCTACTCCTGCTCCAGGGCGTATCTGACGGGCCATACGATCGCGTTGTCGCTTTTCTTCAAGTGGTTGGGTTTGCCGTACCAGAGGCTCATCTGGTAAACATACTGGGGCCCGAATTTATGCCGGGATTTGGACCAGTAGCCTACATGGGTAATGACATTGTTAAATGGGTTGCCGACCGGTAGGGCTGGATTTTGCTGCTTGCGGTCTACGATCTGCTTCCATTCTCGCAACGTGGGAAGCCGCCAGCCGGCTTTACCGCCGACTTGCAGGTTATTGCAGTAGGCGACCGCGCTCTCAAAATTGACGGCAATCTGCTTGGGCTGCTCCACCCATACCAGGCCGGTCATCAGGTCGGTGAAGGTGTCGTCGCCGTTATCTTTGAACCGGGCCAACTGGGTTTTGGTGAGCAAGTCGGTAACCGTACCGTCCGCGCGGTTGTAGGCGTAACGGCGTTTGTAGGTGGTTACCGCCACCCCTTGGGACCTGCCGGCCACGTTATCCGCGTTGAGTGCGACCAGGGTCACATTAAGAGCCCCTTCTTGCTCGAGTTTGCGTTGCAGCGTCCATTGGGTACCTGAGCCTTTCATTCGGTAACGCTTGTCGCCAATGACGAGTGAAACGGATTCAGCCGGACGGTCGGTTCGAGCAGTGAACTTAAAATTACGGGAGAGTTGGCCCTTTTTAGGACTGACCGCGGCGCTTAAAATGTTCACAACCGCGGCCGGTTTTTTAATGGTGGTCAGGACACCCTCCCAGGATTTGCCCTGGGCATCATCCTTGTTGCGGGCGCTTACGCGGTAGGGATTTTGACCCAGCAGGTCCGCTTTGGCCACATACGTCCAATTGGTCTGGCTGCCCTGCATGGTGTACTGCTTGCCGCCGATTTCCAGAAAAACCTTGTCAGACGGCGCACTGGTTTTGGCCTGGATGGTAAATCGGTCTCCCTGATATCCCTTGCCGGGAGCAACCACGGACACATCCACGGCAAGTACGTCCGGAATGGGCAGCGGGCTCTTTTTGGCGGTCAGAGTGCCCTGGCCTGGACGGCCGGATACGCCCAGCGGGTTGATGGCTGTTATCTTAAAGCTCTTCTTGCCGATATCCGGAATAGTTCTTTTCAACTGCCAGTTTTTTCCGGAGCCAGACATCGGAAACACCTGGCCGTCTAATTCCACCGAAACGGACTTGGCCGGCCGATCGGTAGTGGCCTTCAGCAGAAATTCTTCGCCGGCGTAACCGGTTTTGGGGCTGGCTACAGCTGCCAGGACATTGGACGGGCCGGCCTTGGTCTGCAGCGTTCCTTCGCCGGTCTGTCCCTGCACCCCATCTTCATTGGTAGCGATGATGCTAAAAAGGGTCCGACCGATATTGTCCACTACCTGGTCCAGTTTCCAGGCGGTGCCGGAACCCTGCATGGCATAGAGCTTTTTGTCGATGCGCAAGGCCACCTTACGGGTCGGCCGGTCGGTTTTGGCCGCAAAGGTGAACTTGTCTCCGCCAAAGCCGCCCGTGGGAGGCGTGACGGAGGCCGTGAGGACATTGGCTGCTTCCGCTCGTTTTTTGATGGCCGTCAGGGTACCCGCAAAGGGCTTGCCGGACTGTTCGTTGCGATTGAGGGCGGCGATGCTGAAAGACGCCTTGCCGACACTGCCAAAGGTACCTTTGTAAGTCCACTTGGTACCTGAGCCCTGCATGAGTTGCTTCTTATTATTCATATTGAAATATACTTCGCTGGCCGATGTACTTGTGCGGGCAGTAACGGTGAAAGGATCACCGGGGTAGCCTTTTTCCGGTGAGATCGTCGACTCGGTTACGTCGATCAGAACCGCCGGTGCCAGCCTGGCGATAATGAACTGGCCGCCTTTATCCATCTTGGTCTTGCGCAGGCGCCCCTGGACCATGCGCACACCGGCAATTTTCTGAATTGGGAGAAAAATATTTTCATCAAATATCAAGTTTTCGAAATCGATGATTTCCAACTCGTTATCATTCAGCGCTTTATCGAGATAGTAGGTGAAAAGTCCGAAATTATCGGTACTGGCGCTGCCGGCCCAGTGCTGGTCGCCGAAGGCGATGACTTCACGTGAGCGCCGGGAAGCTTTCTCCAATATCTTTTCCGGATACCTGAGATCGTAGGGCGTCAATGAGATGGAGCGCGAGCGGACAAGTTTGGAGGAAAAGTGCGAGTCGGCCAGGATCAACAGGCTTTTCGCTTTAAACTCCTTGGAGCCCAGATATTCGGAGATGATGGTCGAATGTTTCAGCCAGGTCAGCTTTGACTTTTTCTTGCCGTCGATGGGAATCCAGTAGGTTTCTCCTTCATCGTCTTCAAAACTTTGACCGGCAAAGAATATGAGCAGGTTGTCGTTCTCTTTCAGTGCGCCCAGGTAGCCTTCTATAGCGGTGAGGATGTTGATCAGGGTTGGCTTTTCCTTGGTTTGGTCAGTTAGCAGGGTGATATTGGACTTGCTGAAGTTGTACTTCTTGGCCAGGGTGTCGGCGATGCGTTGGGCATCTTTGACAGGGCTTTTTAGGGCCGGCCACTGGGTGTAGCCATTAATGCCCACAATAAGGGCGTGGTTCGTACCGGAGCCAACCTTGGCGGCTTTGAGTAGACCATACGGAGCGGTGCAGACCGCTATAAATAAGCACAGCAAGAGGATGCGTGCTTTACTAAGGGAATGCCTTTTTATGCGTAGCGCCGGAAGATTCAAGGTTTTACCTTTTTACAAACGGGTCATATTTTATGCGAAACCGGCACAGATGATATGCCGGAGTCACGGCAGACTACTCGAGAAATAAGATCTTCACCAAGCTGTAACGGCCCTGGGCAGAGGGCCTGCGATTAGGTATTATTTGATTGATGCAGCCAACCACTTCCATTTTAGGCATCCTGGTATCAGGCAGGATGTGGTCAACCTAAGATATAGATTTCAGTACACTTATATGCTTTCTGCCATTTTCTGTCAAGTCAGGATATGAGTTGGCATGAATGGTCGACTTTGTATCTTAGAGGATTTAATTTGAATCCCGACGCCGAAATTAGGCCGGGAGGCAATTTAGTTACAGTCGTTTTAGACTAAAAAACCTGAAGCCATTTTCGACTTCAGGTTTCGCATTTAGATGGTCTTATCTAACCAGGAAAGGCAATCTTGATTTCGCTCTATTAGGTGCGGCAGATGATAACGCTGATATTATCTTTCCCCCCGGCATCATTAGCAGCATCGGCCAGGGCGTTGGCAACGCTGCTGGTGTCTTCAGAGGAAGTAAAAATTCGCTGGATCTCATCATCGGCGACCATATCGGACAGACCGTCACTGCAAAGCAGATAGAAGTCACCGGGCTGGCATTCATCCCAGTCTACGGTCGGGGACACCGCCGGGGTGGGTCCGATGGCACGGGTGATCACGTTTGTACTCGGCTCCGGCCCCTTGCGGCCGCCGTCTATCCAGGCCACATGTGCGGAATGATCCCGGGTCAATTGTTCCAGTTTGCCATCCCGCAGCCGGTACATGCGACTGTCGCCTACATGAAACCGTACGGCATACTTTTCATTGGTTATCACCAGGCCGACCAGGGTCGTACCCATGAAGCGCTGCAACTTTTCCTCGCAGTTGCGGCCATACACGACATCATTGGCCTCAATCACCGCTGAATCTACCAAAGACATGACACAAGAGACAGATGGCGGTATGCCGCCGCCATCGGTGATATCAAGCAGTTCGGTCTCGATCGATTCCGGTTCGAGAAAAGGACCGATGGTCTCTACGGTGGTGCGACTGGCTTCCTGCCCCTTTTCGTGACCGCCCATCCCGTCGGCCAGCAGGGCAACTGTGCCCCCCTCGTCCAGATAGATGGAATCCTCGTTGCGCTGTCTACGGATGCCGGTGTCGGACACACCGCTGGCCCGCATATTGCTGGAATCCACATCGATTTGAATTCGGTCTGAGCTGTCCATAAGAGATGACTTTCAGTTTCTTTTCAGTCTAATTGATAGGGTGCGCTTACATTTTTATATTGTATTTAATGTACAAGTCTGAATCGCCCTCAATCTCTTTGCCGAGACTGATAATGCCATTGCCGAGCAGGGTGGTTTCATCCCGGCGCAGGTGGACCCTTTTCTTGCCCTGCAAAAGGACAAACGTACCGTTGGTGCTCTGGTCGATGAGGATGAACTTGCCGCGGTTGTACTCGATGCGCGCATGTGATCGGGAGACACCTTTATCTTTCACGACAATATCGTTGTGCAACTGCCGACCGATGGTAGCGCTGGGGCGTGACTCGTCCATTTCCAGAACCGTGTTGCCGCAGGTAAGCTCCATGCGGCAGCGCAGGGCTGGTGAGTCAATCGCATCGTCCATCATGATGGTGACGTCATGCTGTTCCCAAACGATTTCATAGATGCTCATTTCGCCGCTTTTGCCCTTGACAATGGTCTTGTCAATACAGTTGGCCGCGTCTTGCAGGTCCTGGTCGAGGACATCAACGGTATCCTTGGTGGTAATGATCTGCCGCTGGTTGGCCAGCGCCACCATACGTGCGGCCACATTGACGGCGTCGCCGAATACGTCGCCGTCTTCCTTGATAACATTGCCGTATTGGATTCCGACATAAATGTTAGGGGCGGGAACTGTCACGCTATCCGGCAGTGGCATATCCTCGAGGGACTCATTCATCTCGATGGCAGCTTCAACAGCGCTTTGAGCGGTAGGAAATGTACACATGATCTCGTCACCAATGGTCTTGATGACGGAGCCGTCAAAGTAGTCGGTGACCTTTTCGAAGAGAGACAAACAGGTCGAAATAAGTTCCTGGGCAACCGTGTTTCCTAGTTTCTCATACAGGTGCGTGCTCTTTGCTATATCCGCAAAAAGAATCGCAAGTGTATCTGTTTCTCGTGGCATGCACACCCCGTAATGAGCGTTTAAGTTAAAACATTCGGAATAAAAACAACATAATGAATCAGTATTAAAGTGTCAACGGAAAAAAGTTGCAGGCAATGACGCACAGCTATGAAAATACTGCAAAAGATGTCTTTTTCGAGTGGAGTAATTGTGATAAAAATGGTAGTTCGAAACCCGGGGTTAAGGGGCAATGTTACAGGTTCAAAGGTTCAAGGTTCAAAAGTTCAGTGGTTAAAAACCCTATACCTGAGAACGGAGACCTGATACCTGAGAACCGACCAATAGCAGGATCATTGAACCCAAAAACATCTTTTCATCGCTGAAGTTCATACATAGGCTTGACGCATAGATGCCACTTTTAAAAATCTTATTAGCGGCTGGCTTGGTCGCCATGGTAGCAGTCAGCGGACCTCTTTTTGCCGGGGACACCACCACCGCACCGGATAGTTATTACAGCATTCACGTGGCATCATTCCAAGATCTGAGAAATGCCAACGCCTTCGTCAATTCACTCGAGAGGCAGGGAAAGGTAGTCTTCTGGAAAGGCGCTCAGGTTCCCAAGAAAGGTTATTTTTACAGAATTTTCACTGGCCGCTACGCGACCTATGCCACTGCCGAAAAGGTCTGGCACCAGATGAATGCTCAGGGGCAGGTGAGTTACAAGGGGATTTTCAGAATCGATGATCTCCTTATTACTAAAGCGCTGAAGCAGACTTCCGGCACGCGTCTTCCCCAGACGGCTGCTGTTCAGAAGGATGCGAGCGCGGTGCAGGGACGCTTCGTAGACAACGGCGACGGTACGGTAACCGACCGCCATAACGGCCTGATGTGGATTCAAAACGGCTGGCATCGTGATTTTTTTGCCGCAACCACCTGGGAGGAGGCTATTACCAAATGCGAACAATTCAAGGCCGCCGGTTACAGGGATTGGACGCTGCCGACCAGGGCCCAATGGCAGAGTCTGCTGGCTGACAATATCCAGGCGCCCGCCATCGCGGAACCGAACCCCTTCAAGAACGTGATCATCCATATGCCTTACTGGGCCAAGGACGGCCCCCTGCGGCTGCTGTCGCGCCGCTATACCACCTTGCTCTATGCCGGCACGATCAACCACCAGCAGAAGGACGAAATGGCTTTTATATGGCCGGTAAGAGTTGTCAGGTAGAAGGTTGAAGACTGAAGGCTGAAGCTATAACCTGGAGTCCGGAGTCAGGTGTCGGGAGTCAGGAAGGGCATGAGATCAGAGGTCGGAGATGATCTTCCACCGGACATCAGCCATCAAACTTCTGACCTCAAGCTTTTCCTTACACCCTATACCTTCTACCTTATACCTATCACTCAATTAGCTTTCGCCGGTTCCCGGCCTTTTCGGTAATCCCTCTTGAGATCACCATTTCGCGGCCGATTTTGCGGCCGTCTTCGAGAACATTCTCATCCTGATTGGAGATGGCTGATTGATACGTGCGGGTGTTCGGGTAGCGGTATTTGATGTGATCTCGCAGCTGCGGGTCCTCGATTTTAATAATCGCTTTAACATCGTTATCCGCGGCAACGCCGGCCTGTCGGGTTTCAAGTCGGTTGCGAAATCCCTCGATGATCCCCGTGGCGAAGTCGGTCTTGCGGTGCAGGCTTAGCTTCTTGTTTTTGTTGTATCGTGACCACTGCAAGTTGATGTGATTTTTTACGAAGTCATAAACGTATTCGGCCGAGGCGATGTTCTCCGGGGTGCCGGTAATTTCCAGGACTCTCCCCATTTTCTCTCGATCCGCGACCCAGGCGCTGACCCAGATGCCCTGGACAAAATAGAAGTCCACCAGCAGGCTGGAAAGGAAATAGGCGTCCCGGGTGTGGCGGAGGGCCGGTTGGCCGACGAAGATACTGACGAAATCACGATTTCTATCCTGTTCGATCAAATCGATATTATAGCGGGCCATCAATTCATACGCTTTTATCATGGCGGCTTCGGCTTCATGCTTGTTCCGGCTCTCCGATAGCGCCATAAGCTTGCGAATCCGGAGCAGGATCCGGTCATCGTCCGATAATTGATTGGCGGCATAGCGGTCTTTGAGGGGCGGGTAATCGCCGGAAGCGCGGGGATTGGCCCGCAGCAGGCGGCAGGCTTTTTTGAATATTGGTCCATGCGCACCCTCCTGCCTATGGGGTTCCAATTTGTCCGTCAATTGATGGGCCATTTCATGGTGGAGTACTTCCCGCACAGAATCCCATGGGTAGTCAAGGATAAGTCTTCGGCTGATACAGATCTCATTGCGTTTGCCGTCCCAATATCCCCAGCGGTTGGGCATGTCGACCAGCCGAAAGAGCGGAAGCTGCATCCGGCCGCGATGATGATCATCCAGATGCCAAAGGGCCGTTTCCCATTCCCGCACCAATCCCAGTAATATCCGCCGCTCCAGATCCGCCTGAAATTGTGTGTGATTCTTATTAGGCAAAATGAATATCAGTTGCTATAAGTTTGGTCTTAAGATTCCTGATTCCGGACTCCCGATCCCTGTCCCCTGACGCCAGCCTTCAGATCTCTATGGTCAACCTTCAGCCTTCTACCTTCCACCTTAGATCTGTAACTCATTATCCGTGCATTCAACTTCGAAATATGCTTTATATATGTTTTTCGATGAGGCTGTCTACCTGAACCTGAGGATATAAAAATTCACATGTCTGAGTTTGAGTACAAAGGCGCCCTGGTAAAAGCCCCGCTGCCCGGACTGGATGATCCTGAGGGTGACACTGTTCCTTCCGGACTCCCACCCGTCATCGATGCCCACGTCCATCTCTTTCCGGACTGGCTGTTCGAACCCATCTGGCAGTGGTTCGATACTTTCGGCTGGCCCGTACGCTATCAGATGGGGGCCGAGAAAATCATCGAATTTCTGACCGCTCACGGCATCTATCGGATTGTGGGGCTGCACTACGCCCACAAACCCGGGGTGGCGGGCAAGTTGAACCGCTTCATGGCCGATCTTTGTCACCGCTACCCCCAGCTGGAGGGGACCGCCACAGTGTATCCCGGTGAGGATGGGGCGGATAAAATATTGACGCAGGCCTTCGAAGATGGTCTTGCCGCGGTCAAGCTGCACTCCCACGTACAGTGCTTCGATATGGATAGTCCCGGTATGCATGCGGTTTACGAAGCCTGCCAGGCCAACGACAAGCCACTGGTTATGCACGTTGGCCGGGAACCCAAAAGTCCTGCTTATACCTGCGACCCCTATGAATTGTGCGGTGTAATGAAGGTGGAGCGTGTCACCAGGGATTATCCCGACCTCAAAATCTGCGTCCCCCACCTGGGAGCGGACGAATTCACCGAGTTCAGAGAACTTATTGAAAAGTATGACAATCTCTGGCTTGACACGACCATGGTCCTCTGCGACTATCTGCCGGGTATTCAGATGCCACCCCTGGATTCCTTCCGGCAAGACCGCATCATGTTCGGAACCGATTTCCCCAACATTCCCTTTGCCTGGGATCGGGAACTGAAAACCCTGGTTGGATTTGGTTTATCGGATGATTTCCTCGAAGCGATCCTGTACAAAAACGCCGCCGAATTATTCTCGATATCAGATCTCTGATCTCCGATCTTGGCTCTTTGCCCTTTTGGTTTTAGCTTCTACCTTCTACCTTAAACCTTCCACCTCTTTCTTTAACCTTCAGCCTTCTACCTTAAACCTTACCTCTTCCACCTTTCCCTATTGATTTTACTACTATTTTTGAAATTCCCTTGACTTTTAACTTCAATAAGCCATAAACTGCTGTTCAGTTTTGAACAAAACGGTCATCAGGCAACTCCCCCACATTTTCAAACAGATGCACGGCAGAGGCAATGGCACTCTCCAAGAAAGACTTCAAAGTCCTGGATGCCCTGGATAGCGAACCGATTACCACCCAACGGTAGCTTTCCGAACACACCGGTATCAGCCTTGGCCAGATCAACTATGTTCTGCGGCGCCTGCTCGAAAAAGGCATGGTCAAGGTTCACAATTTTCGCAAGAATCCCAACAAATTAAGCTATGTATATCGTTTGACCCCGGCTGGAATTGAAGCCCGCTCCCGATTGGCGGTCAACTTTGTCGTATCCCGGCTGCGGGAGTATTACGGCCTCCAGCGGCGCTTGTCGCAACGCCTCCAGGAACTCGAAAATGAGGGCCATCAGGCCATCGTATTTGTGGGGCCGGCCATAGTTAGTGAATTCGTGGAAAACACCATCCAGGAAGAAAAGCTGCAATTACGATTGATAGCGCATCTATCGGCGGCCGACAAACTGACGTCCCTGGTGGCTGGCAACTTCGATACGATCCTGCTTTTTGATGAGAACGCCGAGGGCCTGCAGCAGGTTGCCAGGGATACCGGTATTGCATCCGACAAACTGGCGTTGTTGTGGTGAAACGGAGAAAAACTAGAAAGCTCGAATATCGAATGTCGAAATGCGAAACAAATACCAAATTCAAATTGCTAATGACCAAAACAAGTTCAGCATTCCAGATCCACCTAAATCAGTAGGTAAGTCGCCATGTTTTTATATTTGGAATTTCGGTCATTGATAATTGTTTCGAATTTCGGATTTCGCATTTCGAGTTTAGAACTCAAATCCCATTGGTATCCTGTTGAAATTCAATAGGCGGGGATTAATCGTAGTAGTATAAAAGTATCGTAATTATAGGTATTTAAGACTGGTTGGAGATTGTAGCCAACCGGGCGGAGCTATGTAAAACTATCTTATGAGCAAGCAAGATAATCGACCCAAAGACACCGGCATGGCCGCAGTATTGATACTCCTGTTGGTCACGTGGTTTACAACCAACATTACCTGGGTGGTTCCGGCCATTGTGTTGCTTATCCTGACCATGACCGTGCCGATGGTCTTCAAACCCCTGGCCGTAGTTTGGTTCGGTCTTGCAAATCTATTGGGTCACGTGGTATCTGCCCTAATTCTATCGATCCTGTTCTTCGTTGTGCTGATGCCCATCGGCCTCATTCGAAAAATGGGTGGCGCGGATGCCCTCCGCCTTAAAAAATGGCGCAATGGCGATGACTCGGCTTTTGTGGTTCGCGAACACCTTTATACGGCCAAGGATTTGGAGAAGCCTTACTGATGTGGGATGCACATCAAAGGTTGAAGGTGGAAGGTAGAAGGCTGAAGGAAAATCAGGAGTCGGTAGTCAGGAATCAGGCGACAGAACACCTTCCTACCCCTGGCGGTAGGGATACGGGGAGGGGGATGATACTAATTTCAGACCTCTGACTTCAGACCTCTGGTATTTATACTCCGTACTCTATGCCCGATACAAAATTGCTATCACAAAAGCACTAAAGAAATAATGAACTACAACCGAATATAACTAAAAAGGTAATATTCACTCATAACTATATTGCAATCATAAACATGGAATTTGCCAAAGATCTCTGGGGTTTCTTAAAAGAACGAAAAAAGTATTGGATGCTACCGATTATCCTCTGCCTCCTGTTTTTCGGCGTTTTGATCATACTCTCAAGCGGTTCCGCCATCGCCCCATTTATTTATACTATTTTCTAAAGGCGTGAAATTCGAAGCACGAAACCCGGAATGTTCTCAAGGCGACCGCCGCAAACAAATATAAAATTCAAATTACCAAAAAAGACCATCGATTATGATGTTGGGTTTCGTTTGGTTCTTTTGGACATTGTAATTTGCCTTGTTGTTTCGAGATTCGATATTCGAATTTCGGAATTCCGAGTATTCTATTTATTACCATAGTAGCACTACTCGAAAGCTAAGTTAAAAGGCGAGATAAGAAGCTCTAGGATTTATGCTAATACTCGGCATATCAGCCTATTACCACGACAGTGCCGCTGTACTCCTTTCGGATGAACAGATCGTTGCCGCCGCCCACCAGGAGCGTTTCAGTCGCAAGAAACACGACGCTGGTTTCCCCACCGATGCAGTGCGCTATGTCCTTTTGGAAGCAGGGATCGACGTCGAAGACCTGGATGCGATTTCTTTTTACGACAAGCCGTTTTTAAAGTTCGAACGCCTGCTGGAGACCTACCATGCCTTTACCCCAAAAGGGCTCAAGAGCTTTAGGGCAGCCATGCCGGTCTGGATCCGGGAAAAGATCTTCATGCGCAAGATGCTCTGGGATGCTTTGGAAGAAATGGCCGATCGATCTTTGAAAAGAAAGCCGCAACTCTTATTTCCCGAACACCATTTATCCCACGGCGCCAGCGCTTTCTATCCATCACCCTTTGAAAAAGCTGCTATTCTAACCATTGACGGGGTAGGGGAGTGGGCTACCACAACTATCGGTATTGGGGACGGCAAGGATATCAAACTCCTGCGAGAGACCCATTTCCCGCACTCGCTGGGGCTTTTATACTCAGCCTTCACCTACTATTGCGGTTTCCGGGTTAATAGCGGTGAGTATAAGCTCATGGGGTTGGCGCCCTACGGGAACCCGGATTCCGAGCGGGTAGCCAGGTTCAAACAGATTATCCTGGAGGAACTCATCGACCTGAAAGAGGACGGTTCCTACCTGATGAACATGGCCCATTTCAATTATCCCGTGGGCTTGACCATGTGCGGCCACTCAGAGTGGGAGAGATTGTTCAGTCTGCCCAAACGTGATCTGGAGAGTGACCTTACCCAGCCCTATATGGATATGGCTCTGGCCATCCAGCAGGTAGCGGAGGAGGTGGTGTTCAGGCTCGCGGCAACTGCCAAAAAGTTGACCGGTTGCGACAACCTGGTCATGGCCGGTGGCGTGGCGCTCAACTGCGTGGCCAACGGCAAGCTTATTCGGAAGGGTACGTTTGAAAATGTCTGGATTCAGCCAGCGGCCGGGGATGCGGGCGGCGCCCTCGGCGCAGCCTATGCCGCCCTACATATCTGGAATAAATTCGAAAGATCCGTCGATCCGGAACTACCGGATAAAATGCAGGGAGCCTATCTAGGGCCCGGGTTCAGCGACCAGGATTACCTGGCGATGAACCTAAGGTATAAGGCGCCCTACCAACACTATGACGATTTTGGCCGACTCTGTTGGGATGTGGCCGATATGATCGCGGCCGGGAAAGTTATCGGCTGGTTCCAGGGCCGTATGGAGTATGGCCCCCGTGCTCTGGGAAATCGGAGTATCATCGGCGACCCCCGCAATCCAGAGATGCAGAAGAAACTCAATTTGAAGATTAAATACCGCGAAGGTTTCCGGCCGTTCGCGCCTTCGGTCATGGAAGAGGAGATCGGCAACGCCTTCGAACTGGATCGTCCCTCGCCTTACATGTTGTTGGTGGCTCCCGTCAACGGCAAACGCTGTCATCCGTTACCGGATAACTATAATGAACTGAGGATGTATGACCGACTCTACCACATGCGCTCGGACATTCCGGCCATCACCCACGTAGATTACTCGGCCCGCATCCAATCGGTCAATGCGGATACCAATCCCCGCTACTGGCAACTGATCAATACCTTCAAGGAAAAGACCGGTACCGGCTTGGTGGTCAACACCAGCTTCAACGTCCGGGGTGAGCCCATCGTCTGCACCCCGGAAGATGCCTACCAGTGCTTTATGCGCACCGAGATGGACGTTCTGGTCATGGGAGACTATCTGTTCCGCAAAGAAAAACAGCCGGACTGGCAGGAGCATGAGGATTGGTTGACGAAGTTCGAGCTAGATTAAGTAAGCTGGAGATGTCAGCCGCCACAAGTCGGATATCAGAAAAGGACTGCCAAAAACCCTAATTCGATTGATGCTCTAAATGCTGCTGGAAAGTGTTTTAAGATCTTAAGGTTACTGGTTCAGAGCTTATAGGTGAGTAGTTTAGAATCCTGACTTCTAACCTCCGATTTCTTGCTCTTAGTTTGCGTTTGTCTGCGTGTTCACCCTGTTAAATAGCTTAAACAACTATGTATTATACCTATGTTTTACGGAGTAAAAAGGACGGCAATTTCTACACTGGGTATACCCAGGACCTAAAGCTAAGATTTGAGCAGCATTGCAAGGGAAAAGTAGATTCAACAAAACATCGGCGACTTTCGACTTAATCTACTATGAGGCATGCCTGAGTCAAGCAGACGCTACTAAAAGAGAAAAATACCTCAAGACATACCATGGAAAAATGTTTCTATACAAAAGGCTCAAATCTTATTTAACAGGGCAAGTCTGCGGCTAAAATTGAGTTTCTAATGCTCTTATCGAAATAGGACGATATAATGAAATTCGAAAAAGAGATTCTCTGTATCGGCGCCGGGTACGTCGGCGGGCCCACCATGGCGATGATTGCCTATAAGTGCCCCCAGTATAGGGTAAATGTGGTTGATATCCTGCCCGAAAAGATCGACCAATGGAATTCTGATGACCTCCCAATTTATGAGCCCGGCTTGGATGAAATCATAAAAAAAGCCCGAGGGCGCAATCTTTTCTTTGATACGGACATTGAAGCCGGTATCAAGGCCGCCGATATCATATTTGTAAGTGTCAACACGCCTACAAAAACCTATGGGGTAGGTGCGGGAATGGCGGCCGACCTCCAGTACTGGGAAAAAACCGCCCGCCAGATTCTCGACTGCGCGGAATCATCTAAAATTATCGTTGAGAAGAGTACCTTGCCGGTTAAAACTGCCCAGGCCATGGAGCGCATATTGAACTCCGGTAAAAACGGGGTTCAGTTTGAGGTGCTCTCCAATCCGGAATTTTTGGCCGAAGGTACCGCCATCGCCGATCTGGAGGATCCCGACCGTGTACTCATCGGCTCACAGCAAACCGAGAGTGGTCTGAGGGCCCGGGATACACTTGTGAATATATACGCCAATTGGGTGGCTGCAGACCGGATTGTTACCTCTAACATCTGGAGCAGCGAGCTTTCCAAATTAGTGGCGAATGCCTTTCTGGCCCAGCGAATATCATCCATCAATGCCATCTCCAGTCTTTGTGAGAAGACCGAGGCGGATGTTAGTGAGGTGGCCCGGGTCGTCGGTATGGATACACGGATCGGCCCCAAGTTTCTAAATGCCAGCGTTGGTTTCGGCGGTTCTTGTTTCAAAAAGGATATTTTGAACCTTGTCTACCTATGCCGGCATTATGGCCTCGAGCAGGAAGCGGATTATTGGGAAGGGGTCGTAAGCATAAATGAGCACCAGAAAGAGAGATTTGTCCTCAATATGCTGACAGCCATGTTTAACACCCTAGCCGGTAAGAAGGTCTGTTTGTTTGGATTTGCTTTCAAAGCCAATACCGGCGATACGCGGGAGACACCGGCCTTAACGATTGCCGGACGGCTGGTTGCAGAAAATGCCCAGGTGGTGATCAGCGATCCCAAAGCACTGGATAATGCCAGGCAGGATACTAAAGAACTCAAAGGTGATATTCAATTTATCGAAGACCCATACAGCGCCGCCCAAGGGTGCCACGCCGTCGCCATCATGACCGAATGGGAACTCTACCGAACCCTCGATTATAAGAAGATCTTCGATTCCATGCAGCAGCCGGCCTTTATTTTCGATGGACGCAATATTGTCGATCACGATAAGCTTTTCAAGCTGGGTTTTAATGTCTTTCCCATCGGCAAACCGAAGAAAGTACATTTTTAATAAAAGGTATAAGGTTGAAGTAAAAGACCTAACCAGACCCAGAACGAAGTAAGCCGCGAACCAACACTAATATTTCCTTGACAGGTAGAGCGCGATACGATTTTCGCCTTATACCTTATACCTTATACCTTATACCTTATACCTTATACCTTATACCTGACACCGCATATCACAGATAAATACTAGACTATGGCAACTGCGACGCATATACCTGCTTATGAAGCCCATGGCGGGGAGTTAGTCAACTTACTGGTGAATGAAGATAGAGCAGCAGAGCTCAAAGCGCTCTCGTTCGAATTGCCCGACATTCTGCTCAATAATCGGCAGTTGTGTGACTTTGAACTTCTTGCCACCGGAACTTTTTCCCCCTTGACAGGCTTCATGACTCGTAGCGATTACGAATCCGTTATAAGCCGGATGCGTCTAGCAGACGACACGCTTTGGCCTATTCCCATTTGCCTGGACGTATCCGCAGATGTCGCCTCATCTATGAAAATTGGTGAATCCGCAGCCATCCGTGATCCGGAAGGTTTCCTTCTGGGAATTATACGTATAGCGGATATCTGGACTCCGGATCGTAAAAAAGAAGCCCAGGATGTATACGGGACTACGGACACTGGGCATCCTGGAGTTTACTATCTGCTGAACAATTCCGGTTCCGTTTATATCGGTGGCAAGTTGGAAGCAGTCTCTCTGCCTATTCATTTTGATTTCCGAAGACTCCGCATGACCCCGGCCGAGGTGAGGCAGCATTATGATAAACTGGGGTGGAGCAGGGTGGTGGGTTTCCAAACCCGCAACCCTGTACATCGGCCCCAACTCGAGATCACCCTAAGGGCCATGCAGCAGGCCAATGCCAATCTGCTGCTTTTACCCCTGACCGGGGTACGCGAGGCGGGCAATTTTGATCACTATACACGCGTAAGGTGCTATCAGGCCGTTGCTAAGCGCTATCCGCCTGATTCACATGTTCTGAGCCTACTGCCTCTGGCGGTCCGGATGGCAGGTCCCCGCAATGCATTGCTGCACACCATAATTGCAAGAAACTATGGCTGTACGCATTTTATCATCGGCCGCGATCACGCCAGCCCGTGGGGAGGGACGAACGGCGAGAAGGCCTTGTATGGTACTGATGAAGCCAGAGAGCTGGTGGCTGCCAATAGCGCAGAAATAAACGTTGAGATGGTTTCCTTTAAAGAGATGGTTTACCTGCCTTTTGAGGATGAGTACCGTTTTATCGATCAGGTACCCAAGGAGACTGAAACGTTTTCTCTCACCGGAACGGATATTCGCGATAGGGTTCGAACTGGTCGCAAGATACCCGCCTGGGCAACCTTTCCCGAAGTGCTGGCAGAACTTCAAAAAGCTTACCCCTTACCTGGTAGCCAGGGATTTACAGTGTTTCTCACCGGATTTTCCGGTGCCGGGAAATCAACGATCGCCAAGATCCTCTACTCCAAGTTTTTAGAAATAGGCGGAAGGCCGGTCACATTACTCGATGGTGATATCGTTCGGCAAAATTTGTCGAGTGAACTATCTTTTTCCAGGGAACATCGTGATATCAATGTCCGTCGGATCGGTTTCGTAGCGAGTGAGATTACTAAAAATCGGGGAATAGCGATCTGCGCACCGATCGCACCGTATGGGACTACCCGTGATGAAATCCGGAAGGCAATTGAGGCGTACGGCGGCTTTTTTGAAATTCACGTAGCCACTCCCATAGAAGTTTGTGAAAAAAGAGACCGCAAAGGAATGTACGCCAAGGCTCGCGCTGGGCTGATCCAGGGGTTCACCGGCGTGGATGATCCTTACGAAGACCCGCGGTCCCCCGAATTGAAGATAGACACAACCAACCTTTCTCCGGAAGAATCCGTGCGGCAAATCCTGATTATTTTGGGCCAGCGGGGGTATGTGTAATGGTGAGGTAGAAGGTATAAGGTATAAGGCTGAAGCTGGGCAGAACCAGGCTAAAGGCTGAAGGAAAAAAACAAGAGGCCTGGGGTCAGATCTCGGAGATGAGTTTTACCGGACGTCTGTCATCAAACCTCTTACCTAAAGTATTTCCCTTATACCTAACACCTTATACCTAACACCTTATACCTAACAGCTTATACCTTACACCTTATACCTTATACCTTATACCTTACACCTTACACCTTACACCTTATACCTTACACCTTACACCTTATACCTTATACCTTACACCTTATAATCCCAGCAGGATACGCCTATCAGCGATCTCCCTTATAATTCCGCTCTCGTCACCGGCGGGGCCGGTTTCATCGGATCCCATCTGGTTGATGACCTGGTCTCAAAAGGATGTCGGGTTGCCGTCCTGGACAACCTTTCCTCCGGATATCGGGAAAACCTTTCGGCCAGTGTGAATAAGATAACCTTCATTGAAGGTGATATACGGGATGAGAAGGTTCTTACCAGTGCGGTAAGCGGGTGTGAAGTTATCTTCCATCTGGCCGCTGAAATCTTTGTTCCCCGCACGATCGAAAAACCGGTCGAGAGTGCGGAAATCAATACCATCGGAACCTTGAGGGTGTTAGAGGCTGCACGGCAAAGTGGTGTTTGGCGGGTTGTATTTTCGAGTTCCTGTGCGGTTTATGGAAACCCTGACAATCTACCGATTCCTGAATTCACACCGGCGAAACCCTTAAGCCCGTATGCTGTTCAGAAACTGACCGGAGAACATTATGCAGCGGTTTATAGTAACCTCCACGGTCTTGAGACCGTTAGTCTCCGGTATTTCAATGTCTTTGGGCCTCGTCAGGACGCTTCATCTACCTATTCAGGTGTCATTTCGGTGTTCATGGAAAGGGCCTTAAACGGACAGGAACCTGCAGTCCATGGTGATGGTGAACAATCACGTGATTTTATTTATGTTGCTGACGTGGTTGAGGCCAACCTGATCGCTGCCAACAAAACTGGAATATCCGGCGAAGTGTTCAACATTGGGACTGGTCAACAGACTACCATCAATCAGCTCTGGCAAGCAATCAGTAACACTGCAGGCGTAGATGTTAACTCTGTGAATGAACCTGTCAGGAAAGGTGATGTTCGGGCCTCAGTTGCAGATACTGGTTTTGCTGAAAGAGAATTAGGGTTCAAGGCCGAAACGGGATTGGCAGAAGGGCTAGCAAAAACTTACAATTGGTACAGGAATGGCCAACAGCCAAACGCTAAACGCTGAAAGCTTAAATAAACTAAGATGAAATACACCAACATCCTCGTTACCGGCGCAGCCGGCTTTATTGGCTACCATCTGAGTCTCAGGCTTCTTGATCAAGGTTGCAAAGTGACCGGCTTTGACAATCTTAACAATTATTATGATGTCACCCTTAAAGAAGCCCGCTTAAATCAGTTGCAAACATCCGATGGTTTCAAATTTGTAAAACTAGATTTGGCTGACAGGGAGGAAGTGGAAAAACTTTTTGCGAGCAACGGATTCGATGCAGTAGTGAATCTGGCCGCCCAAGCTGGTGTGCGGTATTCGCTGGTAAACCCTCATGCTTATATCGATGCCAATATCGTAGGCTTCACTAACATTTTGGAAGGCTGCAGGCACAGCGGGGTAAAACACTTGGTTTTTGCCTCTTCAAGTTCAGTATACGGCGCTAATACGAACATGCCTTTTTCAGTTCACAACAATGTGGACCATCCGGTTTCATTATATGCAGCTTCAAAAAAGTCAAACGAGCTGCTGGCCCATTCATATAGCCACCTTTATAATCTGCCTTGCACTGGTCTGCGTTTTTTTACGGTCTATGGCCCCTGGGGGCGGCCGGACATGGCTCTTTTCCTTTTTACGAAAGCGATCCTGGAAGGTAAGCCGATTAAGGTTTTTAATCATGGTAAAATGAAACGGGATTTTACCTATATCGATGACATTATTGAGGGTGTTGTCCGCGTAATAGATCATACTGCGGAGCCTGACGCGGATTGGTCCGGGAATAATCCTGACCCGGGTACTTCTTACGCCCCCTTTAGGATTTACAATATTGGCAATAACAACCCGGTCGGCTTGTTAGAGTTCATCGAAGCTATAGAAAATGCATTAGGGAAGGAGGCGATTAAGGAGTTCCTGGACCTTCAACCGGGAGATGTGCCGGCTACCTGTGCAAATGTGGATGATCTCGTTCGGGACGTGGGGTTTAAGCCCAATACGCCCATTGAGGTCGGTATTAGTAAATTCGTGGAGTGGTACCGAGAATATTACAGATTGTAGCGTAGAGAGCCGCTGGAAAGAAATCCGAATATCGAATAACGAAATACGGAATGTTCTCAAGGCGAACGCCGCAAACAATTCCGAATGACCAAAAGATCAAACCATAAGCAATATGACTTGGAAGATAGAACCTTCGAGTTTGCAAAAGATGTAAGGGCGTTTGTTAAGATGCTCAAGTGGTCTATTGCAAACAAGGAAGATGGTAAACAGGTGCTTCGTTCTTCAGGTTCCGTTGGTGCAAATTACCTGCCCGGTTAAATAGCTTGAATTGCCATGTACTATACATATGTGCTTAAAAGTGAGGCCGATGGAAATTTCTACGTTGGATTCACAAAAAACCTCAAGCTAAGATTTGAGCAGCATAATAGTGGGATGGTAGAATCCACCAAAAATCGCATTCCATTCGAGCTAATATACTATGAGGCGTGTTTAGAAATGCATGATGCTATTCGGCGGGAGAAATATCTAAAATCTTACAACGGAAAAAGGTTTTTACACAAGAGGCTCAAATCTTATTTAACTGGGTAAAAGGCCAATGAGGCTCTGAGCAAGAAAGACTTTAAAATGCGCATTAAGATAAGTCGAAAAGAGGCAAAGGAGAGTCGATATTGGTTAAAGCTGATAGACACTGAAAGCGAATCGACACTTGACCACTTCCGAGAAAGGCTAGTCCAGGAATCCACTGAACTCATGAATATTTTCGGTGCTATTCTACAAAAATCTAAATAGTCAACCGTGTTGCCTTGTTTTTATAGTTTAAATATTTGAATACGGTTCTCTAAAAAACTCCAGTAGTGCCGAACTGTGACCGTATTTGTCACAAGGCACGGTTATAAAGGCCTCATAACCTTAAAAAAGGAGGCCACTATGACAACGTTTACAGTCA
>Ga0126333_1000094_pt1 | contig 27163 bp, 18 predicted proteins | sample InaspJWI54metaG_FD_94488 | JGI IMG/M metagenome (GOLD analysis project Ga0126333, IMG submission 94488) | Marine gutless worms symbiont microbial communities from Oahu, Hawaii - Inanidrilus sp. 2 OAHU.JWI-54 metaG | ecosystem: Host-associated > Annelida > Digestive system > Unclassified | place...
TAGAGCCCGTGGTACGCGGCCCTGCGGGCTGCCCTGTGCTTCTCGGAAAGGGCGCGCTCAGCACAACTCGCTGCGCTCAGACACGCACTTCGCTCTCTTCGCCCTTTCCTGCGATGCTCGGCGTGTCTTAAAGGGGAAGTTCAAACCCATTTAAATCGTCAGCCCTCCATAATAGGCTTCCAGATGCCTCCCGATTTAACAGTGGGCGCTTGTCTTTCTACCTTTATTCCAGTGCAGGGGGCACCATAACAAGCTTGCCGGTGTGGGTTTTAGACAGAAAATCTTCCTGGGCCTGGACAATCTCCTCCAAAGGATAACTTTTGGCGACCACCGGGCGGATTTCATTTTTTTCGATATACGTGACCAGGTTCTGGAAAACCACCGGGTCCTGATAGGTGCAGCCCAGGAATGTCAGGTCCTTCAGGTACAGGGTCCGGAGATCCAGTTCCACCAGGGGGCCGGCAATGGCGCCGGCCACAGCGTAGCGGCCGCCCGTTTTAAGCACATCCAGCAGCCGGGGCCATTGGGGACCGGCCACCAGGTCGCAGACCACGTCCACGGCTTCCCGGCCCAGCGCCTCTACGAGGTCTGTTTCGCGAGCAATGACCTGGTCGGCCCCCAGGTCCTGGACCTGTTCGGTTTTGGCCTGGCCGGCCACGGCAATCACCTCCGCGCCTCTTCTTTTCGCCAGTTGGACGGCAGACGAGCCCACCCCGCCCGAAGCGCCGGTAATCAGGACCCGGTCCTCTCCGGAGACGTCCGCGCGGTGGAGCATATTTTCTGCGGTGGACCAGGCACACGGGATCGAGGCCAATTCGATGTCGGACCAATCGGACTGCACGGTATAGGCGGTCGCCGACCGCACGGCAACATACTGGGCGAACCCACCGTTGATTTCAGACCCCATGGTAATACAGCGCCAGGGCTCCCCGGCCGGGTGGGGTTGCATGGGGGCCACGATTACCCGTTCGTCCAGTCTGCCGGGATCTACCTGTTCGCCCACCCCGACGATGCGTCCGCAGACATCCGCGCCCTGGATGCGCGGAAACGCCAGGGCTTCGCCCGACCAGGCGCCGGTTCCGGACGTCAGCTCGTCGAAACCATCCCGGGCACCGTCATCAGTGGCCGTGGTAACGGAGGGGGCGTACCAGCCGATGCGGGTATTTACGTCCGTGTTGTTGATCCCACAGGCCAGGACCTGGATGAGAACCTCATCTGCGGCCGGCGTCGGCACGGCGACATCCCGGCGATAGTCGAGTTTATCAAATCCGCCGTGTCCGGTGAGGAGTGCCGCAGTCATGGTTTGGGGTATGGATGCGGGCATCGGTGTCTCCTTGGGAGTCTGGGTTTCAAAAACTGGTTGCAGATTTTTACGGAAAATGTAAAAAATTTTTACAGTAAAAGGGTGTAAGAAATTATCCGTTGCCGGTGGTCGACAGCTTGTTTTCTATATATTTCCTCACCTATTAAATGAAATCAGGGGTGCGGCACAATGAAAATCGCCGTTGCCAGGTGAAAAAAATGGCTCCCCCCGGCACGGTGGACATTTTTTAACCGGGTCGGCTGTCTTTGCTGGGGAATTAGTGCCCCGCCCCTGCTGATTGGTACACTAAGTGCAATGTAATCACTCTTTAAGATTTTCTATCCGGACGACATAACCCAACCGTGACTAAAAGGAGGTTTACAAATCATGAAAACCAACGCAAGGGTCGCCATTATCGGGGGAGGGGCCATCGGTGTCAGCCTGGCCTATCATCTGGCAAAATACGGGTGGGACGATGTCGTGCTCATCGAAAAACACGAACTGACCTCCGGCTCCACCTGGATGGCAGCCGGCAATTGCTCCTTTTACCATTCAAGCTATTACTGCACCCAGGTGAACATGAAGAGCATCGAAATCTTCAAGCAGCTGGAAGAGGAGACTGGGCAATCGCCCGGCTGGCACACGACCGGGTCCATCCGTACGGCCGACAATCCCGACCGGCTCGACGAACTGGGCTACTACTACTCCATGAATCGCTGCCTGGGCCTGGACGTTAGTTTTGTCAGTCCCGAGGAGATCGGCAAACTGCACCCGCTGATAGATACGGCCGGGTTAGTGGCCGGCCTCTACTGGCCGGATGACGGTGATGTGGACCCAGCGTCGATGACCCAGGCCATGGCCAAAGGTGCCCGCAACTACGGCGCTGAACTTAATCTGCATACCCAGGTAACCGCCATAGAGCAAAAACCCTCCGGAGAATGGCTGGTAAAGACCGACAAAGGCGACATAACCTGTGAATTTGTGGTCAATGCCGCCGGTCTCTGGGCTCCCGAGGTGTCGAAAATGGTAGGGTTGGAAATCCCCTCCATTGCCATAGCCCACACCCATATTCTGTATGAAACCATCAACGCGGTTGTCGAACGGGATACCATGCTGCCGCTGGTGCGCGATCCGGACCGGTCCATTTACCTGCGCCAGGAGATGGACAGCCTGATACTGGGCATGTACGAAGCCAACGGCCAGCAGTGGAAAAAACACGGGGTCCCCTGGGATTACGCCCAGGAGGAATTGAATCCCGATATCGACAACATTGCCGATTGTATAGAAGCCGGCATAGAACGGTTTCCGGTTCTCGGTGAGACCGGCTTCAAGCATGTCACCGCCGGTCCGATTACCTATACACCCAATGGCGACCCCCTGGTGGGGCCGGCCTATCCGCTCCGCAATTTCTTCCAGGCCTGCGGTTACAGCTTTGGCATCACCCAGGCCGGCGGTATTGGGCACTACCTGGCCGGCTGGATCATGAACGGCGAGCCGGAGATTGATCTGTGGCATGTCGATTCCCGGCGGTTCGGCTCGTATGCCAACTGGGCCTACAACCATGAAAAAATCGCGGATACCTATCCGCGGCTGTATTCCATCTTCTTCCCCAATGAGTTTCGGGATGCCGCCCGGCCCAACCGGACGAGTCCGATCTACGAATACCAAAAAGCGGCCAACGCGGTTTTCGGCGACTATTTTGGATGGGAGTGTCCCAATTATTTTGCTCCCGAGGGGGCCGATCTCTATGAACAGCCCTCCTGGAGACGGTCCAACGCGTTTGAACAGGTCGGTCGGGAATGCACACATATGATGAACCATGCCGGCATCATCGATTTGACCCGTTTTGCCAAGACCTGGATATCCGGGCCGGGCGCCCGGGATTGGCTCAACCACATGACCTGCCAGAACGTCCCGGGGAAAGACGGGCAGATCGCCCTATGCCCCATGCTGGACCCCAACGGAAATTTTAAATCCGATATGACCATCACACGGATCGATGCGGACAACTATTTCTGCGTCACCGCCAGTGTGGGCAAGTGCCATGACCAGCACTGGATGCTCCTCAATCTGCCGGAGGACGGTTCGGTGCAATTCGAGGACCTGACGTATCGAATGGGCTGCCTGGTGCTGGCCGGACCCAAAAGCCACGCGGTGCTTGAAAAAGCGGTTTACGGCGACGTGTCCAACGCGGCGTTTCCGTTTTCCACCTGCCGGGAACTCTACGTGGGCCGGACCAAATGCCGCGTCAACCGTATGAACTATGTCGGCGAACTGGGCTATGAAATATTTCACCCGATCGAGCAGCAGACCTCCGTTTACGAGGCCCTGATGGCGGCCGGCCAGGAATTCGACTTGCAGATGGTCGGCATGCACGCCATGGATTCGATGCGGCTCGAAAAAGGCTACCTGGCCTGGAAGAGTGAAATGAATGTGCATCACACCCCGCTGGAGACGCCCATTGCCTGGACCGTGAAGCTGGACAAAGACTTCATCGGTAAAGCGGGTATCGTCAAACAGAAAGAGGCCGGCGTACCGTTGCAATTGGTGGGTATGGTCGTGGAAGCCAAAGACTCCGACCCCTGGGGCTACAACCCGATTCTGAAAGATGGTGAGCGTATCGGTATGACGTCCTCCGGCGGCTACGGCCACCGCGTCGGCAAGAGCATTGCCATGGGTTACGTACCGCCTGAACATACCGCTCCCGGCACGGTTTTAGAGGTGGAGATCCTCGGGCGTTCCCGCAAGGCCGAGGTGGTGTCCATGCCCCTGTACGATCCCGCCAATGAAAAAATGAAGGCTTAGGAGGTCCGAACAAATGAAAATTTGTGTGTGTGTAAAGCATGTGCCCGATACGGCCGCTACCATCAAGATCACCGGGGACAACGGGTTTGCCGATGAGGAAATCAAATTTGTGGTCAATCCCTATGATGAATTCGGGATCGAAGAGGCGGTCAGCCTGGTTGAACAGCACGGTGGCGAGGTTGTGCTGCTGACCGTGGGCAAACCGGCTGCCGCCGCCACGCTCCGCAGCGGTATGGCCATGGGCGCCCACCGCGCAATCCTGGTCAAAACCGCGGGCCAGTTTTTGGACAGTAGCCTAACGGCCCGGGCCTTGCAGGCCGCCCTGGAAGCGGACGGGCTGCCGGATGTGATCTTTACCGGCAAGGGTTCGGTAGATACGGAGAGTTTTCAAACCCCGTATCGGCTGGCCCGCGCGCTGGAACTGCCCATTGTCAACGAGGTCTCTAACCTGGTTCTCGACAACGGCAAAGCCGTGGTAGAACGGGAAGTCGGCGGGGGTGAAAAGCAGGTAATCGAAATGCGCCTGCCAGCGGTAATCGGCGCCACCAAAGGCTTGAACGAGCCGCGCTATCCCAAATTCCCCGACATCATGAAGGCCAAGAAAAAAGAGATCAAGGAGCTTGAGATCGCCGCCCTGGGCATCGATGAATCCCAGGGTGCGGTCGTGCTGGAAACCCTCGAACCGGTGCCCGAAAGATCTGCAGCGAAAATGCTTGACGGTGATGTGGATAAACAGGTATCGGAGCTTATCAAGATCCTTAAAGAAGAAGAGAAAGTTCTCTAGGGAGGGAGACACGCCGATGACGCGAACAGGTATCCTGATTGAAACGGAAAACGGGTTGGTCAAAGACACGACCCTGGGTGTCATTACCGCGGCGGCCGGCCAGGACATCTACGCCCTGGTCCTGGGAGAGAGTCCCACCACCTTTCAGGCCCGGCTGGCAGAATACGGCGTCCAAACCATTATCGGCATCGAAACCACGGAGGGCGACCCCGGCGCCAACCCGGATCATGCCGCAGCTGTGGTGGCGGCTGCCCTGAAAACCTATGAGCTTGGTGCCCTGTTGGGAACTGCCAGTGCCGCCGGCAAGGATTTATTTGCCCGGCTGGCCGCCCTGCTGGGGGCACCGCTGGTTTCGGACTGTGTGGCCGTGGATATCGACCAGCAACGGGTCCGCAAATCCCACTTCTCAGGCAAGACGTATGCCACCTTGAAAGTCAAGGGGGCCGTGCTGCTGTGCACCCTGCGTCCCAACGCCATCGAGCCGGTCAAATCCACGGGGGAAGCGAAAATAGAAACGTTTACCGCGGACGGGGTGGATCCCGGGCTGGTCCGGGTGATCGAAACCAAACGGGGGGCGGCCGGAAAACTTGACCTGACCGAGGCCCCGGTAGTCATTACCGGGGGACGGGCCATCAAGGCTGCGGAAAACTATAAAATGCTTGAAGAGTGCGCCGATCTCATCGGGGCGGCCGTGGGCGCTTCCCGGGCGGCCGTGGATGCCGGGTATGCCCCTCATTCCATGCAGGTCGGTCAGACCGGCAAGACGGTGAGTCCCAAACTCTACATCGCTTGTGGTGTTTCCGGGGCGGTACAGCATTTTGCGGGTATGAAAACATCTCGGGTCATTGTGGCGATCAACGAAGACAAAGATGCGCCGATTTTTTCCAAATGCGATTATGGTATCGTGGGTGATATTTTTGAAGTCGTGCCCAGATTGACGGCCCAATTAAAGGGTTAATTTCGCGAGTTCTGACGGTGGGGGATATGAGATCTGTATGAATACATATCTTGTATTTAAATCGGTGCTGATACTGGCGGCTCTAACTGTCGCTTTTGGATTATTCTTTAAAAGGGTCATCCGGCTGTACAATATCATGATGGCTGTGGAAGGTGAGCCTCCCGAGCGCCGGGACCGGCTTGCTGCGCGGATCAAAGTCTTTTTCGTGGATGTGCTCGGGCAGGCCAATGTCCGCCGGAAATTGATGCCCGGCCTGGCGCATACCCTGATTTTTTTCGGTTTCCTGGCAATCCAGCCCCATTCCCTGGAACTGATGATACAGGGTGTGTTGCCCGCGTTCCATATAGGGACAGTCGTACCGACGCTCTATGCCGCCTACCTGTTCATCGCCGACCTGTTGGCCGCCTTTGTGCTCCTCGGCCTGGCCTTTGCCCTTTACCGACGCCTTATTCTGAAACCCGATTATCTGACCCTGGGCAGAGACGCCAACCTGATCATCTTGTTTACCAGCGTCATCGTCATCACGTTTCATTTTATCAATGCCCTCCAGCTCGTGATGCCTGCGGCCCCCGATGGCTTTACCTATGCCGGGGTGTTTCCCATCTCGGCCGTTTTGGCAACAGCTTTGGACCTCAGGGCCCTTAGCACAGGTCAGTTGTTTTTCGGGTATGAAGTGTTTTACTACATTCATATCGGCACCATCCTGGGCTTTTTGATCTACATCCCCGGGTCCAAACACCTGCACCTGCTGGCCGCTGTACCCAATGTTTTCTGCAAGCGGTTGGAGGTTGAGAAAGCCCTGCTCAAAACCGATATAGAAGATGAAGAGGCGGAGACCTTCGGTCTCGGCCGGGTGCATGAATTCAACTGGTTCAATGTGCTCAACCTTTATGCTTGCACCGAATGCGGCCGCTGTGAGGAACTGTGTCCGGCGTCCCATACCGGCAAGCCCCTGTCTCCGAAAAAAATTATCCATGATTACAAAGAGGACCTGCTGGACCAGGCGGACCTGCTGCTGAACGACAGAAAGGAAGAAATCCAGCCCCTCATGCGTGAGGGGTCCGAACTCACCGATGATGTGCTGTGGGCCTGCACCACCTGTCGGTCGTGTGAGAACATCTGTCCGGTATCTATCGAGCACCTGGATTTCATAGTTGAAATGCGCAAGCATCAGGTCCTTATGGAAGCCAGCTTCCCTACGGAAATGCAGGCGACTTTCAACAATCTGGAAAACCAATTCAATCCCTGGGGTTTTTCCGCGGATTCGCGGGGCGACTGGTGCCAGGGGCTGGATGTCCCCTTGATGACGGATAAACCGGATACCAAGGTGCTTTTCTTTGTCGGGTGTGCCGGCTCTTTCGATGAGCGGGCCAAAAAGATCAGCCAGGCGACCGCCCGCGTGTTGCAAAGAGCAGGGGTAGATTTCGCTATTCTCGGCCCGGAGGAGAGTTGTAACGGTGATATGGCCCGGCGGGCCGGGAATGAATACCTGGGCCAGATGATGATCCAGCAGAATGTGGAAATTCTCTCTCAGTACTCCCCGGATATGATCCTGGCCGACTGCCCCCATTGTTACAACACCCTTAAAAATGAGTACCCTGAATTCGGGGCCTCCTTTCCGGTGGTGCATACGGCCGACTATTTTGAAACCCTGATACGGGAAGGGCGGTTGCAGGTAGGTGCCCAAGAACTCGGCAAACTGACCTATCATGACTCCTGTTACCTCGGGCGCTGGAATAACCTTTATGACGCACCTCGCAATATTCTCAGCCAAGCCAACTCCGGCCCTCTGATCGAAATGGAACGCACCCGGTCAAAAGGGTTTTGCTGCGGGGCCGGCGGTGGTCGGATGTTTATGGAAGAAACGCTTGGCAAACGCATCAACCGTGAACGCACCGACCAGGTGGTGGCCAGCGGCGCGGCCACCGTGGTGACGGCCTGCCCGTTTTGCACGACCATGCTCAATGATGGTATTCTGGAGGCCGAGGAGCAGATTCCTGTTAAAGATATCGCGGAAATATTGGATGAGGTCACACGTTAGTTAGACGCCGATGCGGGATATGCCGAAGATAGCGAAAGGAAACTATTTATGACACTTGAGGAAAACATTGTCGAGATTTTGAAGAACAACAAAATCGAGTATGAGGTATTTGAGCATGAACCGGTTTTCACCAACCCGGCCATGGCCACGGCGCTGGGGGTCAGTGAGGCGGAAACCGTAAAATCACTGGTACTCATGACCAAGGAAAAAGAGATGGTGGTTTTGGTTCTGCCGGGCGATCAAAGGGTGGACTGGAAAGCGGCCGCCAAGGGGATTGGTACCAAGAAAGTCTCGTTTGCCAAACCGGAACAGGTCAGTGAAAAAGTGGGTTGTGAAGTCGGCTGTGTGCCGCCCTTCGGCCAATTCACCCCACTGCCCATATACATGGATACGGCTTTAACCAGGAAAGATTACGTATACTTCAATCCCGGTGTCCACGACAAATCCTACAAGCTGAAAGCGTGGGATCTAAAAAAGCTCTGCAGCCCTAAGTTGTTGTAACTGGATCGAACGGCTTCTATTTGCCGCGTAGGGATAGTTGACAATAGGTTTCGCTGGGAGGGCCTAAACTATGCGCAAGCGCGCCAAAAAAATCATCCGCATGTTTGATGATGCGGTCGCCGCCGAGCAGCGGTATGAGTTCCAGAATGCCAAGCGACACTATTCACAAGTTGTCGCCCTGCATCCCAAGAGCCCGGAGGCGGATATCGCCCGGGAACGCATCACCGATATGGATACGCTCTCAAATGAACTCCGGATCTATAAACGCATCGACCGCAATGCCCGCAAAATCCTCACCGAAATCGGACTGGATATTTCCGGCAGTCCCGAGCTCATGCAGCTGTTGATAGACGCGGATGCCATTGATGACGACAGCGAACAGGCGCTCTTTGTGCCTTTACGTGAAGACTATCTGGAGCAGTGCATTGAAATGGTCCCCACTGATATGGCGGAAGATCCGGGCGAGAACGCCTTCGGGACCGGCGCAACGGCGCCTTTTTTGCTCCGCCAGGGACGCGACGACCTGCAGTCTGCCAATCGCGAGGAATTCGAAGACATCGTCCGGGTTGCAGCAGACTATGCGGACAGTATAGGGATCTTCAGCGTTCCGGTTGTGACGGACAAATCAATATCCGACTATGAATGTGCGTTGTTGATGGAGCAACATTTTTCAGATTTGAAGATGACCACCACCGTGAATATGTCGGATGATGAGGCCGCCTATTTTCAGAACAGGGATGACTGGCTGGACGGCACCAGCTTGATCACCGGTATGACTTTTATGCCCAATATGGTGGCACCGTTTCTGCGCAGCGTCCGCGCGGGAAACAACCTGTTGGTCCTGGATCTCACCATTGCCGGCTCCTCGGGCCCCGCCAGCCCGGAAGCCCTGCTTACCCAGATTCATGCCCAGGTGCTCTTCATGATGATGCTGGCCCAGACCATCAATCCGGGTATCGGCTGCGTCCACGGCGGCATTCCGGATGTACTGGGTATCGATGGCAACCTCGATTACAGTGACCCCGGACAACCGCTGATCAATTCCGCCATGGCCCGCTTGAACCTGTGGGTGACGGGTATGGCATCGGCCCAGTCGGGCGGCAGCACCAGTATTCTCTCTGATATTACGGCTGCTGTACACGAGTCGGAAATATCACGCGACACCCTCCGAACCTATGGCGTCCACATTCTGCGCCATGCCATGGGCACTTTGGGCAACCTCAATTATTTCAGCAAGGAAAAATTTATCCAGGACTGTGAACGGGAGCGGGCCGCGCGTAAACGTTGGCTCCAGACGCGGCATGATTTTATCGTTCCACTCTACCTGCCGGAAGACAAACACGTTGTACGGGGCATCAGAGAAATCCTGGAAAAAGGCGGACCCAAAAACGCCGATCACACCCTTACCCATGTCGGGGCCTTTCTAGAGTGGCAGAAAAAGCTCAACGAGGTCGCCCGACGTAAAGCGTATTATCCAGAGCTGGATGAAATGGCCGATAAGGTCCCGGACAGCGTGGCTCGTGGTTCGGAAGAGGGCAGCCAGACCCAGTTGCAGGACACATTTCTGAAAACCTGAATTTGAAAATGGCCAACGACCCATAATCCGGGATGGTGATTCACGATCAAAAAACTCCCGGCTGATGGTTGTAATACTTTTCAATTCGGTTCTATCCCTTTATAATCAGTTCAAACTTGAAGATGGGCTCTCAAACGAGGGAGAGACGCTATGAATTCGGTCATGCAGTTACTGCGTTCCCACCGATCCATCCGTAAATTCACAGATCAGACAGTCACAGACGAGCTGATCAGCGACATCGTCCGCTGTGGACAGGCCGCTGCCACCTCCAGCAACCTACAGGCGACGACAGTCATTCGGGTTCGAAATCCAGACACGCGGCGGGCCATCGCCCGGCTGGCCGGCGATCAGGAGTATGTGGCCACCGCCGGGGCGTATTTAGTGTTCTGCGCCGATTTGAACCGCTCCCGGAAGGCCTGCGAAATGCAAGGCGGCGATTTCATGCCGGGTATGACGGAGCATTTTATGATTGCGACCATTGATGTGGCCTTGTTTGCCCAAAATTGTGCCATTGCCGCGGAATCGGCGGGACTGGGGATCTGCTACATCGGCGGCATCCGCAATGATCCGGCCCAGGTAACAGAACTGTTGGGCCTGCCGGATCAGGTCTACCCGGTTTTCGGATTCTGTCTGGGGTACCCGGACCAGGATCCGGAAATCAAACCGCGCCTGCCGCTCGACGTGGTATTAAAAGAAGAGCGTTACCAGGATACCGGCGATTTAGACGGTATCCGGCAGTATGATGAAAGACTGCACCAGTATTACCGTACCCGCACCGGGGGCACCAAAGACAGTAATTGGACGTTGGAGATGCGGGATCTGGTGGGAAAGGAATCCCGTCCGCATATGCGGGGGTTCTTAATGACACGTGGGTTTACCATGCGCTGATTATATCAAGCCCTAAGCCAACCCTTCAGGAAAAGGGGGACAAAAATGGGAATGACAACAGACGAGTTGTATTTTAAGCCGCGCCTGCAAGTCATCAACCAGGACCAGATTGACCAGATCCATTGCGCCACGCTCGATGTGTTGGAAAGAACCGGGGTTGACATCCCGCACGCTAAAGCACTGGAAATGTTGTCCGGTCATGGTGCCCGGGTGGATGGTTCCCGGGTTAGAATGCCGCCCTGGATGGTGGAGGATGCCATCCAAAAGGCACCGTCCCGGGTTATCCTCGGTACCCGGACGGGAAAACGGACCATTCTGCTGGAGCGGGATAAAACGTATTTTGGACCGAGTTTGGATTGTGTCGATTACCTAGATCCCCACACCCATGTGCGCAGTCGCTTTGTCAGCGACAACGTGAAGGTGACGGCCGCCTTGTGCGACGCCCTGCCGCATATGCACTGGGCCATGTTTATCGGGATGGCCGATGACGTACCGCCGGATATCGCCGACCGGGTCATCGCCCGGTATGCCATGGAGTATTGCGAAAAACCCATCGCCTTTTGCAGCAAGGACACGGCCAGCAGCAAAGATATCTATGAGATGGCTCTATTGCTTTGCGGTGGTGAGGAGAACTTTGACCGGGCCCCCTATTTATTGCATTACTCTGAGCCGATCTCGCCCCTGGCCTACTTTGATCTGGCGGTGGACAAGATTATCTTTTGTGCCCAAAAAAACATCCCTTTGATCAACTCGCCGGCGCCCCAGGCAGCGGGTACCGCCCCGGCCACGCTGGCGGGTACTGTCGTGCAGGGAAACGCCGAGACGTTGAGCGGTCTGGTATTGCATCAACTTGTCAACCCGGGGGCCCCCTTTGTGGCCGGTGCGTTTACCACCGTCATGGATATGCGCACCACGGTGTTTTCCTACGGCGCCTGTGAAATGTCCTTGATGACGGCCGCCCTGGCCCAGATGGCCCAGCACTATCGCCTGCCGTTTTTCGGCACTGCCGGCGCCACGGATGCGAAATTCTGCGATGCCCAGGCCGGGGCGGAGGCGACCTTCCAGTGCCTGACGGCAGCCACCATTGGGTCGGGACTGGTGCATGACTGCGGCAGTTGGATGGATCACGGTTCCTTGGCTTCGCCGGAATTTATGGTCCTGACCAATGACATCGTCGATGCGGTCGATCATTTTATGCACGGCATCCCGCTTACCGAGGAGAGCCTGGCATTGGAAGTCATCCACCGTGTGGGACCCCGTGGGCATTTTCTCCAGGAAAGCCACACCTTCAATAACTTTAGGAACATCAGGTATTCGGAAATTTTTGACCGCTCAATCCTTGATCAATGGAAGTCCTCCGGTTCTAAAACTTTCGAGGAGCGGCTACAAGCTGTGACCCTCGAAAAAATGGAGCATCGCCCGGAACCATTGCCGGAGGATACCGTCAGGATTCTGGATGAGATGCAGCGTGGGTGGAAATAGCAGAGCGCTATGATGTGTGTTGTTTAAAGAAAAAGGGCCATGGGATCCAAGTGTACAAATCCCGGGTTTCAAAAACCGCTTTCAAACCTGGTAGAACTTATAGTATTCCAATGTCGCTAATCTGGATAAATGGCAAGCCGATCTTCTCAGAGCAGGATTAGATAAAAGGAAGTGTATTATGACTGACCGAATGCAGGTGCTTTCGAATGGCGAACTCAGCCTCATCCATGACACCTCCGTAGAAATTCTGGCCGAGACCGGGATGAAATTCAACTCCGAACAGGTGCTTGATATCTTTCAATATCATGGATTCAAGACAGACGGAACAAGGGTTTTCATCACTGAAAAGGAGCTGAGGGCGGCATTGGAGACCGTCCCGTCCCGTTTTGCGATCCATGCCCGAAACCCGGCCAATCATGTTAAGATTGGTGAAGATGATTTTGTATTTCTGCCCACCGGCGGTGCCCCGAATGTCGTCACCGCCGATGGCGAAATGCGTCCAGCCACGCTCGCAGACTATCATAACTGCTGTCGCCTGGTGCAAACGTCGGATCAGCTGGATATGAACGGTATGTTGATGGTCCAGCCGACAGATATTCCGGTCCAGATTGCCCATCTGGACATGCTGTACGCCGATATGGTGCTTTGCGATAAAGCCTACGTCGGGACTGCCATGTCCCGACAGGCGACCAGTGATTGCCTTGAGATGGCTGCAATTAGTTGCCAAGGAAAGGAGAACCTGAAACGCAATCCATTGATGGCGACGATCGTGCATGCCATGTCACCGTTAAAATTTTCGGCTGACGAGGCGGAAGCGATCATTGCAATGGCGCGTATGCGCCAACCTCTGGTCATTACCAACATGGTGATGGCCGGCACCAGTGGTCCGATATCTTTGCCGGGCCTGCTGGCATTGGCCAATGCTGAAATCCTCTCCGGATTGGTTCTGGCCCAACTGGTCTCTCCCGGAACACCGGTGGTATATGGTTCTGTTTCTGCGCCGGCCGACATGCGCACGATTGTTTCGGCTGTCGGAGCTCCGGAGGCGGTGGCCCTGGCGTCCGCCATCATACAATTGGCCCGGTTCTATAAATTGCCCTGCCGTACGGGGGGGATGCTCACAAATGCGCATTGCCTGGATGCCCAGGCGGCGGCTGAAGGTACCCTCATGATGACCACCGCAGTGCGCAATGGTGCCAATTTCATTTTCCAGGCTTGCGGACAGCTTGGCTCCTATGTTTCCATGAGCTTCGAGAAATGGCTGTTAGATGAAGAGGTGTGCCGCACGCTGCGCAGAACACTGACCGCCATGGATATTACCGTTGAATCAATTGACGCGGATACGATCAAAAGTGTTGGCAGCGACGGGAACTACTTGACGCACGAAACGACCTTTAAACATTGCCGGCGTCTCTATCAACCGAAGCTGTTCACGCGTGATGATTATCAAAAGTGGTACCAGAAGGGAGCCAAGAACGTAACCGCAGTGGCGGCGGAAGTGCTGGCCAAACGACTTGAAGCGTATGAAAGGCCACCCATTGATGAAGGGCTGGAACAGGCGCTGCAAGAATTTGCGGACCGCAAAAAGAAGCAATTACTAGCCTGAGTGATGCATGCAACTCTGGGTCCATACTGCCTGGATCGCTCCGGCGACGCCAGGGTTAGCTGCGGGACATAGAAAATCAGCGCTCCGCCAGGTAATGTATCAAGCGCTTTAGTGGGCAAAGAATCCTGCGAATTTGCGATGAGCTGATATTGAAAGACCATATCGATTGAGGACAGGAACAGTATACAATGATGTCAACTGATCCGAAACCGGCACCTCCCACCGATCGCTTTGAACAGGAGCTCTTTGCCTATCCGTATATCCTAAAGCTGATCCTATACCTCGTTATTCCCCTGTTGTCGCTCCTGACGGTTGTCCTGTATCTGCAACGAAGCTTTACGGGTACCGCTATCGTCATCATCATGCTGGCTCTGACTATAGCTGTCCTGATTATCGACCGTAGCGGGCGGGCCCGGGAAGCTAAGGTCAGAATAAACAGTATCCTTTTCAAAATTCTGGTCCATACAGCCGCCATATTGCTGCTTTTGGAGATATCCCTTGGCTCTCGTTGGGAACTGGTACCGTGGATATTTGTCATCTGCTATCTGGCGATAGTCATTAACGGCATTCGGGCCGGGGTGGTGATCTCGGGTGTGCTCTGGGGCGCTCTGCTGTGTGTGTATGTGTTTGGGGCGGCGCCCACTTTCATCTCTATCGAAAAACTATCGTTACGCTTTTTTTCATCTCTGCTCTTAATCGTTATTATCTTTGCGGGTATAGAATATATCCGCGATGATTATCGCCGCAAACTGGCCCAGGCCAATCTTACCCTGGGCGAATCAAAGGATAAATATCAACGCCTGTACGAAAAGCTTTCCGGGGAGGTGAGTGACCGCAAACAGGTCGAAGAAGCACTCTGGGGCAGTGAAGAGCGCTTTCGCATTATAGCTGAAAATGTGGCTGATGTCATCTGGACCATGGATATTGATCTGAGTTTTACCTATATCAGTCCGTCCATCCTTCAACAACGTGGGTACACGGCTGAAGAGGCGATGCGGCAGCCCCTGGAGCAGATGGTCATGCCGGATTCCCTGGCGATGATTTTGACGCTTTTTGCGGAAAAGCTGGCTTTGATCGAATCCGGCGATGAAACCGGGTTCGAACCGGTTGAGTTTGAAGTCGAGCAGCCGTGCAAGGACGGTCACACTATCTGGACCAGCAACCATGCCCGCATTATGCCGGGCCCGAACAAAGAGGCGGTCGGTGTCCTCGGTATCACCCGGGACATTACCGAGCGCCGGGAGACCGAGGAAGAGTTGCTGCGGCTGAATCAATTCCGGGAGTCGATTATTGACAACGCCAACATCTGGTTGAACGTGCTCGACGAGCAGGGGAATGTGGTTGTCTGGAACAAGGCGGCGGAAAGTATCAGCGGCTACACCCGGGAAGAGGTGGTCGGCCATGGCCGGATTTGGGATTGGTGTTACCCGGCGCCAAAATATCGACAAGAGGCTTGGGACCGGGCCATGGCCGTTATCGACCGGGACGACGTGCTGGAAGACTTTGAAACCACCATTCGTACCAAAGACGGACAGCAGCGCAATATCGCCTGGCATTCCCGTAACCTGTCCGATGAAGATGGCAATCCGATTGGGTCCATTACATTGGGGCGTGATATTACCGAGCACAAGCAGGCTACACAGGCCCTGCAAAAGAGCGAAGAACGTTTGCTACGGTCCAAAAAGATGGAATCCTTGGGGTTGCTTGCCGGCGGCGTGGCCCATGACCTTAATAACGTCCTATCCGGCATCGTCAGCTACCCGGAACTGCTCCTGATGGAACTGCCGGCAGACAGCCGGTTACGCAAACCCATTGAGACCATCCAGGAGTCGGGACATCGGGCAGCGGCTATCGTTCAGGATCTGTTAACCGTGGCCCGGGGGGTAGCTATAGCCAAAGAGCCCATGAACCTCAACGAGATGATTGAGGGCTATCTCAGGTCACCTGAGTTTGAGAAGCTCAAGCAGACCCACGCGGGTGTGAAAATCAGCAACCGGCTCCATACGGAGCTGCTGGACATTAAAGGCTCCCAGGTGCATCTGCGGAAAGTCGTCATGAACCTAGTGTCCAACGCGGCCGAAGCTGTGCAGGGTGAGGGGCAGGTGGCGATTACCACTGAGAACCGTTATTTGGAGACTCCTTTGAAGAGCTATGACGCCGTTGAACCAGGGGAGTACGTTGTTTTGTCGGTGTCCGACAACGGCCCGGGTGTTTCACCGGAAGACCTCCAGCGGATTTTTGAACCGTTCTATACCAAAAAGGCCATGGGCCGCAGCGGGACCGGGCTGGGGCTGGCTGTGGTCTGGAACACCGTTCAGGATCATCGCGGCTACATCGATCTTTCCACCAATTCCGGTCAGACCACCTTTGAACTCTACTTTCCCATCACGCGGGAAGAGGTGCCCATACAGCGCCAGGCAGTGCCCATAGAAGAATATAAAGGCGACGGTGAGCACATCCTGGTGATCGATGATGTCGCCAGCCAGCGGGAGATATCCTGCAAAATGCTGGAGACGCTGGGCTACGCAGCCCGGGCGGTGGCAAGCGGTGAAGAGACCGTGGCCCACCTGCGCGAACATACCGCCGACCTGCTACTGCTGGACATGATCATGGACCCGGGCATCAACGGCCGCGAGACATATACACGTATCCTGGAATTGCATCCGCAGCAAAAGGCCATCATCGTCAGCGGATATGCCAAAACAGAGGAAGTTCAGAAAACCCAGGCGTTGGGCGCCGGTACATATGTTAAAAAGCCCCTAACGCTCAAACGCTTGGGATTGGCCATTCAAGAGGAGTTGAGTCGCTAGGTTAATCATCGAGCCCTGCTTGCGATAGCGCCTCACATGGCAACCGTATGCGTGCTACCATAATTCAGCCCCAAGCCAGGTATTGCTGCCGCACCTCCAATCAAATTAGTAAAACTAAATTTTACCCACCAACTTTACAATGCCACAATGTGGTACTATTCTGTAATTCATAAGCAAACCGGAATGATCCTGCCCATCTGAGTTTTTTAGAGAACTCTGAGTCAGACCTAATTGCGTAACTAATCGTTATTGTATTGAAAATCAATGATCTGTCAGGTGATAGTTATCCTTGGATGAAGAGGCTGTTAAAGGAACGACATATGCCAATTGTAACAAGCGTCGATACAAATAAAGACTTAACCATCCAGGCCTGTACCGGTGAGGTGCTGTTTGAAGATATGATGTTAAAATTAAAGCAATTCTGGGAGAAAAATCCGACGCGTTTCATGTTGTGGGATTTTCGCCAAGGAAGTCTCAAACAGATATCTTGCCAGAACATGGAGAAGGTAATCGAATTTGTTTCGCAGCATGCGCATAAGCGCAAGGGCGGCAAGACAGCCGTCGTTGCTCCCGGAGACCTGGAATATGGTATGTCAAGGGTAGCTGACATTATGCTTGAAATGAAGCAGCCCCCTTTTCGCTCAGAGGTCTTTCGATCTTTGGAAGAAGCCAGGCAATGGTTATTGGGTTCGCATGAACCCGGTAAAACGCACTGATGATTCCCCGCAGCTTTTTGTAGCGCAGCGTAAATTCCGCGAACCGGGCTGCGAATAGCGTCCAACAATCAGCAACCAGCCATGTGCCCCTCATGACATGTCAAACCAAAATGATCGGCCTTAACCGATCGCACTTTTAAGGCGCTGCATTGCCTCTTGGACATTTTCGAAGCTATTGAAAGCACTGATCCGGATAAACCCTTCGCCACAAGCCCCGAATCCGGCTCCGGGCGTGCAGACGACCCCAGCCTCGTTGAGCAGTTGATCGAAAAACGCCCAGGATTCCTTCTGCCCATCTATCCAGATATAGGGTGAATTTTCACCCCCCACACATGTATAACCGAGTGCCTTGATCGCTTCCCGGATCAGGGCGGCATTGTTCAGGTAATATGCCACCAGACCTTCTACCTGGGCCCGGCCTTCCTCAGAGTAGACAGCTGCGGCCGCTTTCTGGACCGGGTAGGAGACCCCATTGAACTTGGTAGAATGACGACGGTTCCATAGTGGATGAAGTGCTTGCGACGCCCCTTTTTCATCGAAGGCCCGACACGCCTTGGGCACCACCGTAAAGGCGCAACGGGTGCCGGTGAAACCGGCCGTCTTGGAGAAACTGCGAAACTCGATGGCCACTTCCCGGGCGCCCTCGATTTCATAGATCGAGCGGGGCAGGGATTCATCCTGAATAAAGGCTTCATAGGCGGCATCATACAAAATAAGGGCCTTGTTCTCGCGGGCGTAGGCAACCCATTGGGCCAATTGATCGTGGCTGATGGTAGCCCCCGTGGGGTTGTTGGGAAAGCAAAGGTAGATCAGGTCGACCGGTTCACTCGGCAGGGCCGGGATGAATTCGTTTTCCGCGGTGCTGTCGAGATACTCAATGCCGTCATAACGGCCGGCATTGAAGCCACCCGTTCGGCCGGCCATCACATTGGTATCGAGGTAGACCGGGTAAACCGGATCCGGTATGGCAATTTTGGCGTCCAGGGCAAAGATTTCCTGGATGTTACCGGTGTCGCACTTGCTGCCGTCACTGATGAAGATTTCGTCCGGCTGGATGTCGGCCCCGCGGGCCTGGAAATCGTGTTTGGCGATGGCCTCCCGCAAGAACGGGTAGCCCTGTTCAGGGCCATAGCCTTTGAACGTGCTGTCGGCGGCCATTTCGTCCACGGCCGCATGAAAGGCAGCGATACAGGCCGGCGGCAGACTGCGGGTTACATCGCCGATACCCAGTTTGATCACGTCCCGGTCTGGATTGGATTCCTGAAAAGCCGCCACTTTCCGGGCAATGTCCGCGAATAGATAAGAAGCCTGTAGTTTCAAATAGTGCTCATTAATTTTGATCATGCTATGTCCTTGTGTTATAGATGGTTCATTTAGAGACAGCAGCGTTATAAACCAATATTTACCCGGTTGTCAATGGGTTGGGCCGAATAAAATTCTGTAAAAATAAATAATTGCCAAAAATAATTCTCCCATAATGATTTTTTCCGAAACCACATTTCGAGACCGTAACACACTTGGCCTGAATCGAATGGCTGGGGCAAGGCCGTGAGCGACAAGGCGGCATTGACCAGCATGGAGCGGCGGCTTTCCGCGGGTCCGCTCGACTTCAGTGAGTTGTTCGTACGGGTCGGTCAGCTGAAAAGCCTGCTCGACGGAGGGAGTGCGCCGGCCACCGGTCGCACGGTCGCGGTACTCGCGGGCCTATTGGACTCCGGCCGGCATACCGAACAGACCCAGGCCTATCATCTTTTTGGTTCGATCGCCGGTACCCTGGCCACCATCGGATACAGCCGGGATGATCCGGGTGTAAGCCGCCAGGCCCTCCAGATTCTGCTGCCGGCCGCCACCGGCAGCCGAGGGGAAAGACAGCGCGCGCTTGCCGAAACGGTGGGAACGTTACCCGTCAATATAAAGGGGCCGCAATTGCGGCTTGCGACTGCTGGGCTACCTCCACCGCGCCGGTCTCTAAAAGGCATCCTGGCGCAGATGGGGGCCGGCCCTTCGGCCGGCAGCTACCTGGGGCGCAGCCTAGTGGTACCGCTGGCCGACGGTGACGAGGTTGCGGTTATCAAAATAGCTCGCCGCACGGAAGACCCGACCGGCCTGCAACAGGAGGCCTGCTGGCTGGATTACCTGCGGGCCAGTACGCAGCTGTTCGCGGAGCCATTCATCATCCCGCGTCCGGTGCAGATGAAAAGCGGGTATCTTTTCCACCCCTTGAATCTACCGGTGTTAAACGGCCGTCCGTGCGATATTGACCCGACCACAGCGACGGCCATCGCTTTTACGGTTCACCGCGATTATTTCGTGTACCCCAACGATCATCGACCCCAAGCCCGCCTGGGCTATGAACGCTTTCACCGAATCCTGGAGCGAGCAGCCATACTTTTTGGTGAGCTGGCGGCGGGCGGCATTGTACATACCGCCCCAATTCCTCTGTTTCACAACCGGGTGCAGCGCCGGCGCCGGGATGACGGCGGACTCTATGAATGGGATCGGGCCGGACGTCTGGACCGGTGGCTGCAGTCCAGCCGGTTTCCCAACTTCGGCCCCACCGGACTCCGTGATTTCGAGCACCTGACATCGCTGGGGACCAGGGCGGGCCGCCGGCTATACCGGCACATCGGCAACCAGCTCTTGAGCCTGATCCTGGTGGCCGGCAGCTATTTTCGGCACAAGGCACCTGACAGTGTAGGACTCGCTAAGGACGGTACCCCACTCGATGTTCGTCACCTTTTTGACCGGGCTCAATTTTCCCAATTGGTGCAGACGGTCTTCAATGCCTATCACACCGGTTTTTCCAAGGGCGAACCCCAGGTGGAGATGCAGGCCGAGATCGAGGCCCTGGTACCCGCCCTGATCGACCAGATGGGGGTGGACCGGCACATGCGGGAAATTTTGCGCCGGGAAGACCAATGTCGCATGACGACGACCGATTTTGAAGCGTACCTTTCCCAATATCCAGTGCCATCCGGAGAGGCGGCGGAATTTGAAAAAGGTCAGGTGGATATCGAAATACACACAGGGCCGCATCTGGGAGAGTTTAATGGGCCCATTTCCGTGCCCGAACTGACCGCGTTTCTGCGGTCAGCCTCGGCAGCCATCGTGGCGGGACGATTTCTGGGGCAACGTTTTGGCGGAGATGTCGGAGGAGCCCATGGATGAAGATATTCGCGACAAGGCCTACCTGACCCATGCCGATGTGGTGACCCTGAACTTTATCCAGGATTCCGGACGCTATGTATACCGGCGGCATTTCAGGAATGGCCTGCGCTCGCACATCATGGAAGTCCTGGATGCGGAGCAGGTGCGCCAGGAGACGCGCGGTAAAATGGTGGCCGGTGTCCGACTCTTTCCCAAGGCCACGCCCTTGAAAATGCTGCGCATCTTTCGGACCCGGCTGGTTTCCATAAGCCAGGCCCTCAACGAAATCGTGAAGCTGCGAGTCATCGAGACATTCCTGACAAAGGACCAGTTCGCCGGTTCCAGTGAGTTTATTGTAGACTATCGAGCCCCGGATGGCCCCGACATGCTGCTGTGCGGCTTGCAGGAATTCGTGCAAGGACGCAAACTGGACCCCTGGCGCCTGAAAAGCGGCGGGATATTCCAAATATATCCCGACAAGGATGCCCAAGCCCAGAAAACATTTGCTGCCCAGCTGCGGGAGAGCGCCCAACGATTCGTGGCCGGTATCAAAAACATGGTCTTGAAGGCCGGCTACATCCCCGACATCGCCGGACAACGCAATCTGCTGGTCACCCGCCGCGGCCGCGTCCGGCTAGTGGATATCAACAACGTATCGCGGGTGCAGTACAACGATGATATTTTTATCGACGACAAGGGCTACCCCGTTTGCGACAAATCCATAGAAGCCCTGGCGCTTATCGATCGTCATCTTTGCGATGGCCGCAACTGCACCGACCATGTTCTGTTCGAGATGTACATGGACCCGGATCGCCTGCGTGCGGTCGCCGCCCTGGATGAAGCCTTCCACCGTTCCTTGAAAAAGAACCGTGTCCCACCTTTCTGACCACCCCTTCCCGGCTCTGGGATAAGGCGCGCGCGTTTGCCTAATTGCCGAATTTGGTTCAATCCGCTAACCAGTAGATCTCACTGCCTTTTCAATTTAATCGCATTTTGGTGCTTTTGGCGGAAATCTTGGTTAGGCCCCTAAAGGTTTATGATTTCCTGACGATAGTAAAGGTAAGCAACGGCAATGAGCCAAGCTTAACGACTCGGAGCAACTTCGGTCGTTACCCATTTAGCGGAGGCGCATCATGTACAGGGAAGACATCGTTTTTTTCGATCAACTCGGATTTGGCTGGGCCTTGGATAAACGCATCATCCTCAAGGTTTTTGCCCGGGTCCAGAAACGTGAAAAAGTCGACGAGAAGGTTCTTTTCAACCGGTCCTATCAAACCAAGTAACCCGGAGGATGCCCGGACCTTCCGGCTCCAGACAGCCGGTGGGTGACAGGAAATCATTCTCCAGTTCCGCTGTTTATTTCCCCGGTTTTCCCCAGCCAGTATCAAACCCGCTTTCGCGTTGACCATCTTTTTTAGAATCAGCCCCAAATCCACGGTTGTAAAAACCACCCCAGGTGGTATACAATTGCCATCATTTCAGAATGTTAGTATTTGAACTTTAGTAGAACCCGGTCCTTAGAGGCTGTGTCAGAGATAGTTGGCTATGCCGGGGTGGCTGATTCCAGGTGTTTAGGCTGTAGGCTGAAGACTGTTAGGTAAACCTTTAACCCCAATATCCTCAACCCGTTTTACATTAGCGTGCGGTTACAAAATGGTGCATCGTTAATAGGGGAGTGGGTTTTCCTACGGCCTAAAAGCCTATCGCCTATCAGCCTGAATCCGGCCGCGCCAGGATTCATTACCCCCGGGGGGCTATGGAAAAATCGGTTTACCGTAAAGTCACCATTGCGGCCCTGATCATGATGGCCTCGGTCTTCTTGAGCCGCGTCATTGGGCTGGTGCGCGAAATGGTGATTGCCGGAGTCGGGGGGACACGGGCCACTGTCGATGCGTACCAAGTGGCGTTCGTAATCCCGGAAATCCTGAACCACGTGGTGGCCTCCGGTTTTCTGAGTATCACCTTCATTCCTATTTTTACCGGATACCTGGCCCAAGACCGCGAAGCTGAGGGCTGGCGGATATTCTCAATCATCCTAACCCTTTTTGGCGGTATTCTGGCCGTCCTGATCTCTGCAGCCTGGGTGTTCGCCTCGCCGCTGCTGTCACTGGCGGCCCCGGGTTTCACCACGTCCCCCCATTTTGGTCAGGCGGTTTCCATGATGCGCATTATTCTGCCGGGTCAGTTTTTCTTTTTTTGTGGGGGACTTTTCATGGCGGTGCAATTCGCCAAGGAATCCTTTACCATTCCGGCCTTGGCCCCACTGATTTACAACCTGGGCATTATCACAGGCGGGCTGATCGGCGGATCGCAGCACAGCATGGTCGGTTTTGCCTGGGGCGTGCTCGGTGGGGCTTTCGCCGGCAGCTTCTGTCTCCAACTGGTCGGTGCGGTTCGGGCCGGTATGCGCTTTGTGCCTACCCTGGACCTGAAGCACCCGGACCTGAAAAAATATATCGTGCTCACCGTTCCGTTGATGCTTGGCCTGACAATGACCTTCTCGACGGAAGTTCTCTTTCGGTTCTTTGGGTCTTACCTTCCCGGCGGCAGTATTGCCGGTCTCAATTACGCCCTGCGGGTGATGTTCATCGTCGTCGGCCTGGTCGGGCAGGCGGTGGGGGTGGCGTCCTACCCGTTCATGGCCCGCCTGGCCGCCGAAGAGCGCCTGGCGGAGCTCAGCGACCTTTTGAACAAGCTGTTGCGTTACCTCGCGATTACCATTCCCATTTCGGTTCTGGTGATCATCCTGCGTCATGAGGTTGTCCTGGTGCTTTTTCAGCGCGGGGCCTTCACGCCGGCCTCCACGGCCCTGACTGCCGAGGCGCTGGCGTTTCTCATGGTGGGTGCCTTTGCATTTTCAGCCCAGACGGTGGTGGCCCGCGGATTTTATGCAATGCAGAACACGCTGCTTCCGGCGGTATACGGTACGATAGCCGTGCTGCTGAGTCTGCCGCTTTATGTAATCGGGCTGCAATCGATGGGGATCAACGGTGTGGCGTTGGCCTGTGCCCTGTCCGCCACCGTTCAGGTAGGGGTACTGTTTGCCATATGGAACCGAAAAAGAGACAACCGCGACGGCCGGACTGTTTACCGGGCGATGATTAAATTTCTGGGCCTGAGCGTTGTGCTGGGTTTCTTTGCTATTGCCGTACGTGCGGCTATGTGCCTGGTGGTCGATCCCGGTACGTTTGTCGGGAGCTGCTTTATTTTAGCAATAACCGGTGGGCTCTCGCTTGTATTTCTGGCCGGGACTGGTTATGTTTTAAAGGTCGAAGAGATATCCGCCGTGCTTGACAAGCTTGTTCATAAGGTTAAGCGTACCGGCGCACGCTAGCCGCCGGCAACCACCATCCTTTCCACAGGAGGTGCCATGCCTGAGACATACGATCTGGCCGTTGCCCAAGCCTCCCATCGGGACGTTGACACGCGGTTCTCCGTATACCACGAATTGATGTCCATCAAAGTCCAGGAAGTTCTCCTGGTGGCCACACCGTATGACGCCTACATCATGGAGGAAGACGGCAGCCTTGCCTCCCGCATCATCAACGAATACCAGGGTTTGAACCTGAGCCGGCCGCCCCGCTTGATAAAAGTGTCCACGGGCCGGGCCGCTATGGAGATCCTCGAGGAACGGGACTTCGACCTGGTGCTGACCATGCCAAACCTGAAGGATACCGACCCGTTTTCCCTGGGGCGTAAAATAAAAAAATTGAAACCTGACCTGCCGGTGATTCTGCTGGTTTACGGCCGCAGCAATTTTACAGACAGCCAGATGCAGACCGCGGGTATTGACCAGACGTTCGTGTGGTCGGGCGATAGCGATCTGTTGCTGGCCATCGTGAAAAATGTGGAAGACCGGCTGAATGTGGACCGCGATACCCGCCAGGCCGGGGTTCGCGTTCTCATCCTGGTTGAAGACTCGCCGCTATACCGCTCCTTCTTTCTGCCGCTTATATATCGGGAGGTCGTCCACCAAACCCAGTCTGTGCTGGCGGAAAGCCTCAACGAAGAACACCGCTTGATGAAAATGCGGGCACGGCCCAAAATCATGGTGGCGCAAAACTACGAGCAGGCCCTGGATATTTACGAACGCTTCAAACCTTACGTGTTCGGCGTCATGTCCGATACCCGGTTTCCCAAAGATGGCCGGGTTGTGGCCGATGCCGGGGCGCAGCTGCTGTCCAAATTCAAAGAAGAGATTCCGCATTTGCCGCTGCTCCTGTTGAGCTCGGAATCCGAGAATCGGTACCTGGCCGAGTCCCTGCAGCTCCAGTTCGTGGATAAAAACTCTCCCCGCTTGGCCTCGGAACTACATGACTTCTTCCTCGAGTTTCTGGGTTTTGGAGATTTCGTGTTTCGTCGCCCCGACCAGACCGAGATCGGCCGGGCCTCCAACTTCAGAGAATTGCAGCAAATCCTGCCGGAGATACCCGACGAACCGATTTACTACCAGGCCGCCCGCAACCGTTTTTCCAACTGGTTCATGGCCCGTTCGGAAATCGCACTGGCTTCGGTCATCGCCAAGATACCGGCCTCCGGGTTTTCGGATGTCGATGCCCTGCGTGAGTTTTTGATCAGGAGCATCCAGGTCTTGCGCAAGAACCGCCAGAAAGGCGTGGTCGCCCAGTTTTCGCAGGCTGAGTACGATCCGGTGGTTTCCGAATTCGTAAAGTCCGGCAAAGGGTCGCTGGGCGGTAAAGCCCGGGGACTGGCCTATTTCGCTTCTATCTTATTCAAGGAATCGGCTCTGACCGAGAAGTATGCCGACATCAAGATATCCGTGCCGGGAACCATGGTGGCCGCGACCGACTGTTTCGATCAATTTATCACGGAAAACAACCTTAAGGATATTGGCATTACGGCCGTTGACGACCGTGACATCGCGGCGCGCTTTTTGGAAGCCCGGCTGCCGGACACGCTGGCAGCGGACCTCACCGCCTATCTGGAAAAGGTGACCGGCCCGCTTTCGGTGCGCTCTTCCGGCCTGTTTGAAGATGCCTACTTCCAGCCCTACTCCGGTTTGTACAAGACCTATATGATTCCCAATAACCACCCGGATTTCAAGATCCGCCGCCGGCATTTGTTCACCGCCGTCAAACTGGTCTATGCATCAACCTTTTTCAAGGGGCCGTTGACCTTCAAAAAAAGCACCCAATATCATATTCGCCGCGATTCAATGGCCTTGATGATCCAGCAGGTGGCCGGCACTGTTTACGGCGAGTATTTCTATCCGGCCATCTCCGGTGTGGCCCAATCAAAAAACTACTACCCGGTCTCCGGCATGCAGGCCGAAGAGGGGATAGTACGCATCGCCCTGGGGATGGGTAAAACGGTGGATGAAGGTGAAGGGGGGCTGCGCTTTTCACCGGCGCGCCCGGAAATTTTGCCACAGTTTTCCAAGATCGAAGATATTCTGGAGAATGCCCAGTACAAGTTCTATGCTTTGAAGGTCGAAGACTACGATGAGAAACTGGGCTTTCACCGGGGCACCAACCTCGAACTGCGCGATATCAGCGACGCGGGAACTGAATACCCCCTGACGAGCCTTTGCAGCACCTATATTCCAGCCGAGGATCGCATCCGTGATAGCCGCGTAAAAGGAGGCGCGCCGGTTTTGACCTTTGCCTCCGTGTTGAAATATGACCGCTTTCCCCTGGCACCGCTGGTGACTGACTTATTAAAAATGGGTCAGGAGGGACTGGGCTGTGATGTCGAGGTTGAGTTCTGCCTGAACCTGCATCCGGAAGGTGAGCCCGATGAGTTCTCCATTCTCCAGGTACGTCCCATGACAGCCGGCCAGGAGCATAGCGACATCCATATCGATAAAGAGGATAGGGACAGGGCGTTTTACTACTCCCATCAGTGTCTGGGCAACGGCCTAGACAAGAGCATGCAGGATATCATCTACGTCAAGCCGGATGCGTTCGACGCCGGGGTGACCGTGGACATAGCTGCGGAAATCGGTCAATTGAACGGGCGTTTGAAAAAAGAAAATCGCAAATACCTGCTGGCAGGTCCCGGGCGATGGGGGTCTACCGACCGCTGGCTGGGCATTCCGGTACGGTGGGAGGGCATCTCCCAGGCCGGGGCCATCATCGAAATCCGCAACCGGGATCTCATCCAGGCCGACGCCTCCCAGGGCAGTCACTTCTTCCAGCACATCACCGCCCGCGGACTGCAATACGTCACTATTACGGAAGGCACCGAAGACTTTATTGACTGGACCTGGCTGGAAGCCGTCCCCCTGGTAGCGGAAACCCAATACCTGCGCCATGTCCGCCTGGAAAGCCCCATGCTGCTAAAAGCCGACGGCCGGCATGGGCATTGCGCCGGCTTGCCGGAAGCCGAAGCAAATTCCTCCAGCTAGACTTCTTATAGTCTTGCCGCCTCAAAGACAAATTCTGTGGAAAGAAGCGTGGACTATATCAGATAATCTGCGCCATGATGCATAGCCATGTACCTGTGGACTAATGGTCGTAGTCCGCGGTTGCGATTTGAATGGGATATCACAAAGTTTTCCAACGTAGTGATATGTTGGTTTTCATA
>Ga0126333_1000096_pt1 | contig 26939 bp, 20 predicted proteins | sample InaspJWI54metaG_FD_94488 | JGI IMG/M metagenome (GOLD analysis project Ga0126333, IMG submission 94488) | Marine gutless worms symbiont microbial communities from Oahu, Hawaii - Inanidrilus sp. 2 OAHU.JWI-54 metaG | ecosystem: Host-associated > Annelida > Digestive system > Unclassified | place...
GGGAAGCTTCTATACTGTAAATGTGCCACCTATGTCCTTGTACTTATGTGTTACCTATGTCTATGAACCGTACCGGCGTTTTCTTTTGGTTCGTTTTCTTTCACGCGAAAGAAAATGAACAAAATGACACATAAACAAATTATTACAAAATCTTATGACACAATTCGAGGCAGCTGTTTTGCCCCGAATCGGCGGAATATCTCAGAAGGTTTCACCTAAGACAAGAGTTTTTGATCGAAACGAATCTAACGAGGTCTGCAAAATGCAACCCGTGTTAACCCCCAAGCAGCAACGCTTTTACACCTACCTGGAAAACGCCATCAACCGCGACGGCCAGACGCCCAGTCTGCGGCAGGCCGCCGCCGACCTGGGCGTCAGCCACGGAGCAATCTCCCAGCTGGTCCGGGCCCTGGAACAAAAGGGCGTCATCCGGCGGGACGGCCGCTACAGCCGGACCATCCACCTGCTCAACCGCAGCGGAGAAACCGCAGGGGTCATGCGCTGGGTCGAAGTCCCGGTGATCGGCCGCATCGCCGCGGGTCTGCCCCTTTACGCCCAGCAGGAATGGGACGGCAGCATCGTGGTGGACGGTGCGCTCTATCAGGGCACCAACCTGTTCGCCCTGCGGGTTAAAGGGGACTCCATGCAGGCAGCCGCTATCCTCGACGGGGACCTGGTTATCTGCGAACCTCGCCAGTACGCGGAAAACGGGGAAATCGTCGTGGCCCTAGTCAACGAGGAGGAAGCCACGGTCAAACGATTCTTCCATCACAGCGATCACATCGAACTGCGCCCCGAAAACCAGGCCTACCAGCCGATCCGCTGCCGTTTCAACGAAGTCCTCATCCAGGGCAAGGTCGTCGGCCTGGTCCGGGGGCGGCTGGACTAAGCGCACAGTTTTCGTTGAAAAATTCAAGACCTAAACCAATGCATCGCGCGGAGGCGCAGAGACGCAGAGAAAACCCATAAATATTCCGGCTTCGCCGGTTGAACCCAAAACAACTCAAAACAATTGGTCTACATGGTTTTTCCGCACGAAGTGCGGCCAAATTCTTTTTTTTGATTTTCTCTGCGTCTCTGCGCCTCCGCGCGATGAACAGGTTTTGACCTTCTTTGCGGTTTGATCTCTTTGCACGATGCGATCTCAGGTAGTGGTTTTTAAACATTAGCGTTTCTTTCTTTAAAACATGAAAAAGTTGTCCGGTTTATGTCCGTTGCATCACCAAAAACCAACCCCGGCGAATGTCGTCTTTTCGTGGGCACCAGCGGCTATTCCTACACCGAATGGACCGATGCGGGGTTTTATCCGGTCGGCACCAAATCCGCCACCATGCTCGCCTGCTACGCGCGCCACTTCCCGATTACGGAACTCAACTACACCTGGTACCGGATGCCCCGGGCGGAAACCATTGCCGGTCAGATCCGCAAAGCCCCGCCCGGATTCAAGTTCGCCGCCAAGCTGACCCGCACCCTCACCCACGAGGTTGACCCGCACGACTGGCCGGACCAGGCGCGGCAGTATCGCGACGGCGTCGCCCCGCTGGTCCAATCCGGCCAACTTGCGGCGATCCTCGTGCAGCTGCCGCCCGGATTCGACCGGACCCGGGCCCATCGACAGCACCTGGCCGTGCTGCTGGACGCCCTGGCAGGACTCCCGCTGGCCGTGGAGTTTCGTCACCGCTCCTGGGTCAACGACCGGGTGTTCCAGGAACTCGAGCGGCGGCGAGTCTGCCTGGTGGGGGTGGACGCACCGAAACTGGCCCACCTGTTTCCGCCCCTGGACATCGTGACCAACCCGGACCTTTTTTACATCCGGTTTCACGGCCGCAACGCCCGGGGATGGGGATCGGGTAATATGCAGCAGCAATTTGACTATGACTACTCATCGGCCGAACTGCAGGCCTGGGTCACAGAGAGAATTGGGCCCATGTGCGTCCACGCCCGCACCGGGATTCTTTTTTTCAACAACCACGTAAAGGCCCAGGCTCCGGCGAATGCACGTAAAATGGTGGAACTCTTAAAAGCGGAAGGACTGGCAGTGGGATAACCGGCACGTTTAAAAGGGTAGAGTAAACCTGAAAAAGCCATTTCTCGCGCAGAGGCGCCGAGAAGGGCAAAAAACCAAATGTTGTCAGCTTCGCTGAAAAGACAAAATCTTTATCGCGCGAAAGCGCGAAAAAAACCGGATTTTGATTTTCTCTGCGTCTCTGCGCGAGAATATTGATTTTGGGTGTCTGAGCTAATTCAAGGGGCGGAAAGTTTTCCTGATAAATGCCCGTCATCCCGGCGAAAGCCGGGATCCAGTCTAGTTATAGGAACCGTTCCTGGATGCCGGATACGTCATCCCGGACGCGATCCGGGACCGGCATGACGATAAAAACTCCCCGACTGCTCAGTTAATTAAAATGGAAAGAGCGATCATTCACATAAACGTCGCCGACTTTGCGGTGGCGGTGGAACGGGTGGTGGACAGCCGCCTGCGCGAGCGGCCGGTCATTATCGCCCCGGAAGGCGCACTGCGCGCCACGGTCTACGATATGAGCGAAGAAGCTTACCAGGCCGGGGTCCGCAAAGACATGGCCCTGCGCCGGGCACTGCGGCGCTGCCCCGATGCCGTTATCCTGCCGCCGCATCCCGACCGCTACGAACAGGCCATGACCGGCCTGGTGCGCTGCGCCCTGCCCTTTTCGCCCCTGATCGAGGTCACCGACCATAAGGGTCACCTGTTTATCGATGCCACCGGGACCAGCCGGCTCTTTGGCCCGCCCCGGGACGTGGCCTGGCGCATCCACAAAGCCGTACGGGCCGACCTGGGAATCGGTCCTGTCTGGTCCGTGGCCCCCAACAAGCTGGTGGCCAAAGTGGCCACCCGCACGGTGAAACCCACCGGCGAATACATCGTGCGCCCCGGCGACGAAACCGCCTTTCTCAGCCCCCTGCCGGTCTTTTTGATACCGGGCCTCGAACCCGAAGACCTCGTGCGGCTGCGGGAGCTCAACCTGCTGCTGGCCGGGCAGGTGTCGCAGCTCGATCTGCCGCAGCTGGACATCCTCTTCGGTTCCCGGAACCAATGCGTCTACCGGGCCGTGCGCGGCATCGACGCCTCACCGGTCCTGCCCGTGGGGCAAAAGCCGCCGTCTGTTAGGCAAAGCCACGCTTTCGGCAACGACACCAACAACGCCGCCCGGGTCGACGCGGTACTTTACATCCTGGTGGAGCAGGCCGGGATCGAGTTGCGCCGCCAGAACCGGGCGGCCGGACTGATCCGGATCGCCCTCGATTATTCCGACGGCATTCGGCTGTTTCGCCAGCAGCGGGTAAAACCGGCCACCGCCAACGACCGCCGCCTCTTTTCCGCCGCCCGGAGAGTGCTGGACCTGGCCTGGACCCGTCGCGTGCGCATCCGGCATCTGCGCCTGATCTGCGACCGCCTGACCTTTCCCCCGGCCCAGCGACCGCTGTTCGCCGCAGACCGTGAAAAGGAGCAAATCGATACGGGCGTGGTCGCGGCCCTCGATACAATCCGGGACCGGTTCGGAAAAGAGGCGATCAAGGTGGGTAGAACGATGGTGGCGTAGGCGAAAATGGAATCGCAGAATATCCCAACAGGGGATGTCCAAATGAGGCCGTTTCGTTCGTTAGCTCCCCTCCCTTGACGGGAGGGGTCGGGGGAGGGTGGCGGTCCCAGGATAGACCTTAACCCACACCGAGGCCATACCGGCTTCACCCCCACCCAGCCTCCCCCGTCAAGGGGGAGGAGTGATGCCTCACTTGCGACAGATGCGATTTGAATGAAGACTTAAAACTTAACACTTAAAACCTAAAACGTTTATCCATGATTCCCCTCACCGTCCGGTCATACTATTCGCTCATGTGGGGCACCGCCTCGCCGCGGGAGATCTGCACGGCTGCCCGGGCGTTGGGTTACACTCGTCTGGCTCTGACCGATACGGACAACCTCTACGGCCTGTGGCCGTTTATCACCGCCTGCCGCCGGACCGGCATCACGCCGATCATCGGGGCGGAGATTACTCAGCCGGACACAGACTTCAGGGCTGTCTGCCTGGTGGAAAACGACACCGGCTACCGCAACCTGTGCCGCCTGATTACCCGGCGGCATCGCGAAAAACCGTTTCACCTGGCCGCGGCCTTGCGAGAACTGGCGGCCGGGCTGGTGATCCTGTCCACGGATGCCGCTTTGCTGGAGGATCTGCACGCCGCCGGCGCCGCCGTAGCCGCGGCCCTGCCACGGCGGCCTTCCGGGCGCGGCCTGCAGCTCCTCAAGCTGGCCCGGGAAACCGGCATCCCCGCAGTGGCGACCCCGGGCAGCTTCTTCACCCGGCCGGAAGATGTCAAGCTGCACCGCATGCTGAGAGCCATCGATCGCAACACCTCCTTGTCGCGGCTGCCGGTCAAGGAAGTCGCCCCCCCGGAAGCATGGCTGGCTTCTGCGGAAGAATATGCCCGCCGCTTTGCGGCCTGGCCGGAAACTGTCAGGGCCACCCGGGATCTGGCCGAACGGCTCACGTTTTCAGCTCCCGATCGCTCACTGGTGCTCCCGCCCTGGTCGGGCAGACCGACTGAAAATGCCACTGCAAAGCTTAAACGCGACGCGTACGCCGGCGCCCGGGAACGTTATGGCCATGACCTGCCGGAAACCGTGGTGGAACGGCTGGAACATGAGCTGACCGTGATCGCCCGCATGGGATTTTCGTCCTATTTCCTGGTGGTGCGGGATATCGTGTCGCTCAGCCCGCGCATCTGCGGCCGGGGCAGTGGGGCCGCATCCCTGGTGGCCTACTGCCTCAACATCACGAATGTCTGCCCGATCCGGTACAATCTCTATTTCGAGCGCTTCCTCAATCCCGGCCGGACCGATCCCCCGGACATCGATGTGGACTTTGCCTGGGATGAAAGAGATGACGTCCTGGATACGGTTTTGGCGCAATACAACGGCCAGGCCGCCATGGTCTGCAATCACGTGGCGTTCCAGCCGCGTATGGCCATCCGGGAAGTGGCCCGGGTCTACGGCCTGACCGACCGGGAAATCGGCCAGATCTCCAAGCGGCTGCCGTGGTTCTGGCACCGCCTGAAATCGGAAAATGACCTGCTCGCATACATGCAGACCCTGCCGGTTTTCAAGGGCGTCGACTTCCCGCATCCCTGGCCGGAGATCATCGGCATCGCCCAGCGGATTATCGGCATCCCCCGCTACCTGTCGGTTCACCCGGGTGGCGTGGTCATTGCGCCGGACCGCATCGACAACCACGTCCCGGTTGAAAAGGCCCCCAAAGGGGTCCCCATCATCCAGTGGGAAAAAGATGCCACCGAGGAGGCCGGCCTGGTCAAGATCGACCTGCTGGGCAACCGCAGCCTCGGTGTCATCCGAGACGCCATCGCCAATCTGCGGCAAAACGGCACCCATTTAGACGAACGCCACTGGGACCCGGAGAGCGACCCGAACACCCAAAAAGCGGTAGCGGCCGGAAAAACCATGGGCTGCTTCTATATTGAAAGTCCTGCTACGCGCCTCTTGCAGCAAAAGGCCCGGGTGGGAGACTTTGAACACCTGGTCATCCACAGCAGCATTATCCGGCCGGCCGCCAATGAATTTATCCGCGAATACGTCCGTCGGCTGCACGGCGGACAATGGGAACCGATCCACCCCCTGCTCGAAGATGTCCTCGCGGAAACCTACGGCATTATGGTCTACCAGGAAGATGTTTCCCGCACGGCGGAAGCCCTGGCCGGCTTTTCGGCTGCGGAAGCCGACGGCCTGCGCAAAATCATGTCCAAGAAGGATCCGGGCCGCAAGCTGGAAGATTACCAGAAGCAATTCGTCATGGGGGCCCGGGCCAAAGAAGTCACCGACCGGCAAATCGCCGCCGTCTGGGACATGATGATGAGTTTTTCCGGCTACAGCTTCTGCAAACCGCACAGCGCCAGCTACGCCCGGGTCTCCTTCCAGGCCGCCTACCTGAAAACCCACTTCCCGGCCGAATTTATGTCCGCGGTCATCAGCAACATGGGCGGTTTTTACAGCACCTTTGCCTATGTCTCCGAGGCCCGGCGCATGGGCGTTACCATCCTGCCGCCGGACGTGAACGCCAGCGATATCCGCTGGACCGGCCAGGGCAACACCATGCGCGTGGGCTGGCTTTCCCTCAAGCACCTGGGCCAAAAAACCAGGCAGCGCATCGTGGCCGGCAGGCAAACCAAACCGTTCGCCGGTGTGCGTGACTTTCTCAAAAGAATCCGCCCGGACGAACCGGAAGCCCGGGCCTTGATCCACGCCGGTGCTTTCGACGCCCTGCACAATGGCGGCAGCCGCGCCGAACTGCTCTGGGAACTGGCCTGCTGGATCAAATCCCGGCAAAACCGGGCCAAGCCGCCGGGATTGTTCGACCAGGCGGCTCCGATCGCAAGACCGGATTTTCCGGAAGACGATCCCCGGGAAAACCTGCGGCGGGAATATGCGGTGCTGGGCTTTTTATGCCGCCGGCACCCCATGACGCTGTTCGCCAGGGATGTAAGCCGACTGGGGGTCGTGAAATCCAAAGACCTGAAACGCTACTCCGGCCGACGTGTCACCATGGCCGGCTTGCTGATCACCGGCAAGGTCGTGCATACCAAACACGGCGATCCCATGGAATTTCTCACCTTCGAAGATGAAACCGGTCTCGTGGAAACCACTTTTTTCCCGGAAGCCTACAGCCGCTTCTGCGCCATGCTCGATCGCAGCCGACCTTTTGTTTTGAAGGGAAAAGTGGATGAAGACTTCGGGGCCGTGACCCTGACGGTGGATTATGTCGCGCCGTTGGCTGCGGGGAGGTGAGCCTGTGCAGTAGTACAAAAGAACCGCCCTTTTGATCAACATCGGGGCAGGCCCGTCGGCACCCCCACCCGGCCTCCCCCGTCAAGGGGGAGGAGTAAGGGCGATAAACCAGCTGTCAGAGGTCGTAGGTCAGATATCGGAAGCCGGAGGGTCCAAGATGTCAGGCGTCTGGTGTCAGGTGTCAGCAAAACTCCCCTCCCTTGACGGGAGGGGCCGGGGGAGGGTGAACGGTCCGCAGGCAGGATAGTTCTTTTAGGAATCTGGAGTAGGTTTTGCTTCTACCTTCTACCTTCAACCTTCCAGCTAAAAAGCGAAGCTTTTAAAGCTTCGGATTAAGCTCTTCCCGCAACCAATCGGCAAACAGATTGATCCCCACCACCATGGCAATCAGGGTGGCGCCGGGAAAAACCACCATCCACCACATGCCGGCATAGACGTAGTTCTTGCCGATGGAAATCATCATCCCCAGGGAGGGTTCGGTCAGGGGCACACCCACACCCAGAAAACTCAGGGTGGATTCGAGCATGATCACCACCGCCATATCCACGGCCATAACCACGAATATCGGCGGTAGAGCATTGGGCAGGATGTGGCGAAAGAGGATGCGGGCATCCTTTGCACCGGAAGCACTGGCGGCCAGGACATAGGCGTTGTCCTTTATTTCCAAGACACTGCCCCGGATAGTCCGGGCATACTTGACCCAGTCGGCGATACAGATCGCCACGATAACGGTAAAAACACCCCTGGTTTCAAACATGCCCAGCAGCAGGACCGCGAGCAGGGTAGTGGAAAAGGCGAAGACGGTATCGGCCGCCCGCATGATAAACGCATCCAGCAACCCGCCATAGTAAGCGCCCAGCATGCCCAAAACGATGCCGATGACGCTGGAGATGGCCACCACCGATACACCCACAATCAATGATGTACGCAATCCATAAAGAATGGTGGACAGAATCCCCCGTCCCTGATCATCGGTCCCCAGCGGAAAGTCGCCCTGCCCGCCCTCCATCCAGGCCGGGGGCAGGAGAAAATTGGCCAGGTCGACCTTGGTCAGGTCATAGGGGTCCATGGGCGCCACCAGCGGTGCAAAGATGGCGCCCAGCAGGAACCCGAGTAGCAAGGCGCAGCCCACCAGGGCGGAAGGATCGCCCAGGAAGCTTTGCATGCGCCGCGATTTAAGCCAATTAGTCATAGCGTATCCGGGGGTTCAACACCGCGTACAACAGATCCACCAGAATATTGATGGTCAGGATGATAAACGCGGCCAGCATGATATACGTTACGATTATCGGTTGATCGGTCTCAAAAATGGATGTCAACAAAAGATTGCCCATCCCCGGCCACTGGAAAATCGTTTCCGTGACGATGGAAAAGGCGATCAATTCACCGAAGGAAAGACCGGCAATGGTCACCACGGGAATCAGGACGTTCCGCAGGGCATGTTTGAGAACCACCTTCGCCGGGGAGAGCCCCTTGGCCCAGGCCGTCTTAATATACTCTTCGGTCAGGGTTTCGCGCATACCGGCCCGGGTCAGGCGCAGCAGCACCGCCAGCTGATATCCGGACAGGGTTAACGCCGGCAGGATAATATGCTGCCAGCCGGACAGGGTTAAAAGGCCGGTCCGCCAGAAACCAATCTGGACCGTGTCACCGCGGCCAAACGGCGGTAAAATGTTGAGGTACACGGAAAAAGCCATGATCAACAGGATACCGATAAGAAATGTCGGTATCGAAATTCCAAAAAGCGAACCGGCCATGATCACGCGACTCACGGCGCCTGTGGGTCGCACCGCGACCACCACTCCCAGGCCCACCCCTAGTATGAAAGAGATGGACATGGCCGTCAGGGCCAGCTCAAAGGTGGCGGGAAACCGCTCCAGGATCATGTCCAGGGCATCGATCTGGCTGACATAGGACCGTCCGAAGTTGCCCCGGACCGCGCCTTTGAGAAAAGTCAGATACTGCTCATAAACAGGACGGTCCAGGCCATAGGCCTTGCGAACCTGTTCACGCTCCGCCTGGGTGGCATATTTACCGGCCAGCATCAGGACCGGGTCACCGGTATAGCGGAACAGGACGAAACAGACCATGGAAACCAGCAGGAGTACGACGATCCCCTGGAGCAGTCTTCTGGTAATGTAAGTGGCCATAGTTAATTAGGGGGCTGCCGAGCAGCCTCCTGGCTGTTAAATGATTAACGGATTTCTTTGGCTACAATCCAACGATCGGACCGCGGCGTATACTTCACATTCTTACCTTTCACGACGGCGAAGATATCCTGCTGGTAGTGCAGCGGAATCCAGGCGACTTCCTCTACGGAGAGGCGACTGATGGCCTGCAGGGCCTTTGCGCGCTCCGCTCTATCCAAAATGGAAGAAGAGGCGATAATCTGGGAATCCAGATCACTATTGGAGAACATGCCGCCATTGTAAGTGCCCATGCCCAAGTCCTTGTTCGGGGTATGGAGCAACTTCTCGGTTGAACGGCCAAAATCAAAAGCGCCATCGAACCAGCCGATCAAATAGAACGGGTGTTTGTAATCTGTCAGTTCGTCGAAGAAGATCGACTTGGGTTTCACATCAAGTTTAACCTTCAAGCCGACCTTGGCCAGGTATTTGGCTACGGCCTCGCAAATTTTCTCGTCGTTTATATAGCGATCATTGGGGCCGGCAACGGTAATCTCGAATCCATTGGGATATCCGGCGGCCGCCAGTAGCTGTTTGGCCTTGGCCGGATCGTAAGACAAACGCTGGATGCCGGCATCGTAGCCAACGGTGGCGGTATCCGGTATCTGGTGAGCCAAAGTGGCCTGGCCGCGCATGACCTTGGCAATGATCTCTTCTTCATTGATGGCGTGGGCTATCGCCTGGCGGACCCGCAGATCAGCAAATGGCGTTCCGGCCTTGTTGCTCATACCCATGTAGATGCAGCGACGGGCCGCGCGGGAAATGACTTCGACATGCGCCATTTTCTTGACCCGATCGATAAGGGTCACCGGTACGCCATTGACGATGTCAACCTGGCGGCCGGCCAGGGCCGCAAAGCGGGTCGCTTCCTCAGTAATGGGCCGAATGTCGACCGTCTTGTATTTGGCAGCCCCTTCCCAGTAGTTGGGATTTGCTTTCATCCTTACATAGGAACCTTTAACCCACTCCACCAGTTCATAGGCGCCGGTGCCGATGGGCCGGGTGTTGTAGTCACCGTCATCGCGGCCTTGGGAAGATTCCATATCCACGATAAAGTTTTGGTGCATGGTTTCCGCAAACCACGGAACCGGCTTGACGGTTTTGAAGATCACCATGTAATCGTTAGGGGCCTTGATGGACTGAATGGAGTTGGCAATGTTCAACAGCTTGGAATATTTGGGGTCTTTCATGCGCTCGAAGGTGAACTTCACGTCGGCGGCGGTAAACGTGTTGCCGTTATGAAACTTGACGCCTTTGCGCAGCTCGAATTTCCAGGTGACGTCATCCAGCCGTTTCCAGCTCGTAGCGAGGGCCGGACCCAACTTCCCATCCAGAGCCTTGCGTTGGAGCAGGCCGTCGAAGAAGTTGGACATATAGGAAAGATTGGCGTCCGAGGAATACGCATGCGGGTTCATGGATTTGGGGGGGGCGTCCGTCGCCACCACCAGGTCCGCTTTGGCCAGCGCCATAGCAGGCAGGGCTAGCACCAGAGCGGCCACCAGGGTTATCAGGGTTAACCGTTTCATTTTGATTTCCTCCTTTTATTAGTTTCCAATGAAAACCTTCCTATCTACAACTGAATATACGGTCATCTTTAAGGGTACAAATGACAGGCCGTCCAGTGGCCGTCATCCAACTCTTTAAAAGGCGGCTCCTCCCTATCACAAATATCCATTTTCTCCGGGCAGCGGGTGTGAAACCGGCAGCCGGACGGCGGATTGATGGGGCTGGGTACATCGCCTTTCAGAATAATTCGGTTTTTCTCGCGGAGCGGGTCCGACACCGGGGCCGCTGATAACAGGGCCCGGGTGTAGGGATGCTTTGGGTCGCCGTAAAGGGCGGCGTAAGGTGCCTGTTCAATGGCCTTGCCCAGGTACATGACCAGGATGCGGTCACACAGGTATTCCACGACAGCCAGATCGTGGGATATGATCAGCAGCGACAGGTCGAACTCGCGTTTGAGTTCCAGCAGCAGGTTGATGATCTGCGCCTGGATAGAAACATCCAGGGCCGACACGGGCTCGTCGCCGATGATGATCGTTGGATCCAGGGCCAAAGCCCGGGCTATGCCGATCCGCTGGCGCTGTCCGCCGGAGAACTCATGGGGATAACGGGCGCCCTGTTCCGGACTCAAGCCCACGGTCTCCAGTAAAAATGCCAGCCGCTGTGCGCGTTTTCGGCCGGTGTACATCCGATGCACATCCATGGGATCGCCCAGGATCTGGTTGACCGTCATCCGGGGATTGAGCGAGGAGTAGGGGTCTTGAAAGATCAATTGCATCTGGCGCCGGACTTGCCGCAACTCCCCGGCCTGCATGGTGCGCATATCCTGTCCTTTAAACCAGACGTTGCCGCCGGTCGGCGGTGTAAGCCCCATAACCGCCATGCCGGCCGTGGTCTTTCCACAGCCGGATTCGCCGACGATGCCCAGAGTTTCACCCTTCTCCAGTGAGAAATCGACCCCATCCACAGCATACACATGTCCTATGGTCCGGGAAAACAACCCCTTCTTGATGGGAAAGTGGACTTGCAGTCCTTCGGTCCTGATCAACGTCTCACTCATGGCGCTCCCTGATCGATGTGCAGCCAGCAGCGCACGGCGTGTTCATCTGCCACGGATTCCAACCCGGGTTCCCGGTCGGAACAGATCTGCATGGCATGGGGGCAGCGGGCCTGAAATTTACAGCCCTGTGGGAGAGCATACAGGCTCGGCACCATCCCTTTTATTTCATTGAGCTGGCGCTGTTCCCCGGCCGTGCGGCTGCCCAGCAGCGGTATGGAATCCAACAACCCCTGGGTGTAGGGGTGCAGGGTGTTTTTAAACAATTCGACGGTAGATGCTTCCTCAACGACCCGACCGGCATACATGACCACGATGCGATCGGCCATTTCAGCGATGACCCCCAGGTCATGGGTGATCATCTGGATGGCGGTACCCAGCTCCTCCTTGAGATTGAGCATCAGGTCGAGAATCTGGGCCTGGACCGTCACATCCAGGGCCGTGGTCGGTTCGTCGGCAATTAAGAGTTCCGGTTCACAGGCCAAGGCCATGGCAATCATGGCCCGCTGCCGCATTCCCCCTGAAAGCTGGTGCGGATATTCAGATATCCGCCGCCGCGGAGCTGGAATCTGGACGCGGTCCAACATATCAGCGGCCGCGTCCAGGGCGGCCCGTTTACGCATCCCCTTGTGAAGGGTAAACATCTCGGCAATCTGGTCTCCGATTGTAAATACCGGGTTCAGGGAGGTCATCGGTTCCTGAAAAATCATGGCAACTCGCCGCCCGCGGATCCTGCGCATCTCTTTCTGACTGAGCGGCACCAAGTCCTGCCCGTGCAGGCATATTTCACCGGATACGATCCGGCCTGGCGGATCCGGTACGATGCGCATGATACTGGAAGCGGTGACCGACTTGCCGCAGCCGGACTCACCAACAATCCCTATGGCCTCACCACCGTCCAGGTGATAAGAAACACCGTCCACCGCCTGGGCGGTGCCTTCGAACGTATAGAAGTAGGTCTTTAGATCACGAACTTCCAGCAGATGATCCGCAGACACTGTCATCATTTCTCCTCGATGGCCGTAATGAAGTTATCCAGGCTGTTGTAAACCGAGCCCAGGCTCGATATGACCACATGTTCATTGGCTGCGTGCTGGGACATCTCTCCGGTAGCGCCCCAGACAACACCGGGGATGCCGCGCACGGTGAGAAAGCGGGCATCGGAGGCTCCGTGTTCAAACCCCACCTGCACGTCCGGCACGCATGCGACCAGCGTGTCCAGATAAGGTGATGCTCCCCCGATGAAGAGCGGCTCCTTTCCCAGAAGGGTCACTTCCGATTCCACCGCAGTTTCAATGGCGGCCAAAATGGCATCGGGATCGTCGTGCTCTGTATAGCGAATATCAAGGGTGGCCGTGGCCTCACCCGGCACGATATTAATCGACCCGTCGCCCACCCGGCAATTGCTCAAGACCATGGTTTTGTGCCAATGATCCGGCGTTTGGGTTGCAAACTGTTGCTGAAGGGCCTGATAGTCTGCCACCAGAGTGTCAAAGGCATTCTTCCCCAACCAGGGACGGGCCGCATGGGCGCCTTTTCCCGTGGCAGTCAGCCGCACCTGTAAAACACCTTTTTCTTTGGTGACGATCTTCTCCGGGCTACCGCCGTCTAAGGCCAGGCAAAATTCAAGATCGATATCCTGAAGCACGGCCTCGGCACCGTCGGCCCCACCGACCTCTTCGTCGCCATTCAGCAGGAGCCCAAAACACATGTCGCCCTGCGTGCCGCCGGCGGCCCGAATTCGCTCCAGGTGATTGTGAAAAAGGATCAAAGAGAGGGCTACTGCGTATTTGTCATCAATGGCTCCCCGGCCATACAGCCGCCCATCCTCAATCCGGGGAATAAACTGAGAGTCGTCCTGGGCAGCCACGACATCGAAATGGGCCATCAGCAGGATCTCGGTCGCCTGAGGGTTTGGCAAAACGGTAATTGCCGGAACGCCGCCGATGTCATAGCGCGCATATGCGATGTCCCGCCGGGATATCCAGTCTTCGATAAAATCCGCACAGCGTTTGATTTCTTCCGGCCGATCATGGGTGGTAGGGATCTTTATCAGATCAGCCGTGAGCGCAGCTATTTGGTCTTCCATGTTCATCGCTGCCGCCTCGGACGTGGGTTGCACCATTGTTCATCCGCCTTTCATGAATCTGGAGCTTGACGGTAATGGATAACTAAGATAGGCTGGGAAAAGTTAAATAAATTAGTTAACTCAATTTAACTTATTTTGCAAACAAAAAATTAACATTTGACAATGCCGGCCGACAAGACCAAAGTTGCAGTTGACAATCCCTACCAATACCAAAGGCGACCATGCGAAAATTCGCGCCGCAACTAATTGATTTTATAGAGCGAAGCGGCTTCAACCTGAACAGCATCAGCAAGGCTTCCGGGCTCTCCAACGTGTATCTGGGCAAGCTTGTTCAAGGCGGCATCAACCGGCCCGGCAAAGATAAAGTGACCAGTATTATGCTGGCCTTAAACGCGACCATCTCGGAAATCAATGCAATGCTGGCCGCCTACGATTACCAACCCTTGCACGAGGACGATATCCCCGCAATCCTGGCGAATAATCGCCGTCGGACCATAGAAGGTGGCAATTTACCCCAATATGACCACATTTACTTTGACCTGCTGCTGGTTGCCCTGGAACGCATCGGCGGTTCCAAAATCATCGTGAAGAACCGTCCCAGCGGCCTTTTCATGCCGCCGGAGCTCTATCTGATGAAGGAGTACCCCTACGAAGCCGACAACCAGGCCGCGCGGTTTCGCTATCAGCTCACCGCAGCGCTGCTGGACGAACGGCGAAAATTTTTCATTGCGAATTGTGACGCCGGCAACCAAATCGACACCTATATATGTAAATCCTGCCTGGACGATTACCTCGCCCGCCACCTCAGACCGGCGGCCCGCCAAAAAGAGCCACGCCGGACCGAACTCGTCGTTCACTATTTTGCCAATGCCCTCTCTCTGGCATTGAAAAGGCCGGATATCCATCACATGTATATGATGGAACGCTGTCCTTACTTTCATTTTCTAATGCAGGACACTGACAGTGCTCACCCCAAAGTATCCTACCCGGGACGTAAAATGCATGTGTTCAACAATCAGTATGACAAACGCATGCTGGAAGGCTTCACCACTGATCTGCCGGCAATAGTAGGGCTATTCAAGAAGGAGGTCGAGATGTGCAAGGGCGCCGTGGATGAGACAATTTCGGGTGACTATCCGCAAAGCCTCTATGATTACCTGGTGGAGCGCTTTTCCGACTTCGACATGGCCACAGACCTGGAAAACGGTTTGGCTGCGTTAATGCAGGCACCCCACCTATTGTTCTATTAGAATTCTTTCCAATAAAGCTACGGCATTTTTTTCAAAATTATACTATTATAGAAAATCAGTAAACGCAACTTTCCGGTCATCCATTCACTTTAATCCGGAGGCGTTTTCATGCGCACCAAAGCGGCCTTTAAAAAAATTGGAGAATTTGCCCCTGGCATTTTCCTAAGCATGTTTTTGAGCTGCCTGTGGCCCCTGATGTCCTCCGCGGCCGCAGAGGATCCCATTGCCAAATGGGCTGATCATTTCCAGCCTTCCGTGCTTTCCCGTACAGCGGCGCGGGCGGAATTGCAATGGTTCGCCGACACGGCCCGACCTTTCCGGGGTAAAAGAATCCGCTCGACGGCCGAGGATATCAAAACCCATTTTGGGGAGCGGGACGTACTGGCCGTTGCCTTCCGAGAAATCACCGGTATCACTGTGACCCACGAAATTATCGGCGAGGGTTCCGTTGTCCAGCGCATCATGGAACAGCTCAAAACAGGCAAAAGCCTGTATGACATCTATGTCAACGATGCGGACCTGATCGGGACCCACCTGCGCAGTCGGGCCGTCGTCAACCTGACGGAGTACATGCGCAAAGAGGGCCGCGTCTATACGAATCCCGGCCTGGATTTGGAGGATTTTCTAAACCCGGAATTCGGGCAGGATTACGAAGGCAACCAGCTGCAGTTGCCTGACCAGCAGTTCGCCAATCTATACTGGTTTCGGTACGACTGGTTTACCCGCCCGGACATCAAAAGAGCGTTCAAAGATGCCTATGGCTATGAACTCGGGGTACCGGTGAATTGGGCCGCGTACGAAGATATCGCCGCTTTCTTTACCGGCCGGGTGATTGACGGTCGGAAAGTATACGGTCACCTGGACTATGGGAAAAAATCGCCTTCCCTGGGGTGGCGCTTCACCGATGCCTGGCTTTCGATTGCCGGCGTGGGTGACCGGGGCCTACCCAACGGTCTTCCGGTCGACGAATGGGGCATCCGGGTTGAGGGCAATATTCCGGTCGGCTCATCCGTGGCCCGTGGCGGTGCCTTGAACAGCCCGGCAGCCGTTTATGCCCTGGAAAAGTATGTCAAGTGGTTGCAGGAATATGCACCGCCGGAAGCGGCTGGCTGGCGCTGGGTGGACGCCGGTCCCAAAGCATCGCGCGGTGATGTTGCCCAGAAAATTTTTCAATACATCACCTGGCTGTCGCATGACGACTTTCATCGACCGGGTAGCCCCGTCGTATATCCGGACGGTCGCCCGAAATGGCGGGTAGCCCCGACGCCCCATGGTCGCTACTGGGACAAGGGTATGAAGGTGGGTTACCAGGATGCGGGCAGCTGGACGATTCCCCGCGCCATCAAGGGGCAGAAAAGGGCCATGGCCTGGCTTTGGGCCCAATTCTGTGTTTCAAAAACCGTGGCCTTGAAGAAGTTCCTGGTTGGCGGCACACCGGTCCGCAAATCAACGGTTTTCTCCAAACATCTGGATCCGATCAAGTATAAATGGGGCGGCTTGATCGACTTTTACCGCTCACCGGAAGAAAAAAAATGGACCGACACCGGTCCGAATGTGCCCCACTACCCGGCCCTATCGGCTGTCTGGTGGCCCAACATTGCCAAAACGATCGACGGCAGGCTTACACCGGAACAAGCGATGGACAATATTGCCGCGGCCCAAGACGCCCTAATGGATAAAATGCGGATGGCCCGGTTTTCTCCGCGTCTCAACGCAAAACAGGACGAGGCGTATTGGCTGCAGCAGCCGGGATCGCCAAAACCTTTTCGAAAAAGGCCCAAACCGGTTACCATCGCCTATGATGATTTGATTCGCCGGTGGAAATAATAGCCATTTAGAATATGGAACCCGTATCAACAAACAGTTCAAAAGACGGCCGCATTTTCGCGGGTATCAGTATCAGCAACAAAATCCTGCTCCCCGTGTTGACCCTGCTGATAGTTTTCACCGTCTCCATATCCGTGGTCAGCGGGCTATCCATTTTCAACCACCTGACCGATACGACCCAGAGCGAACTGAATAAAATGTCCGGGCTCCTGTCCAACCGGATCATAGAGATCGAAAACAAGGCCGGCCGCTTTGTAAAAAGTATGAATGAAAACCGGCGCTTTATGGACCAGATGCGTCAAATTTCTCAGATGGGCCCTTATTATGCTTCCGATCGCTCCTTGCTGACCAAGAAGATTGAAGATGATGAGAATATCTATTTTCTGCAGGCACAGATGCATTTACTCAACCTGCTCCAGCCCATGATGCCGCTCAATGAATTCAGCGCCCTGCACTATTACATTGTCTCGCCGTTTGATCTGGTTGCGGAAGCAAAACCGATATTATCCTTGAGCATAACCCCGGACAAATTGTATGTCATGCAATTCAAGGACCGGATCGACGTAGCCGACCGTGTCCTGCGGTATATCGACGCGGATAAGTTCAAACCGCCCCCCCAGGAGGACATCGGTATCAGCACGGTCTATTCCCAGTCCGCGGACGCCTTCTACCGTAGTTCCGGCTTCAACGTCCAAGCAGGCGCCGAACGCTCGGATTTTTTCAAATATTCGCGGGAAGGCGTGGCCTTGCCTTCCTCCAAAATTGTGCTGGATGACGGCGTACCGCTTATCCGGACGTCCTATGCCATCCAGGCCCCCATGGCCAACCCGGATACATTTGTCGACCAAGAGACCGCCGTTGGTATCCTGGTGGTGGATCAACGTTTGGATGTCGCGCGCATGGACCAGATCCAGAACCTGCTGGGCACTTACGTGGGTATCGCCCAAAATGGAGAGCTGCTGGTGACCAGCCTGCCGGTCCTCAAGGCGAATATCGCCATACAAGACGAAAAGACGGCCATGGTCGGCAACCTAAAATATTTTTTTGCCAGCCAGACCCTCCTGTTTCCGGGTAGGGAAGCCCAAAGCCTGGAAGCCATGACGTTCAGTCCGGCTTCGACGTTGAACAGATTGATTGAAACGCTCTTTAAGGAGATTGTCATTACCGGCCTTGCCGCCTTGCTTCTGGCCTGGGCCCTGATTTACCTGACGGTACAGCACCTTGTCCGCCGCCCCTTAAAAAAACTGATGGACGGCGTCAAATTCATCGCCGGCGGTCAGTTGGACTACAAAGTACCGGTCTACGCCCGGGATGAACTGGGCCGCCTGGCATCATCGTTCAATGAAATGTCCGATGCGCTTTCTCGGGCTACCGCCGATTTGAACCGCGAAAGAAACTATGTCCAGAATATAATCAATTCCATGCCGTCCGTTGTCGTTGGCGTAGATCTCGAGGGCCACATCACCCATTGGAACATGGGCGCCGAGGACCTGACCGGCGTCAAACCGAGCGAGGCACAGGGTGAGAGGCTGACCGAGATGCTTCCCCTGCTGGCCGATGCAATGGAAAAAGTCCAAACCGCGATTCGGACCAAGACGCCCCAGTCCGACTCCAGGGTCCAATACGTAGAGGATGGCCAGACCCGTTTTTCGGATGTAACCGTCTATCCCCTGGTTGCCAGCGGGGTTGAAGGCGCGGTTATCCGCATGGACGATGTGACCGACCGGGTCAGGATTGAAGACATGATGGTTCAATCGGAAAAAATGCTTTCGGTCGGCGGCCTGGCAGCCGGGATGGCCCATGAAATCAACAATCCTTTGGCCGGTATCCTGCAGAACGTGCAGGTGCTCCGCAACCGATTGTCCGGCAATATCCCCAAAAACATAGATACCGCCCAAGAATGCGGCATTGAATTCGCAGCCTTGGAACGATACATGCAAAAAAGAGGGCTGGCCCCCATGATCGATGCGGTCATCGAATCAGGCACCCGCGCGGCCCGGATTGTCGACAACATGCTCTCTTTCAGCCGACGGAGCGGTTCGAAACTTGAACGCCACAGCCTGCCGGAACTGCTCAATCGAACTGTAGAGTTGGCATCCAATGATTACGATCTCAAGAAAAAATATGACTTTCGGCAGATCGAAATCCGCCGGGAGTATGAAAAAGGGCTCCCGCAGATCAACTGTGAAGGCAATCAACTGCAGCAAGTCTTTCTCAATATCCTGAAAAATGGCGCCCAGGCCATGGCCAGCCATATCCCATCTGGAGAGCCACCCCTGCTGATCCTGCGCATCCGTCGCAACCAGGGGCACATAGACATTGAAATCGAGGACAATGGGCCGGGCATGGACGAGGCCACCCGCAAGCGGGCCTTTGAGCCCTTCTTCACGACCAAAAGCGTCGGCGTGGGCACCGGTCTGGGGCTGTCGGTCTCCTATTTCATCATCACCGAAAATCACAAAGGCTCCATGTCGATGGATTCCAAGCCAGGCAAAGGTGCCCGGTTTACCATTACCCTGCCGATCGAACCGGACGTAACCTGACCGTAACGTTGCGAGCGCGGTTGTACAGTTTTAAGGGCATTTACGCCGATCCGTTTATTTGATATGTCAATATTTGACTGCGTTAAACAAACCGGAGGAGGCCGCATGCCCCATGATGATCGCCTGATTTATTTGTTGTCGCGTGCCCAGCACGCGCTGATGTCGTACCTGAAAAAGGAGTTGATCACCAATGATACCACGATCACACCGGTCCAGGCCGGCATTCTGTTCCTGCTGCGCGAAAAAGGCCATACCATGACGCAGCTCAGTCGGATCCTGGCCATTGACAACTCGGCCATCACCGGCCTGGTGGACCGGCTTGAAAAGTCAGGCCTGGCCAAACGGACCGCCAATCCCGAGGATCGGCGCGCCTTTTTGATCCGCATTACCGCAAAGGGCAAAGACGAGATAGATCGGGCGTATGTAACCATCAAACGGGTCAACGCTGAAATCAAATCCGGTTTCTCGAAGGATGAAATCGAAACCTTCAAAAAAGTCCTGAACAACCTGATGGAAAAATTTGCACGCACATAGTCCAATGTAAAATGAGCAGCACTCAGTGTCATGTAGAACCGGAACGATAGAAGCCAGCTCAAAAAACGGATTTTGGTTCAAGATCAAGGCGGACGCAAAGTGCCCCGAGTTGCGGGACTTCCCGCTTGATTTATTCCTCGACGGTGGGTCGCAACCCGGAGGAATACTGTAGTATTTTGAGGATTTGAACTGAACGGCCAACGCCGAGATTGGGCCAAAAGAAATTTTTGAGATAGCTTCTAAATGAAAATGGAAACCCGCTGGTTCAGCGTTCAGCGGTTCAGGGTTCAAAGGTTATTGGTATTAACCTTGAACGGGGAACCTTGAACCTGGAACCATGCGCCTGAAACTAAAAATCAAGAGGCACACCCGATGTTTGAAAGTGTAGAGGATGTCAAAACGAAACTGGAAAGGGCGAACTACATCTGCTCTCGCGAAATTACCACGGTCGTGTACCTGGCCGCTGCAACCCGAAAACCCATTCTGGTAGAAGGCCCGGCCGGAGTCGGCAAAACCGAATTGGCCAAGGCCGTGGCAACCGGCCTGAAGCGGGAACTGATTCGCTTGCAGTGCTATGAAGGGCTGGACGAAGCCAAAGCATTGTATGAGTGGGAATATTCCAAACAGCTGCTTTACACCCAGATCCTGAAGGAAAAAACAGGCGAACTAATGGAAGGCGCCGCCACCCTGACAGAAGCGGCCGACCGGATCGCCACCCAGGAGGATGCCTTTTTTTCCGAGCGGTTCATTCAGCCACGACCCTTGTTGCAAGCAATTACCGCCCCGGATCCGGTGGTCCTGCTCGTAGACGAAGTCGACAAATCCGACCCTGAGTTCGAAGCATTCCTGCTGGAGATTCTGAGTGATTTCCAGATATCCATCCCTGAACTGGGTACCCGGCAGGCGGTGAATATCCCTTTTGTATTTCTGACCTCCAACAATTTTCGCGACATGAGCGATGCCCTCAAACGAAGATGCCTCCACCTCTACATCGATTACCCGGCCATAGAACTGGAAAGAAGAATTGTAATGCTGAAAGTGCCCGGTATCAGCGAAGCCCTGGCTGAGCAAGTGGTCGGTGCCATCCAGGTCATCCGTGAACTGGACCTGAAAAAAGGACCTTCCATTTCAGAGACACTTGACTGGGCCCAGTCACTGATTGCCCTGCAGGTCGAAGACCTCTCCCCGGAAATCGTCAAAGACACCCTGAACACGATTGTCAAATACCGGGCGGATGCAGATTTGGTGAAGGAAAACATTGCAAAGGTTGTAAATCAATAAGCGATCCATAAAACCGTCATGCCGGACTCGATCCGGCATCCAGTGGTTTCATGGATCTCGCCTTTCGCCGGTATGAAAATCTTTAGATTGCCCGTAACAGCCTTTTAGCTACCATGCAAAACCTAATTCTAAAATTCGTCTCCTCGTCCCGGGCCGCCGGCTTGCGGGTTTCGACGTCCGAGGTCCTGGATTGTTTCGACCAGCTCAGGCTGGTCAATCCGTTGGATGAACGCCAGTTTTCCGCGGTCTTGCGCGCGAACTTTGCCAAGAGTTTGCGCGACCAGAAAAAGTTCGACCATCTTTATCATCTTTTTTTCCACGAATTGCGGATTAACGAGGAGATAACGGCATCCCGGCCGGTGGCGGAAAATGTCCGCCAGATCCTGGACACACTGGCCGCAGATCCGGATCGCCAGCCAGCCGACCAGGCCATCCAGGACTTTCTCGCCGATGACCCACAGGCCTACTTGGAGCTGCTCCGTGAGATCGAATCGGAAGGCGATTCCGGCAGGCGCGGGCTGGGATCGAATCTCGGTTCGTTGGTGCGCCGCTTTCCCATGATGCAGGCGATTGAAAAGACCCGCCGTGCCGCAGCGGCCTTTCTGGCCGACCAGCGCGACATATTGGACTGGGAAACCCGCCGGGATATTGAAAATCACCTCAATGCGCGTCTCGATACGGCCCGCCGCCTGCTCACCCGTAAAAATCCGGAAGAGAATATCCCCATTCCTAAAAAGCTGAACTGGGACAAGCACCTCAGCGAGCTGGGTGAAATCGCCTTTAGCAATCTCACTCCCCGGGAAGTCGAACAGATGCGCGCGGTCATCGGCCAGCTCGTGAGAAAGTTGAAAGACACGGTCAGCCGGCGCTATGCCAATCGGCAACGCGGTGTCATTGATATTAAAAAAACCTTGCGCCGGGCCGCAAAATACCAGGGCATCCCCCTGGAAATTATCCGCCGCCACAAGCCGCCGCGCAAAGGCAAGGTCGTGGTCCTCTGCGATGTGTCCGGATCGGTCTGGTCTGCGGCCAGATTCATGCTGAACATGCTCTACTCGCTCCAAGAGTGTTTTACCAAGGTGCGCAGTTTTATCTTCATCGCCGGCCTGTGCGAGGTTACGCGCGTATTCGAAGACCACGAGATCAACCAGGCCATCGAAAAGGTGCTGCATGAGGCGGATATCGAATACGGAAGTTCCACCGATTACGGTTACACGCTGCGTAAATTCAAAGCCGGTTACATGGATACCCTGAACAAGAAGACCACCCTGATTATCATCGGCGACGGCCGCAGCAACTACTCTAACCCGGAAGAAGGTATCCTGGACGAGATGCGCGAAAAGTGCCGCCGGATCATCTGGCTCAATCCCGAAAGCTTACCCTTCTGGTATTCCGGGGACAGCGAAATGCGCACGTATGAGTCCTATTGCCATGAAGTGCGGCCGTGCCAGAATTTGAATCAGCTCACGGAGTTTATCAAGGAGTTGGTGTTGTAGACTTTTTTAATAATCGGGATCGAAATCGAATCCGGCAGTTATTTCGATCCCGATTTGGGTAGAATGTATCTCAATTGATCTTGCAGAAACGGCGGAAAGCTCCCCTCCCTTCATGGGAGGGGCCGGGGGAGGGTGAAGAAACCGACTGGCTCTATTTTATGGCTTCACCCGGACAGCATAAACCGCACCCCCACCCGGCCTCCCCCTTCAAGGGGGGAGGAGTATAATCGAGGCATCGGGTAAGGCATTTTGCAGGATCGGGACCGTGTACGAGACCGGCCTTTTCGATCCCGATTAGGATAAAGCTACACCGACCGACAGGGAATGAATTCAATGCCTGAAAACAACCTGCGCATATTAAACTGGCTCCTCACCACGAATCCGGGACAGGAGCCCGAGAAATTTAATTCGGTGGTTGACTGGAAGCGACGCCACACAAAGCATCTGGCATCCTGGACCGAACCGGTGGATCGGGCCATTGCCGGTGGCTTTCTGGCCGATTGCCCGTCTTACGCCTTTGCCGCCGGCTACTGGGCGGCCCTGCACCGCCTGCTTCCCGAGCTGCCCTCAGATCCAATACCGGCCCTGTGCATTAGCGAGGAACACGGCCCCCATCCGGCTAGAATTAAATGCCGGCTGGAAAAACAAGGCTCGACGTCGTTGCTGAACGGGAAAAAACACTTCGTCACCTGCAGTCGCGAAGCCGATCTGCTGCTGGTGGCAGCCTCGACCGGCATGGACGCCGCTGGCAAAAACCAATTGCGGCTGGTACGGGTTCATAAGCAGCAAGCAGGCATCACCTTGCTGCCCTTAGCCAAGCCTCTGGCCATTCTATCCGAAATCAGCCACGGCCAGATAGAATTTACCGAAGTCGCCGTGTCGCCGGACAACATCCTACCGGGGAATGGTTACCGGGACTACATCAAACCGTTTCGCACCATCGAGGACCTGCATGTCATGGCTGCCATCCTTGGTTATCTGGTGCGGATAGGAATTCTTTTTGAGTGGCCGCAACCACCGATCGAACAATTGATTTCACACTTGCTAACCATCCGGTCCCTGGCTCGCGCCGATTATGCCGCACCCGAAATCCATATTGTTACCGCAGGTGCGCTGGCAGCCATACAGTCATTGCTGGGAACCCTTGACGCTAACTGGAAGAGAGTTGACGATTCCCTCCGATCGGCCTGGCAGCGCGATCGGACCGTGCTGAACATCGCCGCAGACGCCCGCACTAAGCGGCTGGCAGCCGCCTGGCAGCAGTTTGTTTGATGGCCAAGCCATTTTTGAAGGAACGACCTTGACGGAGCAGAATGTTTACAGCTAAGATCGAGCATCTCACCGGGTATTGGACCGCCACACTATAAACAGGACAATTTAGGAGGATTCTATGCGAAAACTTGCTTGTATGGTAATCTTGGCGGCTCTCGTGGCCGCGGCCTGCCCGCCCGTTTTTGCTGAAGAAAAAGCCACCAAAACAGAAGTGGAAAACCTTCCCTGGGAAAAAGCCAGTATCATGCTCGGATCGTTTCTATCCTCTACCAACAGCAATGTGCGCCTATCGGCAAAAGGCATCGGCGTCGGTTTCGATGTTGAAGAAGCCCTCGGCCTGGATACCACGACCGCTGTGCTCCGGTTGGGCGGGGCCTGGCGCTTCTCCGACAACCGCCGTCACCGCGCGGACCTTTCCTGGTTTGCGCTGCGCCGGGATGGCAGCACCACACTCGGTCAGGACATTGTCATCGACGGGGTAACCTACCCCACCGGTACCCAGGTCAATACGGGATTTGATATTGATGTCTATAAAGTCTCTTACAGCTATTCCTTTTTCATGGACGACCGCATGGATATTGGGGCATCCGCGGGCCTGTACATTATGCCGCTGCGGTTTGAACTCTCCTCCTCCGGACTGCTGACCAGTCAAGTTTCCGAAAGCGTCACAGCCCCGTTGCCGGTATTTGGTCTGCGGGCCGATTTTGCCATTACGCCCAAATGGCTTTTAAAAACCAAAATGGATGTTTTCTACCTTGAGTACCAACAGTTCAAGGGTTCAATCTATGACTCTTCGGTGGGTGTGGAATACAAGGCGTTTAAACGTGTCGGTCTTGGCCTTGCCGTCCAAAACTTCGGTCTAGGTGTCGAGGCCGAAGGCGAGGATTACCCGGAAATCAACCTGGTTGGCAAAATTGAATACCGATATCTAGGTGCCATGCTCTATGCTAAAGTCTACTTCTAACACAAAGGAACACTATGCGACACCTGTGCCTGCGGATCTTGACCTGTGCGCTAATTCTTTTTCTGGCTACCGGACAGGCTGCGGCCTTCGATCTTAAAATCGGCACTTTGAACATCGGTCCATCACCGGTTGATAGATCCGGTCGCTACCTCCAGGACAGCAGCGGCTTTGGAGTCATGCTATCCTTACCTTTGGGGTTTTCGGATACGAAATCAACATCCTCTACCCTGAACGGCCAGGACATTACCCATTTCACCCAGCAAGACGCCAAAGACTCACTGATCGTCATCATGCTTTTTGGTGTCGCTATTGCCGCCGGGGTTTTAACCGTAAGTGCCGCCTCCAATTAGGACGGACCTAAAAAATCAATACCCGCTATACTTTGCTGGCATTCGTCATTTAAATTTTGGAGGAAGAATCTGAATGAGGCAAGGTAACCGGCTGATTTTTTGTAAAGATGAGAATCGGGTTTTTTCTCTACTATCTGGGCCCAGATTTGAATAGTAGCACCAGGCAATTTCTCGTGTGCCCTTATGCCTTGATGAGACCATGGGCGGCGATAGCAACATCCGGTGAAAACTAAACCATGCGAACATTTCCAGGCAAACCGATTCGTCGAATCCTGAGGGCCCTCGCGTATTTAATGATCGGGGGCGTTGCGGCACTTCTTATTGTCTTTGTTCTGTACCTCAACAGCCGACCGGACCTGGATATCTGGCATCAAGTAGATCTTGATGCCGAATATACTACTGCTTCTGGAGCGCAGAACTTTGCAGACTACCTGGCACAAGAAGAAAAACTCTTCGCCCAGCTTGGTGAAAAGATTCTCGATCATGTCGCCCCGGAAGATCGGTTGCGCATCAATCGCTATCATCGCGGCAGTTTTTCCGATCCGGAACGCTGGCCCCGCAATTGGAACCGGACCTTCGAACTGGAGTCCCAAAAAAACGCAAAAATGAGCATACTGCTGCTGCACGGCATGTCCGATTCGCCCTACAGCCTGCGCACCATTGGGCAACGCCTGCACCAACAAGGTGCCCATGTGATCGGGTTGCGCCTGCCCGGCCATGGAACGGCCCCCTCGGGACTTGCGAAGGTGCACTGGGAGGATATGGCTGCCGCGACCAGGTTGGCCCTTCGGTACTTGCAGCAAAAAAACGAGAACCGGCCAATATACATTGTCGGCTATTCCACGGGTGCCTCCCTGGCAGTTCAATACACTCTAGATGCCCTGGGAAAAAAAGAATCGCCGGGCGTCAACGGACTGGTTCTGATTTCACCTTCTATCGGCGTCACCGGCCTGGCAGCCCTGGCAGTCTGGCAAGCGCGTATCGGCCATCTGCCGGGTCTGGGCAAACTGGCCTGGAACTCGATCGGCCCGGAGTACGATCCATTCAAATACAACTCATTTGCGGTAAACGCCGGCGACCAGGTCTATCGGTTGACCCTGGAAATCCAAAAACGCTTACAGTCGCTTCAAGCAGCGGGAAACCTGCATAAATTTCCGCCGGTTTTGGCCTTTCAGTCCATTGTGGACGCGACGGTCAGTACGCCGGCCGTACTGGACGGCCTTTTCAAGCGTCTGCCCGCAGGCGGTCACGAGCTGGTAATTTTTGATATCAATCGCCGTGTGGAAGTCAAAGAGCTGCTCCGCCGCCATCCGGAAGAGATCATCACACCGCTGCTGTCCGGCAGGGACCTAACATTTTCTGTCAGCCTGGTCACCAACCGGGATGCTGAGTCTCCAGATGTGATGGTCCGGCACCATGCCGCCGGCGCTGGGGAAGTCTCGGAAAACCCCATCGATTTCGCCTGGCCTGAAGGTGTCTACTCCCTGTCGCATGTGGCCCTGCCTTTTCCGGAAAGCGATCCCCTCTACGGCGGCAAGGCGGCCACCGAAAGCCCCGGTATCAGCCTCGGCAGCCTGACCCCTCGCGGCGAGAGAAATGTCCTTCAAATTCCAGCCGCGGACCTGCTGCGCCAGCGCTGGAATCCCTTCTATGTCTACCTGGAAAATCGAATCGTAGAATTTGTAAGTAAGTAGGCGTCAGTGTCCGGCACGTAATTTAAGCACTCACCCCGGAAAGCCCCCCTCCCTTGAC
>Ga0126333_1000097_pt1 | contig 26896 bp, 29 predicted proteins | sample InaspJWI54metaG_FD_94488 | JGI IMG/M metagenome (GOLD analysis project Ga0126333, IMG submission 94488) | Marine gutless worms symbiont microbial communities from Oahu, Hawaii - Inanidrilus sp. 2 OAHU.JWI-54 metaG | ecosystem: Host-associated > Annelida > Digestive system > Unclassified | place...
ACAAGTCAAGAACTTCGGTAACAAAAAGTTCAAGGACATGGGTAACACTTTTTGAGGTTACCCATTAGATTTAAAGGTTCTTTTACATATTTATTGATCCGGCAAATACGGGTGTTACCAAAGGTGGTGGGTTTAGATCGTGACTAAACGTGGGCAGGTCGTCTTTTCTATGGGGAAGGCGCGGGACTTGAGCAGCCGGGATTTTCACCTTTCATCCAGCCAATAGATAACCTCGCACTGTGTTTCATCGCCTGTTGCAGCGGTTGTCCGGTCGGGCCAGACAATGATGGCCGGCATGGCGGCTACCGGCAGCGCCTCGTGCTCGGGGATGCCGTCAGCAGTGGTGCGCATCTTCAACTCCAGGTAACAGCCTGGGTGCCTGCTTTCCGCCTGCTCGAATGTCAGGGCCCTGAATTTCATCGTCTTACCTTTCTGCGAACCAGTCGATCAACTGCCGGGCAATGCTGATCCCGGGCGGAATCTTGGGCAGATTGTCCCGGGAGTACCAGTCCGCGGCCACGATTTCACGGCCGTCTATCCGGATGTTGCCGCCGGCGTACTCGGCCGTAAAGCCCACCATGAGCGAATCGGGAAACGGCCAGGGCTGGCTACCGAAATATTGAATGTTCTGCACTTCGATGCCGGTCTCTTCCAACACTTCTCTTTGCACGCAGGCTTCCAGGCTCTCGCCGGGTTCCACGAATCCGGCCAGGACGCTGAAGAATCCGCCGGGGAAACGACCGGAGCGGGCCAGTAAAATCTGATCGCCTTTGATGACCGCCACGATGATAGCCGGCGACACCCGCGGGTAGTTGACCAGGCTGCAGTGGTTACAGATTTTGGCGCGCTCATCCGGCTTGTCCGCGGTGGGCTGCCCGCACTGTCCGCAATAGCGATGATGCTGGCTCCACCGCACCAGCAGGTTGGCCCGGCCGGCCACCCACAGCTGGTCTTCCGCAATGCGACCGAACAGGGCTTTCAACCCTTTGAATTCAAAAGCCTCGTCCGGTTGAAAATCCTGCGGCGGTCCGGCGGCAAAGCAGGCCTGGCCGTCAAGGTGGCCCAGCAGTTGGACATGGTCGCACCGCGGCAGGATGTCGGCCAACTGGCTTCCCAGGGGAACTGTTGCCGGCCGGCAGTTTTTCTTTACCAGCAATAGGCCGTCCCTGATGATGAACCACAAGGCGCTATCGCGATCGCACTGTTTCTGTTGGAATGCCGGTTCAAACATATTATTCTCGTCTTCTTCTTATTGCAGCACTAGTCGCTAGAATTGGGCGACATAATAGTCTTAAAAGATAATTTTGCAAGTCCTATGAGGGTAAAAGCCGATTGCAGGCTCAAGAATTAAATCCGATGCAGCCGGTCATCAGGGCGTGCTTGCGGGTGAAAGGGTAAAGCCGGCAGATTTCCGGTTTCAAAGCGTGGATGGCGCAGGTTCTTTTTTCACTTCCGGTCTCTTTGGTCAGAAAGGGGCAGGTACTGACCGGTTTTTCCGTGCCGGGAGCAACCCATATACGGTAAGCTGGGACCCCATTTTTTCCAGGGACAAGGCGCACCCAGCGCAGGATGTCATCCCGGCCGGCCGCCTGCCATCCCCGGTAGTCGGCCTCAGTACATTCCGAATGGTAATCCAGTGTGAGGCAGCATTGGCCGCATTGCCGGCACGTATATCCGTCCATGCCTGTCTCGACCCAGATCCCTTCCTTGCGAGATTGGCGGTCCACCCCGGCCACGGCCGATTCCTTGAATACCCCGCGGCAGAATTCGGCCAGGCGTTCTGTCGGTACGTCTTGCCGGGCCATCCTGGAAAACAGCGTATCAGCCAGCTCGTCGCTGCTGATCGGACGCATAGGCCCGCGGGTTTTATGCTTGATCCACACCCGCCGGTGGTCTGTGTCCAGCAGTGCGATAGCACCGGCCCCCATGACAACCGGAAAAAGATCACACAACAGACCTGTCTGCGCGCCATACTGCTCCAAATCCAATCGAATGGCAGTGACAGCTTCTTCCCGGGTCAGAAATACAGCTTTCTGGGCATCCATGGGACCACCTTGCAATCTGATTGCAAACGTTTAGGTACCTTGGGTATTGATGATGATCTTTCGGCCGGTTTCCAGGAAGGAGATCAGATCTGAGGTGGAGTGATAACCAAGTATCTGTCGAGCCGCCGGATGTGAGTGTTTGAAACCGGTCCGAAAACCGCATTCACGTTACAATATTCGCCGCCAACATGCAAGTTTTCAGCTGGATGTATGGGTTCCCGCTGTTGACAGATCTTACCGGCACTTGCATAGTATGAATATTGGCACCGACACTTGGCCACAGCAATAGTTAAAACCGGTTTCATGCAGGAGGTTTCCATGAATCGTAGAGACTTTTTAAAATATCAGTTCCAGGGCATGCTGTGGCTGGCAGCGGGCGGAAACAGCCTGGTGCTGCCGAAAGCAACCCGGGCGGGGTCAACCCCCGATATCTCCATTGTCAAAGGGGAACGGGCGGCAGCCACCCGTGCGGCCGTGGAATTGCTCGGCGGCATTCAGCAGTTTGTCAAACCGGGCAACCGGGTCATTATCAAACCGAATATGTCTTTTGCCCGCCCTCCATCCGCCGGCACCAACACCAGTCCCGAAGTGGTGCGCGAGCTGGCCATCATGTGCCGGGAGGCCGGGGCCGCCAGTATTCTGATCCCGGACAATGTCCTGCATACGGCCGATTCCAGCCTGAAAATGAGCGGTATCCAGGATGCCTGCGCGTCTGTCGATCCGGACATGGTCCGGGCCATCTCCAGCCCCCACCTTTATAAGGAAGTCGTCATCCCGAATGCGAAAGATATTCCCCGTACGGACATCATGAAGGTTGTTTTAAAAAGCGATGTACTTATCGCCGCCCCAACTGCTAAAAGCCACAGCTCGGCCGGGGTCAGTCTCTCCATGAAGGGCATGATGGGCCTGATCTATGATCGGGGGGTCTTCCACGGCCGCTACGACTTGGACACCAGTATCGTCGATCTCTGCATGGTACTGAAGGCCGATCTCGCCGTGATCGACGCGAGCCGGGTATTGTCAACGGGCGGGCCGCAGGGCCCCGGCAAAGTCATCCGTGAGGATACGGTAATCGCATCAGCCGACATGGTAGCCGCCGACGCCACGGCGGTATCCATGTTTGAATGGTACGGCCGGCGGTTCAAGCCGTCCCAGGTCAACCATATCCGCCTGGCCCACAAACGCGGTCTGGGGCGCATGGATATCGAGAACCTCACCACCCGGAGGCTCTCGGTCTGATGTGGCTGCGCCGCATAGTCCAGATAGTGTCCCTGCTCACCTTTCTGCTGCTGATTGTGCTGGCATTTCTCGGATCGACCTATACCGGTCTGCTCAAGATCTGGCTCCAGCTTGATCCGCTGGTTTTCCTCGGGACCATGCTCAGCGACCGGGTTTGGCTGGCTGCTCTGCTCCCCGCCCTGATCATCATCCTGGCCAGCCTGGTGCTGGGACGTTTCTTCTGCGGCTGGCTCTGTCCCATGGGCGTCACCCTGGATGCCGGTGATACGATCTTAAAAACGAAACGACGTAAAAAAAATCACCGGCAACTTCTGGATTTTAAGTACCTGCTGCTTGCTTTCCTGGCAGGTGCCGCCCTGCTGGGCGTTTCTTACATTTTCCTGGCCTCGCCGTTGTCTTTGATTACGAGATTCTATGCGCTCGTCATCTACCCTGTGATCGCCCTATTGCTGCAGTGGTCAAATATCCTGGTTCAATCGACTGCAGAGGTGCTTGACGTCGACATCCTGGTTGCACTGGGGGGCCGGCCGGTCGGGTTTAACACCACTGGATTCATCATTACCTTCTTTGCGCTGCTGTTCGGCCTGGGCTTTTTGGCACCGCGCTTCTGGTGCCGGTACCTGTGTCCATCGGGTGCGATCCTGGCCCTGGTTTCAGGTAAGCCGCTTTTTCGGCGCCGGGTTTCGAATGAATGTACCGAATGCGGCACCTGCCAGCGCAAATGTAAAATGGATGCGATTACCGGTGAGGGCCGGGAAACCCGTCACCGCGAATGCGTGCTCTGCCAGACCTGCCAGGCAGTCTGTCCGGAGGACGCCATCCGGTATTCACCCGGACAGGTGGAGATGCCACATCCGGCCGTTCCGTTTTCAACCAGCCGGCGTGAGGCTTTGCTGGTGGGGACCACCGGTGCCGGCACAGCCTTGCTATCCTTGACGGGTATCGACTCGCCACTGGAAACCCGCAAAACAGGCCGGGTGGTGCCTGACAGCCTGATTCGCCCGCCGGGAGCCCTGCCGGAGGCTGACCTTTTCGCCCGCTGTATTCGCTGCGGTGAATGCATGGCGGCCTGCCCCACCAATACCCTCCAGCCCATCTGGTTCGAAGCCGGCTTTATCGGGCTGTTCAGCCCGGTGGTCGTGCCTGACCATGCGCCCTGCGACCCCCATTGCAATCGCTGCGCCCGGGTGTGCCCCACCGAGGCCATCCGGGAACTGGATAAAAAAGAGCGGCTCTGGGCCAAGACCGGCACGGCCGTCATCGTGCAGCACAAGTGCATTGCCTATGAACATGATCGCAAGTGCATGGTCTGCGATGAAGTCTGTCCGTACGATGCCGTAAAATTCATCAAGCGCAAAGACAAACCGGTCCCCGTGCCAATTGTCCGGGAACATATGTGTTCCGGATGCGGCTATTGTGAATTTCACTGCCCGGTGAAGAATGAAAAGGCCATCATCGTGACCGCCTTCCAGGAGGTCCGGCTGGCGACCGGTTCCTACATAGAGGAGGGCAAATCCAGGGGCTTTGACCTGGCGCTGGATGAAAAGAAGGAAGCCGGGTACGCGGTGGACTCAGGGACCTTTGATGAACTGCCGCCGGGATTTTCGGCGGATCCGGAAGACCGTTGAGTTAGTTGGTTGATGAGAATACCCTTTTCAGGATTTACAAAAGGGCATTTTGGAATTGTATGCTGTTGTAATGTGTATCCCTGCTTGTAGCGGTTCCGAGAACCGGGCAGCCACACGCTCATCGAATGGGTACGACCGATAACAGGCACTATGTCAACAGCGCATCGGCTGCCGATTTGACCCAGATTCATAAATTTTAGTGACAGGACGCCCGCCTGACGTAATCGCCATTTATCAGTCACTTGAACGATATCCAAACTAGAGGTCGGACAGATTTTTCTGATCATGGGCAACGTTGCCATCAATATGTTTTCGACAAGATCATTTTGTTATATCGATCGAATTTAAGTACTTGAGAACGGTTTACTTCATTGACTACCTTGATATCCGGCTACCCTCAAATATGGCTCTCTGTATGAAGGAATCATCGGTGAGTGCCCCCAGGAACGCAATCAGCTGTTGTCGTTCCACCGTCGTCAGCCTGAAACCGGCCATCAACGGGTCGATTACGGGATTTTTTTCAGTGTACCGTCCATCTGGGCTAAAGAATTGTGCGCGCCCTCCGGCCGCGTAGTGATCGATAACTGCTTCAAGCGTGGCGATACTGCCGTCGTGCATGTAAGGTGCCGTCAGGGCGATATTGCGAAGTGTGGGTGCCCGGAATTTGCCCATGTCCTCACTTCGCCCGCTGTGCCGGTGTAGACCGGTGTTCGGCAACGGGTACGCACCGCGACCGTCCTCGTCGTATAGCCCGGTATTGTGAAACACCGTTTCTGAAGGGCCTGAACCATCGTAGACAACCGGTCCCGAGAGGTTGAACCCTGCGTGACATCGAAAGCAGCTCAAACGCTGGCTGAAGAACAGACGCGCACCGGCGCGTTCGTCCGTATTAAGGGCTGCCACTTCTCCACCGTATGCCCAGCGGTCGTAAGGTGAATTACCCGATATCAGTGTCCTTTCAAATGCTGCCAGTGCGCTAATGATATTCGGAATTGTTACCGGATTCGTGTCTTCCGGGAAAGCTTTCCGAAATTGTCTACGATAGCTGCGATCATTCATAAACCGCTTCAAAACGTCTTTCTCGCGACCGGTCAATCCCATTTCCGGCGGTTGCGTGTTATAGAGTGGTACCCGGATCTGATCTTCTAAACTTGTCAGGGCAGGATCGTCCCATCCCAGGGTTGCATTGTAGGCCACATTGGTAAGAGACATGGCAGAACGGGGATGAATGCTCCCCCTTATGCCCACAGCCTGGCTCCGACCGTCGGTATAGGCAAGCGCTGGCTTGTGACAACTGGCACAAGCGACTGTTCCGTTACCTGACAATCGGGGGTCATGGAAAAGCCGGCGACCGAGTTCGATCTTCGCTGGCGTCATTGGGTTGTATGCCGGTACAGTTGGGGTTGGAAAACCCTCGGGTAACTGCCACTCAAATTCGGACGGTCCGGTGCTATTGGGTCCTATGACCCCAGGGCTGCATGCTGCTCCAAATAGGAATAGGGAGAATACAACTGCAACTCTTACCATTTTTTGGCCAGTCCATCCAGACCATCCGGCTCCTCGCCCGATGCAATGGCGGCTTGCAGTGCATCAGCAAGGTTACGGTTCAATCTGGTCAGGGCCTTGTGATCGGCCAGGGCCTTATCCTCATTGCCCATCAGCATGTGCAGCACCCCACGATACATGTAAGCTTCGGCCAGATTCGGGTCAAGTTCGATGGCACGATTGTATTTGGTGAGTGCTTTGCCGAAATTGGCTGGGCCTTGTTTCCTCAGAGAATACCCAAGGTTATTGTAAGCATCAGCCATGTTTGGATTTTTTTTCAGGGCAGTCTCGAACTTCTTCTGGGCTTTTGTGTATTTTCCTTTTTGCATCAGTTTAACGCCGGAATTATACTCGGGAACCCCGGGTCGACTGTCGCTGGGCGGTCTTGAGCTACTTCCGGCGGCAAGTGCCGTGGTTGCTAAAAACATGAATGCCACAACCAGAGTGGTGATTCTAATGATGTTCGCGGTCATAATTTCCTCCAGATTAATAACTACTGCCTGTCGCGGCAATGTTTTGATCTTACGTGATATCGTACGCCCCATTGAACCATTATAACGATCCCATTATCCGTCCGGCCACGGGCGTGATCCAATGCAGGGCAATTGGTTTCAATCAGGATCAGGCTGAACCGCCTTTTCGGTCGTTTGTTAGCGCCCATGGATTGCTGGGTTCATGTTATTTCTATACTATAATGGCACCTGGATGGTTTTCAAGATTCCGTCGGTGAATGAACAGGGAGTCGGCTGCCGATTTGAACCAAATTCATCAATTTTGGCGACAGGCGCCTGCCTGACGCATTCGCCCATTTGCGTCCTCCTTTTTTAAGCTACTTCGGAAGAGCCATCCGGGTATTGCATCTCGACAAGCAAGTCATCTACACTCTGCCCGGGAGAATCGTCAAATAAGGAGTGCGTAAGGACAGGCGATAGATGCGCGGTTGCAGCTTGTGCTTGACATACCACAAACCAGGTGTTTAAAGAATCTTCTTATGACAGTCGGCTTTTCAATATAGACAATGATTTTCATGTTGCCGGTTGATGATCCCTTTCTTGGCAGGAAGCACTTTGGACAGACCAGGGACGATATGACCTTCCGATAGACCAATTTTAAATCCAATTCAGTCCACCAATTACATGTGGGTGCGACAAGAAATAAAGAACCAGCTCTGTTTTCAAAACCCGAGACAGCAATGGATGGGCTCGGTCTATCGGCGTGTTGTGCTGTTTCTTTTCTCGGCAGTTTCAAGAGGTGTCTTTGTTAGCCCTGAACCAGGGCGGAAAAACAGCCTGTGCAGGAGCCGCCGCTGGTTATCTTTCAGGGGCGATGATTGGTCTGGATGCACTGCGGGTGAAGTTCACAGCTAAAACGAAACTCTGTTCCATCATACTGGAAGTGACTGACGATATGTTTGACATATCATCTTGATCACGATATTCAATATACTGTAATTATATAGTTTTTATTGGCTGGGGGGCAGTATGATGTAATCTAACAAAAAGGAGGGAGTTATGAACAGGACAAATTTCATTACGGCTGTACTTGTGGCAATAGCATTTACCGGCGTATGTTCGCTCACACCGCCGGCAGCGATATCGGGCGGTGACCCTGTAAAATGTGCAAAATGGACAGATCGTAATAAGGATATGGCCATCAAACTTGCCGACGCGGCTAGAGAAATGGATGCTGCTCAAGGGGCGCTTGCTCTGGATTTCGACAATGAGAAGAAAAAGGCAAAGTTCATAAAAAAAATTAAAGCCCACATGGCCTTAGAAGAAAGGAAGAAAAAAATTACTGCAAAAATGTTAGAATACTGTCAATAAGCACGACTGAAATTGATCATTTCACGGAATACATATGTCTTGCTGCAAAAACAAAAGGGGCAGGTCTTGATTCTTCAATCTACATCAAGGCCCGCCCCGCTTTGCTTCCTGTTCTTTTCTCTTTTTGAGATGAGATGATAAGTGTTCTCTATTTAAGGCGGCCTTTCGTTGGGAGGGATTCTTAGTTGCTCCGCTCCTCAAAATGACAAGAAATTTGTAAACGCCCGCTTAATTATGGTATTTCCAACACCAACCCAACGGGACAATGATCCGACCCGAAGATATCATTGTCGATAAAGGTATCCACCACCCACCCTTTGTCGATGATATCCTGCGTAACAAAAAAGTAATCGATCCGCCACCCGGCATTGCGCGACCGGGCGTTGAAACGGTAGGACCACCAGGAGTATTTGATCGTGTCTGGATTGAAATGGCGGAAAGTGTCCACGTATCCCCGTTCAATGATCTCGTCCAGCCAGTCCCGCTCGATTCTTAAAAAACCGGACCGCTTTTCATTGGCCTTGGGATTTTTCAGGTCGATCTCGTTGTGGGCTGTATTGTAGTCACCGGCAATGACCAGGCTGCGCCCCTGGTCTCTGAGATCATCGGTGTAGGCGAAAAAATCTTTATAAAAATCCAATTTATAGGCCAGGCGTTCGTCGCTCATCTGACCGTTGGGAAAGTAAATGTTGAAAAAGATGAAATCCCCAAAATCGATCTCAACGATCCGGCCCTCGGCGTCGTAGCGCTCGATATCCATACCGGTCTTTACTTCATGGCCGGGAAGACGGGTGTAAACCACGGTGCCGCTATAACCCTTTTTCACGGTGGCGTAGGCCCAGTGGGCCTCATATCCTTCCAGGTTACGCATTGCTTTGGTTCGTTGATCCGCCTGCAATTTCGTTTCCTGCAAGCCGATGACGTCGGCGTCGAGTTTTTCCAGAGATGCGAAGAAGTCCTTTTTCACGGCAGCCCGCAGGCCGTTCACATTCCAGGATACCAGTTTGATGCGTTTCATGATGCGCGATCCTTATGTTTGTATGGTGATTGGGTGATGAATCTCTAACACATGCAGGGTCACATCGTCCAGACAAGGAAACGCCGTACAAGCGTTTCGTGGGGCCAGACAGCGGGTTTTGGGCCCAACCCGCAGATCCGCTTTAAAAATATAAGTACTGCGCGCCGGGCGGCGGTGGGGGGGTCTGGGTTATGGTGTCCGCCCGTATCATTGGAACGGTCTTTCCTTTTAGATTGGCAATTTCAAGTACGCCTGAGACCCTGATCCAGCTTTCGGGTTCGAATGTCCCGATGCCCTCCTTTTGAATGAACAGCCATACTGGGGTCGTATCAGCCGCACAGCAAAACATTGCAAAGCGGAACAGCATCAGTTGGTCGGCGGGCATATTGGCATCCGTGTAGACAAAGCCCTCGGTCGAAACACGTTTGCCTTGCAGCGCTCCCATCTGTTGATTGATTTGCAGAAGGGTCAGCTGCGCATGCGTTCCGCTTTCATCGTCCTCTTCCGGGGGCGGATCGTCTGTAAAGACATAAGGCAGCGCCTGTTCATTACCGACAATTTTTTTTGAAAATGCGTGCCCGCCCATGCCCTGGCCAAAGGCTGTGTACAAAAACAGCAGCGGAATAAGCATGACGATGGCCCGGGACAGTATCTCCCCGCTGCTGCCGGCGGGTGGTGTCAGGCGACCCATCATCAACGCCGCAATGAAGCCAGCCAGGATGACGGTGCCGATCAACAGGAACAGCCCGAAGCGGGGGTGCAGATAGGCGGTGTAGGTATCGCTGGTTATCAGCCAGATCAGTGCATCCAGGATGGCGATAAGTACAATAATCGGGATCAGGCCAAGAATCAGGCGGCTCCACTTCTCGGGTCTGTTCGGCGCTATACCAGTCATCCCTGGCTCCAATATTTGATCAGCATGCTCAGGAACACCAGTACAAAGGTCGTCCCCGACAAGGCAATAATGAATCGTTTACGAAAGAGTTGAAAATACATCAGAATGAGCTTGATATCCAGCATGGGGCCCAGCACCATGAAGCCCATCTGGGCAGACAGCGGCAGGGAGGTTCGAAACGTAGCCGCAATGAAGGCATCGGCCTCGCTGCAGAGACTCAGGACAACGGCCAGCAGCAGCATCATGAGAATAGCCAGCACCGGCGTTGCGGCAACAGCCGCCATCTCCCCGCGGGCAATCACAGTCTGAAGCAACGCGGCTATAAAAGCACCGAAAATCAGATACCGGCCGATGTCCAGGAAGTCACCCGCCGCATGCTGAAAAGAGGCTACGATTTTTTTGAAAAAGGAAAGCTGGTGCTCACCCTGTTCGGCGTGATGGTCGTGGCCGCAGGCGCAGGCATGACTACTGTCCGGGAGACCGGCGGCAAGTGCATTCTGCTTGGAAAAAAATAATTCTACCAGAATACCTATGGTTACCGCAATCAGGTAGCCCAAAACCATACGGTCGATGGCAACCTCCCATTGGTACCCATAGGCCACTGCGGTTGAAATCAGAACAAGGGGATTGAAAATGGGACCGCCCAACAAAAACGCAATCCCGGCGCCCAGCGGTAGACCCTTTTGAAACAGGCGCCTTACAACCGGTACGATGGCACATTCGCAAACCGGGAAAAAGAGTCCGGCACCGGCAGCCATGAAAATGGTTCGCCAGCTGGCTCCGGGTAAAAATTTGGTCAACCTTTCCGCGGAAACGAACACCTCAATAAAACCACCGATCAACGAGCCCAGCAGCATGAAAGGCAGGGCTTCCAAAAAAATGGCGACAAAGGTGATGCTTAAGGTGCTGAAGGCTGGATGTTGACGATAGAATACCACCACCCCCACTGTGGCAACAATAAACAGGATCTGAATGATGGATAAGAAGGGGATTTTCCCCGAAGTTACCATGCTGTGGTGCTGGTGCTCGTGGTTGCAGCTGCAGTTCATGGGGAAAGGCTTGGTGTCCATTTTTTTACAGGCCCTTTGGACCGAAGTTGTCTGCGAATTTGGTCCAGTAACATTTATGCCTTTCGTATACCAGTAAAAATTTCCCCAGACCCGAAAAGCGGTCCACCTTTGCCTGTATCATAACCAAAATTAATAAATGGAATTCTTTTCGAAAACGGCTATGATTCTTCTGCCAGAATGTCTTGCACCGGCGATGTTCCTCGCAGCTGGGCCGATTTCAAGTTCTGAAAGGGGGCCGGTAACGAAAATCCGTTCATGCCACTGGAGGGACGGTCCGATCACTGGAAATCCACAGGCAGCTGTTTCCAGGCCGAACTCCTCTATTGCTTGGCTTATGAACCCATTTCCCGGGCGGTTTTCCGTAAAACCGGTGGCCAGAACAATTTTTTGACAATCGTATTGCCCGTGTCGGCCGAGCAGCAAGGCGCCTCGGTTTTGGCATTTCGCGTCGGTGATATCGTCAACGATGTACGTGAGTTGATTCATTGCCGTTGCTTTGTCCAACGCAAGCTTCATGTCCCGGGGAACACTGCCTTTGGCTCTGGCGGCCAGTATCTGCTGCCGGCGCTGATCATTCGATTGACGGTGGAACCGGTCCAAATACATTGGACCCAGCCAGCCTGGGTCAAAATCGAAGTCATTTACCTGGTTGGCTTTTCTTGAGACCAGCAGGACTCTTTTAAATCCTATTTCTGTCAAATGTAGTACCAGTTGCCCACCGCTAATCCCGGCGCCAATCACTCCAATCGGGCCGTCGGGCTCAATGTCTTCCAGACGGAAACCGGGGTCGAACACATGATTTAACATTAACCCCTGCTCTCTAAGGCGGGTCGCCCAATGCGGCCACAACGGTTGATCACCCATCCCAAGCGCAAGCAGCACAAACCGTGTATGAATTGTCTCCTCTGCGGTCACAACGCTTACATGGCCAATCCGGTTTATCATTTCCAAGGCACGTGCCCTGATATGCAAGGACTCCAGATGATGATCCTCGATCACCAGTCGGCAATGACGATCGAACAATTTCACAGATGGTCTGTCTTTGGGTGGTATGAAATTGGCTTCCTGCCTGTTTTCTGACAAAGCGGCGTACTTGTCCAGGGAACGCGGATCGATGTCGATATGGTGCACCGAAGGCGACCGCAAATACTGCATACCACAATTCCGGGTGCGCCGGCGCCATTCATGCAAGAGCTCCTCGTGGGGATCAAGGATGCGGATATCGTCATGGGTCAACCACGTATCGTGCAGCAGGCGATGCGCCAGATGGACGCCGTGGATACCGCCGCCGATGATCAGCATTTGTAGCATTACAAGATTTTCTCCGAAATTGGACTGTTGCAAGTTCCCAACACTTGCGATATTCTGGCTTGCCCAAGTTTTCGGCTTTCTGCAGCGCTCCGGCTCCTATGCATATTAAGGCCGAACCTCGGTCCGATCGCCAGGCTGCATTGGTCGGCGGATTGCCGCCAGCCTTTCACTTTGATTCGTGAAACAGAACGTGCTTTCGGACAATGGGATCATATTTGCGAAGTACCAGCTTGTCCGGTGTGCTGCGCTTGTTTTTTGTTGTGGTATAACAGTAAGCACTTTGTGTGCTTTTCAATTTAACGATGATTCGATTTCCAGACTTGGCCATCATATTTCTCCTTCCGGCGTTATATGCCTTTCATGCAAGGCATGCCTTGAAACCCATATTGAGAAAATCGCGGTTAAGGTCTCGACCGATAAAGACCAGGTTGTTGCGGCGCTCTTCCTTTCCCCAGGCTCGATCGAATTTACCCTCAAAGAGCATGTGAACACCCTGAAAGATGAAGCGCTCGTCATGGTCCTTGATACTCAAAACACCCTTCATGCGGAAAATATCCTCCCCTTGGGTTGTTATCAAAACCTGCAGCCAGGCTTCAAGTAACTCCTGTTTCAGGTCCCCCGGGATGGTAATACCCACCGAGGTAATGCTCTCATCGTGTTCGTGCTGATGCTTGAATTCCCTAGCTGCAACCGGTGCAATGGGCTCTCTACCGTTGTACATTCGAGCCTCGAACTCATCCGGATGATGTTCGCTGATCACGGCATAGCAGCCGGAGTGTTTAATGCGCCAAATAAATATGGAATCAGTTTCTCCCATCTTGAGCCGCCGGAGGGAAAGCCCCGGGTCAAAAGCCGTTCCCGGATGCACCAGATCCCCGGCATCGGAGAAGAGCACATCAGCGGTTTGGATTGTGGACTCGGGCACTTCGTGAGGCTTGCCGATGACGGGTATCAAAGCCGCATTAAGAAATGCATCTGATCCGGGTTTGAAGTGCCATTCATAGGTGCCGGCCTGAAAATGGTACAGCCCAACCCATTCAAAGGGGTACTCCGGCTGAAGAAAATCAGGGTCGACCGACAACGCTTGGTCCAACTTGAACCCACCCTGGTTGAGGACCTGATCCATATCGATGGCAGCATTGATGGTCCGGTGTATGGCCGCGGTGGCGTTCACCCTGCGGATCCTGCCATCTAATCGATCCAGGTTTGCCGCATCGACCAGATCCGCCTTGTTCAGCAAAATCACGTCCGCGAAGGCGATCTGCTCCTTGGCCTTGCCGTTGCCGTCGATGTGCTCCTCGATGAACTTGGCATCGACCAAAGTCACCACCGCATCAATGCGGAGAGCCTCCCGGAGGGTCTCTTCGAGGAAAAATGTCTGAACCACCGGCCCCGGATCAGCAAGTCCGGTGGTCTCGATCATGATGTAGTCGAACTTGTCCCGACGCTCCAATAAACTGTGCAGAATACGGATCAGATCTCCCCGAACTGTACAACAGATGCAACCGTTGTTCATCTCGAAGATCTCGTCTTCTGCGCCGATCACCAGATCGTTGTCCACCCCGACCTCACCGAATTCGTTCTCAATCACGGCAATCCTCTTGCCGTGGTTTTCGTGTAAGATCCGGTTGAGCAGGGTGGTTTTCCCGGAACCGAGAAATCCGGTCAGGATAGTTACCGGAATCCGCCGGGAAGAGGATTTTGAGTTGTTCTTTTTGGTGGCCATGGTCGACCTCCTTTTACAATCCCTTCAATCCCATATTTCGTATTTGGGCGTTGTCGTACGTGTCATGGGAGGCTATCCATGCAATGGCTTCTCCAAACCCGCAGTCCCATTCCTGAATCACGCTGCGGTCAAAATCCCCTTTGACTGCCCGAAGCACCTCGATATAGGCGTCGTGAATTCGATCGCTGATCAACAGAGATTCCCGCCATGCATCATCCAATCTGTCTTCAGGCAAGGCCGGAAAATCCGTTTGCTCAAAAGGAAAATCAATTGGGACGTCCGGACGCAAAATCAACATCATTTTTCATTTGAAGTAAGCGTAATGCAATACAAGGCCCAACACCGTACAGGACTAGTGGGTTTCTTTCGAAAACACCTGATCGAGCGTCAGCGGGCGAACGGTTTCCATTAGCGAATAACCATTAAAAGAATGCCCTCAGTATTCAACCTCGGTCAGATGAATTAGCCATTTTAAATCATGTTTAACCAAAGATTACGTCCTCTCGTTGCGCAATACGAGTTAACCTATAAATCTATCTGACGCAAAAGACCCAAAAAAATCCGAAGTTAACCATAACAATCGTCGCTCCTGACTGCTGGATGTTGCGGATAATTATCCCTGAGTGATGCCATTTAACTTCGAGTGAATCATTTTCTACTTGTCACTCAGTACCCCCAGGATTTCCCTTAATCGGATCGCCAGAAGACTTTTCTGCAAAGAAAAAGGCCGTCTCGAAGGGCCCAAAATGCCCATGCTCTGCCGCCAAGGCAAAAAACTCCTGTCGATTATAGCGGATGGACCTCTCGGGTGTAACTCCCATGACTTGATAGTAGGTGTTTTTGTCTATGGGCTCCCGGGTTTCGGTAAGGTCGATGACCCATTCATCAACTTCGCACCAGGCATGCAAGATCCAGCTTTCCTGGCTATGAAGCCAACCGTGAATGACAACGACATTCCTGGTTTCACTGGCGACCTCCAATGTCGCATCAAAACAACTGCTGGCATGACCCTGTCTGGTAGTGAGTGTTTTCATATTTCCCTTTCATCTTTTAGTGCAATCATGATGGCGCCAAGAGCATTGCCGACCTCGAAGTGTGACGGGAAAACAGATTGGGTTTGCAGTCTGTCGGCCACCGCAGGCAATAGATGACGGGCTGCTGCACCGACGCCAACGATGGGGACTTCGAGCTTGATGTTGCAGGAAAAGAGCGGAACATCCTGGTTTTCAGTGAAAAAGGCTTCCATGGGTCTGCCGGTCTGTTTCCTAAATGCATAGGCTAAAATCGCGTCGGAAATTTGCCGTTGCGCCGCTTCTATAACCGCTCGGGAAAAGGTTTCGATTGTCTCACCCCTCAAATCTGCCAGAATGCGGGCGCCTGCAATTGATGCAGCCGTGTCCCCAATTTGAAACTTGCCGAGTACATGCAGCGCATCGGTCGGTGTAAAACCAACTGTGGAAACTTGATTTCTGAAAGCCAGATCCTCCAACCGACGGTCCAAGCCAAAATCAGAAAGACCCAAACTGTTGATTAAATCAGCCGAAGTTGCCCCGCCCTCGTTTATAAGGTGCGCGATAATGGGATCTAAGGCCTCAATTTGTGATTGTTCTTTTGAGTTGGCGCTGATGATCCATCGGCTACGATTTCCTTTTCCAATCCAACTTGCCGGATCGGGAATCCCTTGAGCCATCGCCAGAGGTTGCACCCGCATGGGCCCGATGGTCATCTGCCCTGACCGGTTTAATCGCACCAGGCTGTCACCACCAATGCCGACTGTATGAATATCGACGGCATTAATATGCGTCTGCCAGCGATCGATCCGGCTGCCTGCATTAGATATCACCGGTTTTCCATTTTTAATGAACGTGATATCTGTGGTCGTACCGCCGATATCAACGACCATTGCCAGCTTGGAAGCAGTATATTTAGCTCCGAAATATGCGGTTGCCGCCGGACCACTGGCCACGGTACTGGCTGCACGCGCCACGGCCTGCGTCAGGTTGTCGGCCGCAGCGTCGCCTCGAATGATCCGTGTTTCAGCAGATGGGAACCGGCTCTCCCTTAGTTGATTCACGTGTTTGACAAATTCCTGGATGACCGGCATCAGGCTAGCGTGTAAGACTGCAGTGGTCGCCCTTTCCTGGATACCCGCTTTAGTACTGACATCACTGGAACAGACAACAGGTTTTCGATCCAACAATTCGATGGCCTTGGCCGCCACTTGCTCATGTGTCTGATTTTCGATGCTCAGGGAGGCTGCAATGGCATAAGCATCCACATGCCCCTTAAAGCCTTCCACCGCATCAACAACCTGTTCTAAGTTCAGGGGCTGGACCTCTCGGCCAAGGTGATCATGGCCGCCTTCCAAATACTGGATAGAAACCACTGGCGCATCGAACGGTTTTACCTGGCCGATGACGATTAGGCCGACCCTGCTCGTGCGTTCCTGGGCAATGGCATTTGTGGCCAATGTCGTGGAAAAGGCAATCTTCTGGACGGATTCGGCTTTACCCGCAGGTAAAATATCTTCAAGTGCCTGAACAATGCTCCGCTCAAGACAGTGGTGAAGGGTTGGCCGCTTGCTCACGTTTATGACTTGATGCTCTCGCAGATCGAAGAGCACCGCGTCCGTATAAGTGCCGCCGGTGTCGATACCGATGCCGTAAACCGGCTCACTGGAACGAATTTTCATTTTGTCACCTCACAGCCGAAATCTATATTGCATTTCTAAATATGATGCAATATTGTTGCGTTGACAATTATGGATCTCATATATTTTTTTATTAAGTTTATGATGTATTACAAATGTTTCCAGTGAAAAGTAGTAAAATTGACAGGTGATACATACTTACTTAGATTAAAATATTACCAAACTCGTTTTCTTACGAAAGGAGGCCAAAATGAACCGCTGGGCTACCATCTTTATAACCTTAATCATTGTTTTATTTGTATTTTCTGGAAATATTTTCGCGTCTGACAGGCTTTCCGTATTTGTCAGCATCGTCCCCCAGAAATATTTCGTGCAACAAATTGGCAAGGATTTGGTTGACGCCCAAATCATGGTCCGGCCCGGGGCCAGCCCCGCCACCTATGAGCCCAAACCCAAACAGATGGCCGCTCTGTCAAAAACAAAAATCTATTTCGCCATCGGCGTCCCGTTCGAAAACGCCTGGCTTGAAAGAATCGCGGCAGCCAATCCCAACATGCGAGTGGTCCATACGGACCATGGCATCGAAAAGATCGAAATGACGGCTCATCACCACCATCATGACGACCATGAAAAAGGTGAGCATCATGGGGAGGAGAAACATGATCATGAAAAAGATGAACACCATGGGGAGGAGAAGCATGGTCACAAAGAAGCCGAACACCATGGGGAAGAGAAGCATGGTCATGAAAAAGGCGAACACCACGCTGAGGAGAAGCATGGCCATGAAAAAGGCGAACACCATGGGGAAGATCATCATGAACATGCCGGGCTTGATCCTCACATTTGGTTGTCACCACCGCTGGTAAAGATTCAGGCCCGCACCATACTGGCCGCGCTACAAGAGGCCGACCCGGCGCATCGGAGTGTCTATGCAGCGAACTTCAAGGCATTTACAGCAAAGATCGACCAACTGGACACCGAGCTGAAAAAAACCTTCAAAGGAAAAGAGGGCCTTCAATTCTTGGTATTCCACCCACCCTGGGGGTATTTTGCGCATGCCTATGGATTGAAACAGGTGCCCATCGAGATCGAAGGCAAAGATCCCAAACCGGCCCAGTTGAAAAAGCTGATCCAGCATGCCAGGGAAAATGGGATCAAGGTGGTCTTCGTCCAACCCCAGTTTTCAACCAAGAGCGCCAAACTCGTGGCTCGGGAGATCGGCGGCCAGGTAGCATTTGTCGATCCTTTGGCTGAGGACTGGATGGCCAATTTGCGTGAAGTTGCAAACAAGTTTCAAAGCGCATTGAAATAATGCTATAGCCAAAATGAGAGTGATTCATAATAACCAATATTGAAAGGAAAAAGCTCATGACACTTATTACAAACTCAAATTGTTGCGGATCAGATAAAATGTGCGCAATGACCTGCTGTCCGTGTAATCTGGATGTGGAGAAAATCAAACCTTTTGTGAATGATGCCAAGTTCATATGCAAAGCTTGCGGACGCGTTGCGAATGATGATAAGCATCTTTGTCAACCGGACCCAATGACGTAATGGCGAGAAGCCCACTAGGATTTCATACGGTGAGAAATTGAGATAAACGGATGAAAATCTTGTGAAGATCCTTGAAATTGAAAATCTTGATTTTTCCTATGATGGAGAAGCTGTCCTAAAGGATGTAAACCTTGCCGTCCGGCATAAAGATTTTATAGCCGTTATCGGCCCCAATGGCGGCGGCAAGACTACCCTGCTGAAACTTATGCTGGGCCTCTTGGCACCAGCTAAGGGGACGTTGCATGTTGATGGGAAGCCTCCCCAGGAGGCTTCCCATTGCATTGGTTACGTGCCGCAGAATGTTCACGTAAACCACAGCTTTCCGATCACGGCAATGGACGTGGTGCTGATGGGCACAATCAATCCCCAAAAACGCTTGTCACGGCGAAGTGCGGCCAACCGCAAGGATGCTTTGGCAGCCCTGGAACGTATGGAAATGGCAGCCTATGCCGATAAGAAAATCGGCGCACTTTCCGGAGGCCAACGCCAGCGGGTTTTCATCGCCCGAGCATTGGTGGCCCGGCCCAAGATTCTTTTACTGGATGAACCCACTGCCAGCATCGACACAAAAGGCCAGGCTGACTTTTATCGATTCCTCCGGGAACTGAACCAAGACATTACGGTTTTAGTGGTTACCCATGATCTGCTGGTGGTATCCCGCTACGTAAAATCGATCGCCTGCGTTAACCAAAAACTGCATTATCATGACCAGGCCGAAATTACCGGTGAAATGTTGGAGACCATGTATACCTGCAGCGTGGAAGAGGCCTGTCCTGTAGAATTGCTTACCCACGGCCGTCTGCCACACCGGGTGCTGCATGAGCATCATGATCATGACGAGCATGATCACGATTAGGTGGATAGACTATAGGCGTTTAGACTGTAGGAAAATCCTTTTAAAACCTCTATCAGGGGTACGGCTCAGGTTAGGAAAAGGCGGTAACTGCTCATTGGAAATCCCGCACTGATTGGTTTTCCTAACAGTCTATAGCCTACAGCCTAAACGGCCTTGTAACAGCCATCTCGGCGTAGTCCATTATCGCTGACCTGATCGTTTGGCTTAAGTATTTAAAGGTAGAATGATATGATAGAAGCACTCCAATTTGATTTCATGCGCAACGCCCTGGCCGCCGGCCTTTTGGCCAGCGTGGTATGCGGTATCATAGGCACCCTTGTGGTGGTCAACCGCATCGTCTTTCTTGCCGGCGGTATTGCCCATGCCGCATATGGTGGTATCGGACTGGCATTTTATTATAAATGGCCCTATTTGCCAGGCACCATTGGTTTTTCTTTTTTCGCAGCCATGGTGATGGCGGCCATCACCAATACTGCCAAGCACCGCGCCGATACAATCATCGGGGTTGTTTGGGCACTCGGTATGGCATTCGGCATTATTTTGCTCGATCTGACGCCTGGTTATAACGTAGATCTGATGAGTTATCTTTTCGGCAGTATTCTCACCGTTCCCAGGTCGGATCTTATTGTCATGGCCGTTATTGCCGTTGTGATCACGGTCCTGGTTTTCTATTACTACCAGGATTTATTGGCCATGTCCTATGATGAGGAGTTCGCCCAAATCAGGGGCGTACCGGTGAAAAAACTCTATTTCGGCTTAGTCGGCATGCTGGCCATCACCATTGTTCTGGTCATACAGGTTGTTGGCCTTATTTTGGTCATTGCTCTTTTGACGATTCCTCCGTTCATTGTTGAAAAATACGCCAAGTCCCTGGCTCAAATGATGTTTGCTTCAAGTATCCTGGGAGCCATGTTTACGATTTCCGGCCTGTGGTTTTCTTACCAGTACAATCTCACCTCCGGCGCCTCGATTATCCTGGTTGCCGGGGTGGTATTTTTGTTTTCACTGGGTATCGATAAACTTCTTGTCTTCACCCGGAAAGGCCGTCAACCGGCGACCGGCCGGTAAACAAAGGAATGCCATGTGTCTTCATTGCAACTACACGGAAATACTGGAATCGGCAAACCTGGAGGCAACCCCCAACCGGCTGCGCGTCCTGGAGGTGGTCGGCAACAACAACTACCCGCTTTCGGCCGGCGACATCTATAAAACCCTGGAGCGCAGCAGTTCCATCAACCGCGTCACGGTCTACCGCATCCTCGACCGACTGGTGGAACAGGGCATCGTCGAACGCCTGAGCACCGGTGGCCGGGCGGCGTACTACGGCCTCGCGCCCAACGAACACCACCAGCCGCATCCCCACTTCTACTGCAAGGCGTGCGGCCAGATGGACTGCCTGAATCCGGAAACCCTGGACATTGATTCAGATGCGATGCAAAGGACGTTTCCCGGGCGGATTGACAAAGTGGAAGTGCGAGTGGATGGGGTCTGTAAGAATTGTTTGAACAGATAGGATAATTATGCTTGAGCCCTGTCTCGATGTCTTTCTATAGTCTCGAATAGCACCCCACAGAAACAATTCATAGTTCCATATTATTTCAATTGACAAAAAACAATTGTCCAACTATATGTGAACGTCCGCTCAACTGAACAGGTGAATAAATGGATCTATGTACGGTTAAATGTATCAATGAAGAGAAAGTCAAAGAAACGGCACTGACCATGCCGGATCCGGATCAAATCGCTAAAATGGCCAACATTTATAAAGCCATGAGTGATCCAAGTCGATTGAAAATTCTTTTGGTACTCTTGTCTCAGGAGCACTGTGTGTGCGATATCGCTGTACTCTGCGGGCAAAGTGATTCTGCCATTTCACACCAGCTTAGACTTCTACGAGCATTAGATATCGTCAAAACCCGACGTGACGGTAAAATTATTTACTACTCCCTAAGTGATGATCATGTTGACACTCTTTTGAATATGAGCCTTGCTCATGTTAATGAATAAGAGGAACATCAATACATAATGGATATCTTTATTAATCGTATTAATTACTCTAACTGGAAAAAAGAAGATAATACTTAAAGTACTCGAAACGCCCTGCAATAACAACCAAAGGAGGTTTACCAATGGCAAATTGTTGTGACATGAAAGAAGGTGATCTGTTTCATTGCGATGCTTGTGGACTTGAATTGGAGGTCAAAAAAACCTGCACATGCATTGTCGGATCTGAAGATGCTTGCAGCGTTCCGCTGATGTGCTGCGGAAAAGAGATGCAGAAAAAATAATGATCGACATTGCCGAGATTAAGGCCAAAAGAGTCAAGGCTACTATTTTGAGCGGATTTCTCGGTGCTGGAAAGACAACATTAATCAACCACATTATCCGGCAGAATCAAGGCAGAAAGATTGCTGTTTTGGTCAATGATTTCGGAGAAATCAATATCGACAGTGATCTGATTGTCAGCCGTGACGAAGACAAGATCGATCTAACCGGCGGCTGCGTCTGCTGCACGATACAAAAGGATTTGATCGCCAGTGTTATCAATCTGATGAAGCAGATCGATAAACCAAGCCATATTTTAGTAGAGTGCAGCGGCGCAGCTGATCCATCCCAAGTTTTAAACACCCTCTCCACACCTTTGTTAAAATTTCATCTCCATGTTGATGGGTTATTTACCGTAGTTGACTGCAGTCAATTGCTCAAGATCGGCAAGGAATACCGTGGCCTGGTCGAGCGTCAGATTAAAGCGGCCAATTTGCTGATTTTAAATAAGACCGACCTGATAGATTCCCAGGATTTGGAGCAGGTTAAAAACTTCGTAAAAGAAATATCCCCGACTGCTGTAATGTTGGAATCAATCCGGTGTCAGGTGCCGCTTGATTTGGTTTTAGGATTTAAAGATATCCCTGAGCTGAATGAGGGCGGAGGTTTAAATGAAAAAGAAGGCCACGTTCTCGAAGCCAACGGTCAGGGGACAACCGCTGGTATTTTAGCGGCCGTACCCACCCATGAAACTATAAGCCACGACTTGGTATTTGAATCTTGGAGTTTCAGATCCAAGACGCCCTTCGTAGAGAAGGCATTTAGAGAATTACTGGAATCCATTCCGCCTGATATCATCCGGGCCAAAGGATTTGTATATTGGGATGATCTGAAGTATCCAACGGTATTGTTAAATCTGGTAGGACAATGGATTGATCTTGATGTACACGTTAAAAAAGAAGAGTCTACAAAGGAAACACGACTGGTATTTATTGGAAAGCCCGGCTGGAAAAATAGATTTGGCATTGAAAGCAAGATGAATACTTGCCTGGTAAAAAACCAGTGAAACCGGCTGGCTATTGGATTGTAAGGGCGAGCGGGGTGCCCGCCCCCGGATGATCTCTACCATAGTGTTTCCCGGGAAGACATCTCCTGGAACTGATGGTTGATTTTGCTACCGACCGTACCAAAAAGCTCGTCTAGTTCGTTCTTTATCGGCGACCAGTCAGAGGGGCACTCGGTGTCGAGCTGCTCCACTCTCATTTGCGCGGTTACGACCTCCTGCTCGAGCTGCCCGATCAGCGGGAGAACTTTTTCTTTCTGCTCGGACCCGAATCCGTCCGCCGTCTTCTTCATCGCCTCAAGTTTCTCTTTCCAGGCCGTAACTTCGGCTTTCATTGCTTTACAGTAGTCTTGTACTTGCATGATAAATCATTTCTTTCAAAGGTTGGTTTTCTGTATAGCTGAACAATGCGCTTGTCATATAGATTCAGCACGTTTTACATCTTCAAATATATCTGGGAAGGTCGTTTCACCTTCAAATATATGCATACTTGCCACATACGCAAGCTTTGTGCCTGCCTGTTTTATGGTTAGTGTTCCAAAGTCGAGCTTAGTTCGAAAGCCTGTCAATCGTTAGCGACCTGAGTGGGCATATAACAATGTTGGTTGACCGGGTGCGGAATCGCTCTGAACAGCATACCCTGGAGGGAAATACTAGATATTGGTTCAGGTACAAAGTAAGATCAGCTAGGAGCCATGGCGTCTGTCAATAATAAGCCAAGCATGCTCAGAAAGTAGATTTCTTGCGAAAATCACTAACCCTAACAACCTGCATGAATATTTAGTGTATCTGAACCGGGACCTGTTGCCGACAATACGCAAGTAGTAAAGAACAAGCTCTGCTGTGAAATGAATCCGACATACTTCAAGTGGGATAAATTGTTTATTGGTCACGCTCCTTACCTTCCTCACCGCTTTTTTCTTTTATGCTTCATGACTGTTTTTACCATTTTGCCGAAGGCCCGGTCCTTTCTTCCCTTTTCGAGAAATGACATCTCGTGGAAGGCCGATTCCCGGACCAGTTTCATGAAGCTGTCGTAGCGCTCAGGCGAAATCTCTCCCGTGTCTAGCGCGGTAAGAATGGCGCAGCCCTGTTCTTGAGTGTGGCTGCAGTCGGCAAAGCGGCATTGATTTGCAAGGGTGGTAATTTCACTGAATGTTTCTTCGATTCCCGTCTCTACCGCAATATTGCCCAATTCGCGCATCCCGGGGGTATCGATGAGCAGGGCATCGCCAGGCAACCGGATGAGCTGGCGGCCTGTAGTGGTGTGACGGCCCTTGCCGTCTTTCTCCCGAATGGTGGCGGTAGCAAATCGCTCATCTCCCAGAAGCGTGTTGAGCAACGTGGTTTTGCCCACACCGGAGGAGCCTAGCATGCAGTAGGTCTGCCGCGGCTTGAGCAGTGCCCGGACGGTGTCCATCCCGGTCTTGTCCTTGTTGCTGAACGCCACCACCGGCACATCCGGCATCAGGCCGTGGATGCCGACCAATTTCTCCGCCACTTCTTCCAGTGACAAGAGGTCGCTTTTGCTTAACAATACCACCGGCTGGATCTGGGCATCGTGAATCATCACCAGGTAGCGCTCCAAGCGCCGCAAATTGTAATTGTGATCCAGTGCCTGGACAATCAGGCCGGTATCGATATTGCCGACGATAAGCTGAAACTCAACCTTTTTCCCCGGCGTCTTGCGTTTCAGCACTGTTTTGCGGGGCAAGACTGCATCAATGATCGCACTGGCGGCATCATCTACGTACTGCACACAAACCCAATCGCCAACCGCCGGATAATCCAGCGGCGAATCGGCGTTGAACATGAGCCTGCCGGTTACCTCCGCCGGCACTTCAGTAATTCCATTGGAAAGGGTGTAACTCTCCCGGTGAGCAGCTACCACACGGGCGATATCGTAAGGCGCCTTCTGAAATGAATCGGCCTGCGCCTGGAACCAATCATCAAACCCGATTGTATGTAATGCTATTTCCATGAATTTGTCTTTCTTTTCAGGTTTCTTTTTTGGGTGGGCACTACACCAAAATCAGTCGAAAATCAAACTGGAACTCCGCAGCCCGGCATGCTTCGAAACCATCGCGGCTGGCATCACGCCGATATTGTACATTTTCGATCTTTTTCATGTTGCAGCGGTCGCCAAATTGATTAGCTTATATCCTATTGTTTGTTTTTACACCATTTCAATACACCAGGATTGTAAAAATTGGGGGAGGAAGCAATGAAATATGTAGGCGCCCATGTCAGTACCGCGGGTGGGGTGGAAAACGCACCGCTCAATGCAAAAAAGATCGGCGCAAAGGCATTTGCCTTGTTCACCAAGAACCAACGGCAGTGGAAAGCCAAGCCACTGACCAGCAACAATATTGACCTGTTCAAACAAAACTGCGCTGACGCAGGCTTCGCCCCCGAACACATCCTGCCCCATGACAGCTACCTGATCAACCTGGGGCACCCCGAAAAGGCCGGATTGAAAAAATCCAGGGAGGCGTTTCTGGACGAGATGCAGCGCTGCGAGCAATTGGGATTGTGTTACCTGAACTTTCACCCCGGCAGCCACCTTAAAAAAATAGAGCCTGACGATTGCATTGCACGCATCGCCGAATCCATCAACCTGGCGCTGGACCAAACCAATGGTGTAACCGCCGTCATTGAAAACACTGCCGGTCAGGGTACCAACATGGGCTTTCGGTTCGAGCAATTGGCGTCCATGATCGACGGGGTTGAAGATAAAAGTCGGGTGGGTGTTTGCCTGGATACCTGCCACACCTATGCTTCGGGATACGACATCAAAACGTCCGTGGGATTCGATACGGTCTTGAAAGAATTCGACAAAGTGGTCGGGTTGAAATACCTGCGGGCCATGCATCTAAACGACTCTAAAAAGGACCATGGCTCCCGGGTGGACCGGCACAACAGTCTGGGTAAGGGCACCCTGGGCCTCGAGCCGTTTAAGTTTATCATGAACGATCCCCGGTTCGACAACATCCCCCTGGTCATGGAAACGCCGGACGATTCGCTGTGGGCTAAGGAGATTAAGCTGTTGTACTCATTCGTAGGTAAGTAACTGTTTACTCCTCCCCATTGAAGGGGGAGGCCGGGTGGGGGTGCTGCTGAACCTAAATGAGAGGGACCTACGATAAGCAGTTCACCCTCCCCTGACCCCTCCCGTCAAGGGAGGGGAAATTATTTTCGGGAAATTGTATTCACTGGTACTTCGCCAATTGATAAAAGTCTGGATTATTAAAGGCTTCTCGTTTGACCCCTTGAACCTTAAGAAAAAATAGGAACGCCTGCATGGACGGTCGCATACGAAACGACATCAAACCGGGTTTGGAAGTCGACATTGTTTTAAAAAAAGACCAGCGGACCGGACATCTCACCCGGGGCGTAGTGAAAGACCTGCTTACAAAGTCCGCCACCCACCCCCACGGTATCAAGGTCCGTTTGGCAAACGGCCAAGTGGGCCGGGTCAAAAACATCCATGGCCCTTCTGAATGATCCCCAAAGTTGCAAACAGTGAGGATATGCATACCTTAGTCTGTACGCTGCAATTCAACCATAGACAATCCCAAGAGGAACTGTATGCATACTGAAACACAAAAGCCCTCCGAATACCTGGGAGAGCATGTAAAAATAGAGTTGAACGAACCCGACCTGGACTATGAAACCGCCCACTACGCAGCCAAACTGAAAGCCAAGGGAATCTGCTGGGACCCCATGCTCCTCTCCTGGTTCAACGGCAAAACCGGGGATTATCATCCCAAGGTCGACTGCGGAGGTTCCGACAAGCCCCCCTATATCATCTATGCCCGGGCCCGCGGGGCAGACCTGACCATCGATATCAATGATGGGGAGTGGGTGTTTTACTATCTGATGTTCGAAAAATAACCGGAAGCGGCTTCAGGGCCTTTTCAAGACCACAATCTCTGCGTTGGGCGCGTGTTTCCAATCCTCGAAATACGTCCTGTATTCCTCCGGTTGAAAACACACGGCCGCCTTGACCTTGAGGCCTTGAAAAGGCCCTGAAACCGCTTCTGCTGATTACTTGCCCGATTTAAAACCCTTTGTAGCTGAAAGGATGTCTACAAGTCAAGAACTTCGGTAACAAAAAGTTCAAGGACATGGGTAACACTTTTTGAGGTTACCCATTAGATTTAAAGGTTCTTTTACATATTTATTGATCCGGCAAATACGGGTGTTAC
>Ga0126333_1000101_pt1 | contig 26393 bp, 23 predicted proteins | sample InaspJWI54metaG_FD_94488 | JGI IMG/M metagenome (GOLD analysis project Ga0126333, IMG submission 94488) | Marine gutless worms symbiont microbial communities from Oahu, Hawaii - Inanidrilus sp. 2 OAHU.JWI-54 metaG | ecosystem: Host-associated > Annelida > Digestive system > Unclassified | place...
AAAAGCATTGGTAAAAAGTTTATGCGTATCGTCCAGCAGGCCGTGAGATCATCCAAGATTACTTGGGATATGGACCCTATATCCGAGTACTTTATGCCAACTGGAGCTTTTTAGAGAACCGTATTCTTTTATATATCGATTATGCGTTTACATTGAAAGCTTTTCAGCAATATTTCTCATCTGGACACCATGCACCAAAGATGCGCCCCCCCGAATGGCGTTGACGACGTGTACCGCCTCGGTCATCTCGGACAGGTTGGAACCTTTTTCCAGGCAGCTCTGGGTGTAGGCGTCTATACAGTAAGGGCACTGGATGGCATGTGCCACAGCCAGGCCGATCAGGGCCTTTTCCCGTTCAGTCAGATCACCTTCGGCGAATACCGCACCATAATAGTCAAAGAATTTTTTAGCCAGTTCCGGGGCGTCTTTGCCGATTTCTTCAACCTTTGCCAGGTCAGCCGGGTCATAGTAAGTCTCCATGGTGTCCTCCCCTTGTGTGTGTCGGATAGATTGAATCGGGTTTCTAGTGAAACTGATGCCCTACCTCGAAATCGGCATCGGGATCGAGAATAAGTTGCCCATCTTTCGAATTGTCGATTTCGATGTTATTGACTAACCACGCATATAATTGTGATACTTCTCCACCCAGTTTAACAACTTTTCCGGCGCATGTGCCTTTTTCCATGTGCCGGCCGCATACTTATTGGCTTCGGCCAGAGTGGGATAGATATGGATCGTTCCCAAAATCTTGTTTAAGCCCAGGTTGTGTTTCATGGCCAGCACATACTCGGCAATCAGGTCGCCGGCATGCGCGCCTACGATCGTGACGCCCAGGATTTTATCGGTTCCCGGCTTGGTCAGGACCCGGACAAGCCCGTGGTCTTCACTGTCGGCAATGGCCCGATCCAGATCATCGATACCGTAGTCGGTTACCTCGTAGGGGATGTTCTGTTCCTCGGCCTCCAGTTTGTTCAACCCGACCCGGGCGACTTCCGGATCGGTGAAGGTCGTCCAGGGAATAACCCGGTAGTCGACGTGAAATTTTTTAAATCTTCCGAAAAGCGCATTGACCGCCGCGTACCAGGACTGATGCGCGGCGGTGTGCGTGAACTGGTAGGGTCCGGCCACATCGCCGCTGCAGTAAATATTCGGGAAGTTGGTCTGCAACAGCCCGTTGGTCTCAATGGTGCCGTTGGGGGCCAGGGTCACCCCGAGCTCTTCGAGTCCGAAGCCGCGGGCGTTGGCCGCCCGTCCCACTGCTACCAGGATCTCGTCGAATTCAACCTCGGCCAGGCCCTCTGCATGCTCACACACCAGCATCTTGCGCCCGTTGTCCACGCGGACTTCACTGGCCTTATGCCCGGTGAGGACGGTCACGCCTTCGGCTTCGAATTTTTGTGTGACCATTGCGGCCACGTCTTCATCTTCGCGCAGCAGTATGCGCGGCATCATCTCCACCTGGGTAACTTGAGACCCCAGTCGCGCAAAGGCCTGGGTCAACTCCGATCCAATGGGCCCCCCGCCTAATACGACCAGCCGCCGGGGCAGTTTGCGCAATTGCCAGACGTTGTCCGAAGTAAGGTAGCGAACCTGGCCCAACCCCGGAATCGGCGGTACAAAAGGCCGGGCGCCGGTAGCCACAATAATATTGCGGGCGGTCAGCGTGCGTCCATCCACCGCTACCGTGAACGGTGACGTTACCCGCGCATCGCCCTGAATCACGTCCACGCCCAGCCTCGTATACCGCTCAATGCTGTCGTGAGGTTCTACCTTTCTAATGACTTGCTGCACTCTCTCCATCACATCCGCGAAATCGAAATCGACCGATCCGGATTTGAAACCGAATTCATTGGCCCGGCGGGCATAGGACAGCATTTTGGCCGAGCGAATCAGAGCCTTGCTCGGCACGCAGCCGGTGTTCAGGCAGTCGCCGCCCATTTTTTCCTTTTCAATGAGAACGACCCGGGCTTTGACTGCCGCGGCGATATAAGCTGCCACCAGCCCAGCCGAACCGGCCCCGATAACGGCCAGGTTGTAGTCAAACTGCCGGGGGCGGGTATGCCCCGCGTAGACCTTGCGAGCGTTTATGAATTCAATAGATTTACGGGCGACAAGCGGAAAGATCCCCAGCAGGACAAAGGAGAAGATGATGGCCGGCGAGAGGATGCCCGCCGCGGATTCGAGCTTGCCAAGCTGCGTGCCGGCATTGAGATAGACAATGGTGCCCGGCAGCATGCCGATCTGACTTACCAGGAAAAATGACCAGGGTTTAATCGGCGTCAGTCCCATCACCACGTTGATCATGAAAAAGGGGAACGCCGGAACCAGCCGCAGGGTGAAAAGATAAAAGTTGCCGTCTTTCTCAATGCCCCGGTTGATAGCGGTTAGCTTGTCGCCGAACTTCTGCTGAATAGCATCCCGAAAAAGAAAGCGGGACAACAAAAAGGCCAGGGTCGCGCCGATCGTGCTGGCGAAAGAGACCATGATGGTACCGACCAACAGACCGAAAAGGGCGCCGCCGGCCAGCGTCATGACTGCTGCTCCCGGCAGGGACATGGCTGTCACCAGGATATAGATGGTCATATAGGCCGCTATGGTCGCAGCAGTATGATTTTGGTAAAAGACTTCAAAATCGTGCTGTTGAGCCTTCAGGGCTTCCAGGGTCAGAAAGCGCTGCAGATCGAAAATGAAGAACAGCGCCACGACCAGGGCGACGGCCGCCAGCAGGAGTATTTTAGTTTGTGTCTTTTTCATTGGCACCCATATCAGCTCTGATGAATCACAACATTGGGTTTTTAGTCGTGTTGCCCTCGAATTACTGACAGGATTTTTTTGGGGTACGTTTGGTCAGGCGGTCTTTACGGCGGGCAATAGCCTCGCAATTACGTCTTTTCTGCTCTTCCGTCAACGGGACAATACCCGGAATCTTCCGGGGTCGGTTGCTTTCATCCAGGGCCACAAAGGTCAGATAAGCTGAGGCGGTGTGCTGCACAACACCGGTCACCGGGTCCTCGGTCTCCACCCGGGCGCCGATTTCCATGGAAGTTTCCCCGGTCAGGTTGATCGATGCCTTTACCGTCAGCAGGTTGCCGATAAAGGCCGGGTGGTGAAAATCGAGCCGGTCGATCGATGCGGTCACGGCAGGGCCACCGGAATGCCTTACGGCTACCACGCCGGCGGCATCATCGATATGTTTCATCACCACCCCGCCGTGCACGATGCCTGCCGGATTGGCATCCGGCGGAAGCATCATGTGCGACATAATCACGCTGGTCGCATCAACCGTTTTGGGCTCCATCAATTTTTCCAATATGGATTAATGATGTCTTCGAATATGGTCATCGCTGCTTCCGACCCCTGGCCGGTCGCAGTAACAATCTGTTTGTAGCCACCGGCCACGTCACCCGCGACATAAATGCCGGGGATCTTGGTCCGGTAATTGTCGTGTTTGATATAACCATCGTCGGTGAGTTCCAGTCCGAGTTTGCCGGCCAATCCGGTGGCTGGCTCGTACCCGATGGCCATGAAAACGCCGTTGACTTCAATCTCGGTCGTCTGGCCGGAAACCAAATCCTCGAGGACCGCCTTTTCTACGATGCCGTTGCCCTCGATACTCACAACCCGGTGGTTGAACATAATGTCGATACCGTTTTCAGGGAGTTTGTCGGCCAAGAATTTCTGCGCCTTCAACTGGTCCCGGCGATGGATGATGGTGACGTCCACGCCCATGTTTTTCAAGTGCAGGGCCTCGGTGACGGCACTGTTGCCACCGCCGACCATCAGCACTTTGCGATCCTTAAAGAGTGGGCCGTCACAGGTGGCACAGTAGCTGACCCCGCGCCCGGAGTAGCGGTTTTCACCGGGTACGCCCAGGTGACGGTGGCTGGCTCCGGTGGTGAGCAGAACGGATTTTGTATAAAATTTGCGGCGACTGGTCTGTACCAGGGTCGGTTCGCCCGGTTGGATGTCGATCACCTCTTCCCCTGGAAATATGTTCACGTACTCCAGGGCATGGGTCACCATTATGTCAACCAGGGTTTTGCCACCCACCTGTTTCATACCCGGGTAGTTTTCGACCAGGGGGGTCAGGGCCACCTGGCCGCCCAATACCCCTTTCTCAAGAACGACGGTGTCAAGACCGCTGCGGGAGGCGTAGATCCCGGCACTGAGACCGGCCGGGCCGCCGCCTATGATGACCAGGTCGGTGGTGACTTCTTCGGCATCGGTTTCCGGGATAAAGACCGTCTGCTGCTCCAGCTTGTCGAGCGAGGCCATGAAGAGTTCTTCCGTCTGGGCCCCCATGGCGATCAGGATATCATCGGAAAACGCCTGGGGTACCGAGTGGGCGGAATACTGATCGGCGAGGTCCGGATTGGCCTGGATGTCAATGATTTCCAGAGAGATCAGGTCCGGTTTGCCCACCACCGCCTTGAGCGCATTGAGAGCCTGCTGGGGGCAGTAGGGGCAGGAGGGGCTAACAAACACCTTCACGTTTCGGGGGGCCTCTATCCGTTCAAGGACGGCCGCGGCCTGCTCGTTCAGGCCGGACGACTGGGTGCCAATCCGCATGAGGGCTTCCAAAAAGATCTTGGCCTCTTCCCCCATGGGGGCGCCCAGCCAGCGGATATTGTAGTTGTCAGGGTCGAATACAATGGTAGGCGAGTGGGCCACCCCCAGTTGACCGGCCGTTTCGTGGGCCAGGTCAAATTCGCGGAGCTTGACCCTGTCCGTCAACTGTCTGAAAAACCGAATACCCTGGCGAGCCGCTTCGCTGAAAACGTCGTTTACGCCGGGTTTGGTGAATAGGTAGATCGGGATTTCCCGCTCGATTTGGGAAAGCATATGCTCCAGCTCAAGCTGGATCCTTCTGATTTCTTCTTCCTGGGCTAATTCCATTTTCACATCTCCTGTTAGAGGCTATCTCAAAAATGTCTTTTGGCCCAATCTCGGCGTGGGGCGCTCGGTTCCGATCCTCGAAATACTTGAGTATTTCTCCGGTCGGAACCTCGCGGCCGCCTTGACCTTGAACCAAAATCCTATTTTTGAGATAGCCTCTGGTCTTTATCTCCAAGGCAATCTGCGGTCCCCCGTAGGCCATGATCTATTTGAAATCTCTGACGTAGTATAGGGCCTGCTACGAGGATGTCAAAAGAGTACCGGTGAGCTTCGGGCCAGTAGATGCCGTTACGATCGAACGCTCCCTACCGATCGTCAACCGGGACGAAGGCGCATTCATCCGGTCCGCAATAATCGCCAATATAGTCCGATTCCGGCCGGTACAAGGCCGGTTTGGCTGCCGCGCCTCCGAACTGCTCCTCGATGACGTGGGCCGCCCATCCCGATATGCGCGAAATGGCAAATATCGGGGTAAACAGATCAGAGGCGATCCCCATGTAGTGGTATAGGGAGGCGCTGTAAAAATCGACATTCACATAAATCTCCCGGCCTTTTTTTTCCTTGAAGGCCGCTTTGCCCACCTGTTCGAGTTTCTTGGATAAGTCGTACCAGGTCGTGTCCCCGGCGCGCTCACCCAGTGTTTTGGACATAGGCGCCAGGATGTGAGCCCGGGGATCGTCGGTCTGGTAGACAGCGTGTCCGAGCCCCATGATGACCCCGCCGGTATCCAGAATCTTCTGCACGTACGCTTCCACATTGTCCGCCGAGCCGATGTCTTTGAGCATGTTCATGACCCGGGTATTGGCGCCGCCGTGCAGCGCACCGGATAGGGAACCCACGGCCGCCGCGACCGAGGCGTACATGTGCGCCTTGGTGGACGCCACCTCGCGGGCAGCGAAGGTCGAGGCATTGAAAGAGTGTTCCGCATGCAGGACCAGGGCCGTATCGAAAAAGCCGGCCAGATCGTCATCGGGGATTTCGCCCGTCAGCATATAGAAAAAATTGGCGGCGTGGCCCAGGGACGGATCAGGATCTATGGGGGCCTTGCCGTTGCGGATGCGGTCCCAGGCGGCTACGATGGTGGCGAACTTGGCAATCAACTTGATGGCGATTTTAAGCGCTGTCTCGCGGTCATGTTCATTTGCGCCCGGGTCATGATGCCCCAGCATGGGCACCACGGCCTGAAGCACATCCATGGGCAGGGCGTCTTTGGGAAAGGCCGCCATGGCGGCGAAAATGTTCTGGGGCAGTTCGCGATTTTTAGCCAGTTCTTCCAAGAATGCCGTCAGCTCCGCCTGGTCCGGTAATTTTTCGTAAAGCAGGAGAAACGCAACCTCTTCAAACGATACCTTACCGGCCAGGTCTTTGGCGAGGTAGCCCCGGTAGACCAGCTTTCCGATTTTGCCGTCCACGTCACTAATTTTGGTGCTGGCAATAGTCACGCCCCTTAAACCCGTATTCTGGATTACTTCACATGCTTCTTCCATGGTTCACCTCGATTTCATTTTTGGGTTACCTCGCTGACGGCAATGAGCTGGGCTGCCCAACGGCAGAGTACGGCAGCGGTATCGTCAACTAGTGAAAGCTGGATTCATCCTTCGATATCACATCTCAATTTCCGTGCCACTCTGTGCGTTGGTCGCCGGAGGCCCTTGTTCCTTACATTTCATGATAACTATTCGTATATATTCATAAATGTATGGTATTTGAATCTTGGGCGGGTGTCCCGGGGCAAGGGACGGTTTTGTCTCAGCAAACGTTGATACAAAAGTGTATCGCAATACAGACAGGTCATGTGAAACAGGTTTCCAAGGGGTGAATGATTGTGAAAGGGCGGGGAGGCGTAACCGACGCTCACGATGCTTTTTCGCGTTCACGTGAGCAGGCCGGGCACAATCCCGTGAATTCGAGATTATGCCCGATAATTTCAAACACGGTTGTCTGATACAGCTCATCCTCCAACTGGTTCAGGGGCGGTATCGGTGCGTCGGCGACGGTGTCGCATCCGACACAGCGGATATGGTAATGTCGGTGGGGGTGCCCGTCATATCTTTTCAACGACCCGCTCAGTTCCAGTTTTCGGATCTCACCCAGTTCGGATAGGATTTCGAGGTTGCGGTAGACTGTCCCCAAGCTTATCCGGGGCAGCCGTTTTCGCACCATCTGGTAGAGTTCATCGGCACTGGGGTGCATCTGCGAATTTCTTAATTCTTCAAGAATAACAGTCCGTTGTCGGGTCATGCGCATGTTTTTGTGTACTTCCACGTTGGCCCTCGTATAACCGGCTGGAGTGCTGCAACCTATCCCCAAAAACTAAAATAAAGCCGGGACCGTGTCAAGCATGAAATGCCGGTGTGATTCCAGGGCGTTTCACCATCCACACGCTGCCTGGCAGGGATACCCCTTACAGATCCACCCACATATCGGCTTCATTGCCGCAACTTGTGCAGGTGGCCGAGCCTTTTACCTTGATGGGTTCATGCGTATGCCCGGCAGGGGCTTTGTCCGCTGCGGGGGCGGATTCATCGGGCAGCGAGCAGGTGACGACCATTTCCGCTTCATTGCCGCAATTTTCGCATTTACAGACCTGTTTGACTTTTTTCGTTTGGCCGCTCATCATCAATCTCCTCGTATCTGAAAGTGACGTTTCTGTAGGTCTTTTAGCATATCACCGCAAAAAAAATAACTACAAAAAAAACGTGAACTGCGATACTTTTACAACAGTCCATCCGGCCGGTAAAAACGGCATGATAGTTGCTACCATCTCACGGGAGATACTGTTCACCGTATCCGACGTTCTGGCCTTGCCTGCGTTGCATATGACCCAGCCCCACCGTACACAACGGCGCTATGGCCACCCCTGGGCGGCACGATCAATGGGGCACCCGGAACCTGCCCTGCACCGGGAACCGCTAGCGGAGAGTCTATGAATATTGTGTCCGTGAATAAAGGCTACGATCTTAACCTGGCCGGCGCGCCGGCGCCGAAACTCGAGAGTCTCAGCCGCCCTGTGCAGGTTGGGTTTCATCCCAACCAGATACCCTTTATCAAGCCGCGTTTGCGGGTCAAAGAAGGGGAATCGGTCCAGGCCGGGAACCCGCTCATAGAAGACAAACGCAATCCGCAGGTAACCTTTCCGGCACCCGGATCTGGTAAGGTGATCCAGATCAGTTTCGGACCGCGTCGGATGATTACCGAGATTGTCATCGAACTGGACCCGGCACAGTCGTCGGCCCAATTTCCGGCGTTGCCGCCCGATAACCTGGCCGCTACCGAACGCCCGCAACTGGTCGCTGCAATCCTGGCGAGCAGTATGTGGTCGCTATTCAGAGAGCTGCCGTTCAAAGATATACCCCATCCGGAGACCATTCCGCCATTGATTATCGTCAGCCTGGGATCTCTGGCGCCGTTTCACCCACGCCCGGAGGTGTACCTTGCCGGCCGTGAGGATGATTTTGAGTTTGGGGTGAAAATCCTGAAAAAACTGACCGACCGGGTACTGGTCACCGCCCCACACGGCGGGATCGGCAATGCGCGCATCGACAAACTGACCACCCACCAGGTCCAGGGCGACTACCCCGCCGGTGATCCGGCTACCGTTTTGTATCACATTAAAACGTCCACCCGGGAAAACCGGGGCTGGTACATCAACGGGCCGGACCTGCTGACGCTGGCCGGTTTTCTGCGCAACGGTATTTACCCGGTCGAGCGCGTCGTGGCTGTCGGCGGCCCTCTTAGTACCAGCGGCCGACATGTCATGACCCGGGCGGGGGTGCCGCTGGCGGACCTGGTTGGCGAGAGGGAGACCGCCGGATTGCGGTTGTTGGCCGGGGGCGTTTTTAACGGCTACAGTGCCGGCCTCGATTCCTATCTTGGGTATTATGAAACCGCCCTGACCCTTATGCCGGCTGGAGAGTTGAAACAGATACTGGGCTTTATCCGACCCGGTTACCGGAAACCCAGTTACTCCCGGGCCTTTCTGTCAGTCTTCAACAAGGATCCCAAAGTAGTGGAATGCGACATGAACGGTGAAGACCGCTCCTGCATCAATTGCGGCTACTGTCCCCGGGTGTGTCCGGTGGACATTTTGCCCCAGTTCACTTTCAAGGCTGTGAACGCGGATGAAATCGAAGATGCCCTCTCCCTGGGGTTGCTGGACTGCGTGGAATGCGGGTTGTGCAGTTTTGTATGCCCGGCCAAGATTGAGATTACCGACATATTGAAAAAGGCCAAAGAAGCCTACGCGAAGGAAATTGCTTGACCATGAAGAACCTGCGCACCTTCCTGGAACAGATGCGACCACATTTCGACAAAGGCGGCCGCCTGCATATGCTGGAGCCGTTCTTCGATGCCTGGCAATCCGTTTTTTATGTGCCGGTCCGACCGACCAGCAAAGGCCCGCTGGTCAGGGATTCACTGGATGTGAAGCGTTACATGGCCTTCGTCATCGTCTCTTTGATACCGATTACCATTTTCGGCATTTTCAACATCGGTTTACAGGCGGCGAATCTTGCCGGTGTAACCCTGACTTGGATTGAAATGTTTATCGAGGGGCTCTGGATATTCGTGCCGATGCTCTTGGTGGTTTACGCGGTCGGATTTTTCTGGGAAACCCTGTTTGCGTCCGTTCGCGGCCACCAGATCAGCGAAGGTCTGCTGGTGTCCGGTTTGCTTTTTCCCCTCACCATGCCGCCAACCGTACCGCTTTGGCAGGTGGCCGTGGGTTTTTCTTTCGGGATTGTCATCGGAAAGGAGATTTTTGGTGGTGTCGGGCACAATTTTTTGAATCCAGCCCTGACCGGACGGGCCTTCATTTTTTTCGCCTACCCGACGAACTTGTCCGGCGACAGTGTCTGGACGGCGGGGCACCTGGCGGCCGATGCGGTCAGTGGGGCCACCCCCTTATCGGCTCTTGCCCTGGCAGAACCCGGCCTACAGGCGAAGGATGTCCTGGCCACGGCCGGTTACACGTTGACAGACCTCATTGTCGGCACTTATCCGGGCGCCATCGGCGGCACCGGAACACTCTTTATCCTTATGGGGGCTATATTTCTGATTGCCACCGGAATTGCCAGCTATAGGATTATCTTCGGCGGTGTATTGGGTGTTGTGGTCGCCGGGTTGGCCCTCAATCTCCTGGCCGACATTTCCGAAAATACCTGGTTCGGGCTGAACCCCCTGTATCATCTCTTGATGGGCGGGGGTCTTTTTGGGATTGTTTTTATGGCGACCGACCCGGTTTCGGCACCGGGGATGGAGGCGGCCCGATGGACTTACGGCATCTTGATCGGCGTCCTGACGGTTTTGATCCGTGTTTTCAATCCCGCCTATCCGGAAGGGGTCATGCTGGCCATTTTATTCATGAATGTGTTTGCGCCCCTGCTGGACTATTTCGAAATCAAGCTTAAAGTTAAAAAGAGGATCCCGAATGTCTGATACGCTGAAATCTATCTGGTTTGCCGCAATTACCGCGCTGGTGGCCAGTTTGTTGTTGACGGGAGCCTCATCCGGCCTCAAGGATTACCGGTTGGCCAATATCAAAATCGACAACCAGAAAAACCTGCTCAAGTCCGTGGGGCTTATCCACCCGGATGTCTCTTACTCGGGGGAAGATATCGAAAAGCTGTTTCGCGAGAATATAAAAAGCTACCGCGTGGTTGAAGGTGGGGACCTCGTCCCTGAAACCGCGGCCGCGCACCCGGGCAGCCCGCTGTTTCTATACGTCAAGGACAACCAGACCCGGGCGTACATTTTGCCGGTGCATTCACCGGGTCTTTGGGCACAGATAGACGGCTACCTGGCACTGGAAAATGACGGCCGCACGGTTTCCGGGTTCACGGTATACAACCACGGTGAAACCCCGGGACTGGGGGGGGAGATAGAGAAAGCCTGGTTCCAAAACAATTTTCGCGGAAAGAAAATTGTGAATCAAAACGATCAGTTTGTATCCGTGGGCATCACCAAGGGAAAGGTGGCGGACACGATAGCCGCAGAAAGCCAGGCCAATTATGTCGACGGCATTAGCGGCGCCACCTTGACCGGCCGCTTTCTTACCGAGGGCCTACGCGAGACGCTGCTGGCATATGAAAATGTCTCGGCCAACTTTCGTCAAGGACGCATCAATATCAACACGGCTGCGGCCGCTAAAACGGATTCACCATGAAACTAGCTGCGACTAAAGAGTTCAAGGCTCTAGCGGAGCCTCTGATTAAAAACAATCCAGTCTTCATCCAATCTTTGGGGATTTGTTCGGCCCTGGCTGTCACCGTGCAAATGCAGACAGCCATAGTCATGGGACTGGCCATGACCATGGTGGTGGCGTTTTCCAACTTGACCATATCCACCTTGCGTAACGTGTTGCCCCGCAACATCCGCATGATCGTGGAACTGATCGTGATAGCCTCCCTGGTTATCCTGGCCGACGAGATTCTAAAAGCTTTTTTATACGATATCAGTAAACAGCTTTCCGTTTTCGTGGGCCTCATCATTACCAACTGTATCGTGATGGGGCGGGCGGAAACCTTTGCACTGGGCAACCCGCCGTGGATCTCATTTCTCGATGGTCTGGGCAGCGGGGCCGGCTACAGCATCGTGCTGGTTACGGTCGCCTTTATTCGTGAACTGATGGGGTCCGGCAGCCTCTTTGGTATCCAGGTAGTACCGGAGGCCCTCTACCAGGCCGGCTACCAGGACATGGGATTCATGCTGCTGGCACCGGCGGCTTTTATCATTATCGGCCTGCTGGTGTGGCTGCAGAAGGCGCTGATTAAAGAATAGGTATAAGGTATAGGGTAGAAGGTAGAAGGAAAATCTTAAGTGCAAATGCCTTTGATAGCTTAAACCTTATACCTTATACCTAATCACCTGCGAAGCATATGCGGAGCACTACATGGAAAACCTGGTCAGTATATTTTTAAATTCGGTTTTCATCGGCAATATCCTTCTGGCCTACTTTTTGGGGATGTGCTCGTTTGTGGCGGTCTCCCGCAACATGGAAACCTCCATCGGGCTCGGGTTTGCCGTGGTGTTTGTACTTGCCATTACTTCTCCGGTCAACTGGCTGGTATTCCATTTCCTTTTGGCGCCAGGGGCCCTTGCCTGGGCGGGGCTGCCCGGTATCGACCTGAGTTTTCTGAAATTCATTACTTTCATTGCCGTTATCGCGGCCATGGTCCAGGGCATCGAAATGGTCATGGATCGCTATGCCCCGGGACTTTACAACGCCCTGGGCGTATTCTTGCCCCTCATTACCGTCAACTGCGCCATTTTAGGGACGTCGCTCTTCATGGTCGAAAGAAATTATACCTTCTTAGAATCGGTGGTGTTCGGCGTCGGTTCCGGAACCGGTTGGCTGATGGCCATCGTGGCCATGTCCGCCATCAGGACAAAAATGCGTTATGCGAATCTGCCCAGGGGGTTGGAGGGTTTCGGTATTACGATGATCATCACCGGCCTGATGGCCATGGGCTTTATGATTTTTGCAGGAATAGCCATTTAGAAGTGGGAGTAGCCATTGACGTATCTTATCAGCATGTCCATTTTTACCGGCCTCATCCTGGTCCTTGTGGGGATCTGTCTGTTTGTGGAGGCCAAGGTTGTCAAAAAAGGCAACAGCACGGTCGTGATCAATGAAGATGAAGACAAGAGCATCCAGGCACCCATCGGGACCACGCTGCTGGCGTCTTTGTCCAACAGCGGGATTTTCATTCCTTCGGCCTGCGGAGGTGGCGGATCGTGCGGGATGTGCAAGTGCCAGGTGACCGAGGGGATCGAGGGATTCATTCCCACCGAACTGGCCCACCTTTCCCGCAAGGAAAAGATGGACAACATTCACCTGGCCTGTCAGCTGAAGGTCAAGGACGATCTCAGGATCCGCATCCCGGATGAAATCTTCAACGTCAAGAAATACAGCGCCACGGTGGTTTCCAACGTAAATGTAGCCACCTTTATAAAGGAGCTGGTATTGGAATTGGATGAAGGCGAAACACTCGATTACGAGGCGGGGGCCTATATCCAGATCGATATCCCCGAATATGAACTTTCTTTTGCCCAGTTTCGGATCCGGGTGAGTGAACGTTTCCGGCCGACTTGGGACCGCTTTAACCTCTGGGGTTTGAAAAGCAAGGTCGAAGAGCCGATATTCAGAGCCTACTCACTGGCCAGTCCGCCTGCCGAGAAAAGCCGTCTGAGTTTTACAATCCGCATAGCGACGCCGCCGCCCGGTAAAAAAGCCGCGCCCCCGGGTGCCGGCTCCTCTTTCATCTTCAACCTGCAGGAAGGCGATAAGGTGACGCTCAGCGGACCATACGGTCATTTTTTTGCCAAGGAAACGGATCGCGAAATGTGCTATATCGGCGGCGGGGCCGGGATGGCGCCCCTCAGGTCGCATATCTTTCATCAGCTCGAAACGCTTCAGACCAGCCGCAAAATAACCTTCTGGTATGGCGCGCGCTCGATCGCGGAGTTGTTTTTTGAAGACGAGTTCAAGCAACTTGAGTCGAAACACCCCAATTTCAAATACCACGTGGCCTTATCCCAGCCGGAACCGGACGATAAATGGGACGGTATGCTCGGCTACATCCATCAAGCCGTTTTGGATAATTACCTGCAGCAGCATGAAGACCCAACAGAAGTGGAGTACTATCTGTGCGGGCCGCCCATGATGGTGGACGCCGTGGAACTGATGCTCGATGACCTGGGTGTTGAGCCGGAGATGATTGCCTACGATAAGTTTTCCTGAATGTGCATGGGCGCAGTCAGGCGTTTTAAGTTTTATGTGTTAAGTTTTAAACTAACACCAACCGCAGGCCCCACCTATCTCCTTCTTGGAAAATTGCTATTACCTGTCAGGGCCGCACAAACCGGATTCAAATCAGAGCTTGAAGTGGTTTCATAGGCTTCAATCGAGCCCAAAATCAAGGTGGCCCTGAGGTTTCCCCGCTTTGCGGTACTTCCCTTTATTTATTTCTCAAAAGTGGGTCGTAACCTGAGAAGTTACGTGTTTTAGAAGGGTTTTTTGCGATGGTGCCTTCTGGCATGCAATATGGTATGCCGGCTAAAGTGGGACCAATAAACGTTCGAAGTGGTTTAAAAAGTTTCAATCAGGCTCAAGGTCAAGGCAGACGCGAGATTCAAACCGGAGGAATTCAGGTAAGTATGTCGAGGATTTGAATTTCGCGTCTAACACAGAGATTGTGACCGAGGGGAGGTTTTGAAACCACTTCAGAACATTTTTTCCGGGGGTCTGCGTTCGGGCACATACTCCTTTTCAATCTTCCCCGCATTCCAATCTTCGGATACGTACAGAGCGCAGTAGCAGCTGCCGAATTCTTCTACATCAGGCTCGCGATACTCGCAGGGGCATATGATGTCGCGGTCCTTCTCGCGGTCGGCGGCAGCCAAGCGGCAGGGGCAGGCCATGTATCCGTAGCGGCCCTTGTTGGTGAGTAACGCCTCCAGCAGGTCTATGACTTTTTCGCGGTCCGTGTTAAAAAAATAACCTTTCGGTTCCTGGACTTTCCGCAGTTTTTCAAAAAGCGTCTGAGCATCCATTACAATCCCAGTGCCTCCTTGATTTTCTCTTCCTTGTAGCCGACGATGACCGTTTCACCGATAATCACGGTGGGAAACGAACACTTGGGGTTGAATTTGCGGACATCTTCCAGGATTGCTTTTCTTTCATCGCCTTCCAGCAGGTCGACATCGACAAAATCATATTTGACCGTACAATCGGAAAGGAGTTTTTTTGTTGATTTGCAGTGGCTGCAGGTGCTCAGTGAGAAAACCTTAACATCTTTGTCCGTCATAACAGAATCCTTTCCAGAATTAACTCGAAACAAAAGCCGCAATCACCAAACCGTAGCGCCGCGACCGGTTTCTTCATAACCCTGACCATGTTGAGAAGGGTGTTTTCTAACGTTATGTCATAAGTTTCAGGCAGCCGACGCTAGGTGGTGGGCTTGGCCGAATGTGATCTCAAAATAGTGTGTATCATTCTACATTTTAAATTTGAAGCTATTTTAATCACTCCACCATAACGGGCACCCGGTTATCTGAATTTCCTGGTCCCAAGGTGCGCGCGAAACGACACGTGGGTGATGGAAAGCAAACCCTAACCATTTGATATATAATTGATTACTCCGTTTTTGCCTCTCGAGATCCCACTACCACAGTGTGGGCCTTTTCAAAAATTATATGAAAGGCGGATATTTTCATTGACAATACTGCAATTTATGATCTTAATAGTAACTATTACTAATAAGAAAACAAGCGGCTTTTCTTGCAGTCAAATGCATTTGCCAGCCTGCCGGCTCGCCCATACCTATTCTGGTAGGGCGGAATGGCACCTGCCGGATTCATTCCGGAGCGGCCGTTTTTCCCAAAACCCCATCATTCCACGGAGGAACTACCATGGCCAAAGATAAAATAGCTTCTAAGAAAGAAGTCCCGATCAACATTCTAACGGGCTGTGATGCCACCGAACAGATGCTGGCCAAAGCCCGCCAGGACGGCGTGGAAACTGCTTTCGATCGCGCCGCCAATATGAAAGCGTGTCCCATCGGGGCGGATTCGGCCTGCTGTAAACACTGCGCAATGGGGCCGTGCCGCCTCAATTCGAAAGATCCTTATGCGAAAGTCGGGGTATGCGGGGCAACGATTGACACCATCATGGCCCGTAACTTCGGCCGCAACGTGGCGGCCGGGACCGCTTCCCACACCGACCACGGCATGGCTATGCTGGCCCTGTTCCGGGAAGTGGTCGAAGGCCACAACAAACACTATAGCATTCGCGATCACCTTAAACTTGAGCGGGTTGCCAAATCGCTGGATATAGAAATGGAGGGTAAAACCACCGAGGAAGTGGCGGTGGCCCTGTGTGATGAATTGGAAAAAACCTATACCCAGGTTGAGGGGGAAATCCCACTGGTGAAGCTCGCCCCGGAAGCCACCCTCGAAACCTGGCGCAAACACGGGGTTGTGCCCCGTGGCGCAATGCGTGAGGTCATGGAATTGATGAACCGGACCCACGAAGGCGTGGACCAGCACTACGATAACCTGGTTACCCAGTGCAGTCGCTGTGCCCTGGCCGACGGCTGGGGAGGTTCCATGGTGGCCACCATTATTTCCGACATCCTGTTCGGTACCCCGGTCCCGATGGCGGTTGAAATGAATATGGGTGTTTTGAAAAAAGACCAGGTCAACATCATCGTCCACGGTCATGAGCCTAACCTGTTCGAGTCCATGATTGCTTCGGTGAACGAACCGGCGCTGATCCAAGCAGCCAAGGACGCCGGCGCCGAGGGGCTGAACCTGGTCGGCATGTGCTGCAGCGGGGCCGAGATGATGGTCCGGCACGGTGTTCCTCACGCCGGCAATTTCATGTCTGTGGATACAGTTCTGGTCACGGGTGCGGTCGATGCTTTCACCGTGGATATCCAATGCATAAGCCAGGGGCTGGCCAAAGTGGCCAAATGCTACGACACGCCTATGTTCACCACCAATCCCCGGTGCCATATCGAAGATGCGACCCATATCGAATTCGAAGAGAGCGACCCCCAGGCCTGTACCGACGACATTGTAATCAAGGGGATTTCCAGGTTCAAAAACCGGACCAAGCCGATCGAAATTCCGCCGATTGTCAATACCGGTGTGCACGGTTTTTCCCAGGAGTACATCGGCTACATGCTGGGTGGCTCTTTCCGGGGTTCCTACGTGCCTTTGAACGAGAATATTATCAACGGCCGGATCCGTGGGGTAGCCGGCGTAGTCGGTTGCAACAACGCCCGGGTGAAGCAGGACTGGGTCCATGTGGAACTCGTGAAAGAATTAATTAAAAACGATGTGCTGGTTCTGCAGACGGGTTGTTCTCAGATCGCGCTCGCCAAGGCTGGCCTGACCTCACCCGAAGCAGCTGTACTGGCCGGACCGGGGCTGGCTGAAGTGTGTGAAACGGTCGGCATGCCCCCGGTTCTTGGTATCGGTGCTTGCGTGGACAACAGTCGGATTTTATTGGCCGCCACCGAGATGGTGAAAACCGGTGGTCTCGGCAATAGTATTGCCGATCTGCCGGCAGCCGGGGCTGCTCCTGAATGGATGAGTGAAAAAGCCATTGCCATCGGGCAGTATTTCGTAGCCTCCGGGGTGTATACGATTTTCGGGGTGACCTTCCCGATTATCGAGGAGACCAAGTTCCACAAACTACTCTTCGGCGGGCTGGAAGAGCGGGGCTTTGGCAAGTGGGGCTTCACACCGGATCCTTATGAAATGGCCAATATGATGATTGCCCACATCGACAAGAAACGCAAGGAGCTTGGCATCGACAAGGCCCGTGAGCGTGTCCTTACCGATATGGCCGATAGACGCGCTATCGACGCAGCCTAGCAACCTGGTACACCGTTACGGGTTCAGGGTTCCGGGTTAATCCTCCTTGAAACATCCCGGACCCTAAACCTACAAAAGCCATCCCGGATCAAATCCGGGATGGCTTTTTTTCTTCCTTGGCCCCTTGGCCCCTTGAACCCTATTCGAACGCATCCGCGTTGGCGCCTAAGAACCGATACAGCGTTGCACGTCCCACGCCGAGCAGTTTAGCGGCTTTTGCCTTGTTGCCGCCCGTGGTTTTCAAAGCGGTCTGGACCGATTCGACGTCAAGTTTGCCGACCCGATTTTTAGGCGTGATGTCCCCGGTTTTGAGCCGTGATATCTCCGGCGGCAGGTCGCTCTTTTTTATGACATCCCGGGTACTTTTTACGATGGAGAATTGAACGGCATTTTGCAACTCGCGAACGTTGCCCGGCCAGTCATAATCCATCAGGGCATTCAGGGCTTCATCGGTGACGGTTGGGGCCGGGCTGTTGTGACGGCGGCCGGCCTCGCGTAGGAAATGGGAGACCAGCAGGGGGATATCGGTCCGGCGATCCCTTAAGGGCGGGAGGTTCACCGGGATGACATTGAGACGGTAATACAGGTCCTCGCGAAACCGCTCTTCCCGGATCTCGCGCATGAGATCCTTGTTGGTGGCGCTGATAACACGGACGTCGACCTTCATGGTTTTCTCGCCGCCCACCCTTTCAAATGTCCCGTCCTGCAGAAAGCGCAGCAGTTTGACCTGCATCAACTTGGAAAGTTCCGCGACTTCGTCAAGAAAAATGGTGCCCATGTCGGCCAGTTCAAAACGCCCCTTTTTATCGCGGATGGCGCCGGAAAATGAGCCTTTTACGTGGCCGAACAATTCGCTTTCGATCAGGGTTTCCGGCAGGGCGCCGCAGTTGATCGGTACAAACGGTCCACCGGAACGTGGGCTCTCATTGTGAATCGCGGAGGCCACCAACTCCTTGCCGGTACCGGTTTCACCAAAAATATGCACCGGGTAATCATAGGCCGAGACATCTTTGATCTGCTGAAAGACCTGCAGCATCTTGATGTCCTGGCCGATGATGTTGGCGAAACTACGAATATCCCCGGCTTTTATCTGCAGGTTGATCAGATCGGTGAGATCCTTGAAGGAGACCAACACGCCGAATGGTTCATCGTTTTCATCAAGCATGTTGGTGACAGTCATCTCGACCCGGCGCTGCTCACCGGACTTGGTGGTAATCGTCAGGGCCTTTTTGGTGACATCGGTCGGCGGGACTGCATCTTCGCAAAAGCTGCAATCCGCGCTGCAAAAAGGCGTCCCAAATGCATCGTGGCAGTCCTGGTCGAGGACTTCAGCCCGGGTATAGCCGGTGATTTTTTCGGCGGATTTATTGAAAAAGAAAATGTTCCGATTGAGATCGTGGGCGATGATGCCTTCCTGCAGATTATCGAGAATACGGCTGAGATTGCTGGGACTTTCGATCATCCGGTTCAGTTTGTCGGAGATTTTGGTTTTCATACACTCTCGGGCGACGCGCACGCAGGCTTTGGGCAATAAGATGCCAATTAATATATCAATCTGATTTCAAAGTCAAATTTTGAATTTTACAGGTTGGTTAAGGGCAATTGATGCCAGATCGATGGCCACGTCATAGGCAACTATTTCCACACCTTGCGCATGGACAGTGCGAAGGGCCTCTCCGTAGGCAGGATCGATGTCATCGGCTGGTTGAAACTGCCGGGCATCCATACGTTGAATGAGAAAAAACATCACGGCCCGGTGCCCGGATGCAACCAGACGGCCAAGTTCTTCCAGGTGTTTGCGTCCCCGGGCGGTGACCGCATCCAGAAAACGGGCGACGCCGTTTTCCACCAGCGTGCAGTTTTTAACTTCAATATAACAGGTGCCCTGTTGCGGCGAGCGCAGCCGAATGTCCAGACGGGAATGATCCCCCACTTTGACCTCCCGCTGTATGTCGCTGTACCCGGTCAGTTCATGCACCTGTCCATTCGCAATGGCGTGACTGGCCAGGCGGTTGGGCAGCTGGGTATTTACCCCCACCAGGGAGGTGGGCATGTCGATCAGCTCCCAGGTATACTTCAGTTTGCGTTTGGGATTGTCGTGCTGTGAAAGATACACCGGCCGGCCGGGCTGACTGCAGGCTATCATGCGGCCTGAATTCGGACAGTGGGCGGTCACCTCCCGGCCATCCGCCAGGACCACATCCGCCAAAAACCGTTTGTAGCGTTTGACGAGCTTTCCGGGAATCAGCGGGGGCAGGGCGATACCCCGGGTGAAATCTGGCTCAGAACGGTCAGGCATAGATGGTGCAGCTTGCATTTACCTATCAGTTTTCAACGACGGCCACGAATTTCGACCGTATACGCATAAACGCCGGGCGTCAACCGAATAAAGAGACGCATTGACGATAACCTCGAATCTTCACCGGCTCTGCCGGATCAAACCGCAGACATTAGATGGGCCGGCACTGGTAAAAGGTTGTCAGCCCGTCTGCAGGTGCGAAACGGACTCACCAATTATAGGCAGGTTTCGCAAGGCACTAACTGACGGGGTTTAGGGATGGTGTGACAGACGAGCCTAATTATTGAGGCTGGGTGTCAAATCATGCCATTTGATGATCTCATGATAGAGGCCATTGGCTTTAATCGCCTTCAGTGCCGTCCGCACTTTGTTGACCAGGCGGTCCGGCGTCTGTTTGCTGAACGCCATTTCAAAGTCGACTGACATTTCCGGAATGTGTATGGCAGTCTTGATCTTTGCAGGATCCAGTTTGAACTGCCGCAGCTCATAAGCCAGGGTCAGTTCATCATCCAGGATCAGATCGCCCCGCCCGGCATACAGCATACGCAGCGCCTGCTCCTGATTATTCACCAGGTGAAATTCAAGCTTGTCCTGGAAGCCTTTACTGATGAGAAATTGATGCCGAAAATCGTCGCGCGGTATAATGGTCACATACTTTTTGGCATCTTGCACCGTTAAAAGGCGGATGTCTTCCCGATTGGCCAGGTGAAAAAAGTGTTCCTTCACCGATCCAATCATGCCAGACCATTTGAAGAGGTTTTCCCGTTCAGGAGTTCTGACGATGCTGTAGATGAGGACTTTGGGCCGCTCAAGGGCGATCCGATAGGCTCTGGTCCAGGGGTATACCTTGAGTGTAAACTCGATATCAGCCTCTCGCAAAATGGCCTCCACGATTTCCGTAGAGATGCCGCTTACGGTCGTGCCGTCGGTGGTCTGCCAGGGCGGGAGGATCTCTGTAACAACCGTGATCTCTTCAGCCGCAGCCAGATTCGCCCACAGCAACAAGCAGATTATCCAGCCTACCTTTTGCATGCCTGGCCACCTGTCTTCCAGTGCGATTACCAACAATTAGTTATAATGTAACACACTGCCTCGATTTAGCAACTTGCGTTTTGCGCCTTACAACAGGCGGGTTATGAATGATAACCGTTAGTTATACTATCGGCAGCCGCAATATTTACTTGACACGTCCTGGCCACTTTGTCATCGTTTGCGGCACCAACCATGGGGATCTACTACCCACCGGGGGGAGGGTATTTGCCTGTTTCAAACACAACATGTAAGCATCCAAAGATCCGGATCACGGTGGACTAGTTGGGCGTGAAGCCCGAACGGGACAAGAGCCACCAACCGGCAGAAGCATTCAGCTGTCCGAGGAGTCATAGCATGTCTAAGCTCAAGAAAATCGGCCTGGGAATACTTGTACTGATAGTCATTGTATTGGTCGGCGGGTTTGCCTATGTTCGTCATCTTGCCAACCGGGGGATTCCGGACTACGACGGTAAATTGCAGCTCAGTGGGCTTTCCGCGGAGGTTATGGTCTACCGGGATCAACATGCCGTGCCGCACATCTATGCGCAGAACGAACGGGACCTTTATAGGGCGGTGGGTTTTTGCATGGCCCAGGATCGGTTGTTTCAAATGGACCTCATTCGCCGGGTGACCATGGGCCGGCTGGCCGAGGTGGTCGGTGAAGAAGCCGTGAAGATCGACCATCTTATGCGGGCTTTGCGGATACCGGAAAAATCGCGGATGATGATTTCGAAAACAGACCCGGCTATCTTGAGCCAGGCGGAAGCTTTCTGTGAGGGTGTCAACCAGTTCGTGGCCCTGCACAAAGGCAGCCTGCCCGTGGAATTCGCCATTCTCGGCTACACCCCGGAAAAATGGGAAACCGTGCATGTATTCAATGTTGCCAGCTACATGGCCTTCGACCTGTCGACAGGGTGGAATACCGAGGTCATGTTTTACAAGGTGCTGGCCAAGGTCGGCAGCGAGCGGCTGGAAGCCATCCTACCGGATATGCCGGCCTATAGAGAAGTCGTGTATCCCAACTTCGGTCAGCAATCGGCGGCCATGGAGACTGAAAGCGTCCTGCTTGCCGCGGGTCAACTGCTGGAGCAACTCGGGTTGACCGCGTTCAGCGGCAGTAACAACTGGGCCGTATCCGGAAAAAAGAGTGTTACCGGAAAGCCCATCCTGGCCAATGATATGCACCTCGGACTCAATGCACCGGGTATCTGGTACCAGATGCACCAGGTGGCCACCGATACCGGGTTGAATGTCACCGGGGTGGTGGTGCCGGGCCAGCCCTTTGTTACCGCCGGGCATACGCCCCATATCGCCTGGGGGTTTACCAATGTCATGGTCGACGACATGGATTTTTACCTGGAGAAAATCAACCCGGACAACCCGGACGAATACGAGTTCAACGGCCAGTGGCGGAAGATGACGGTTAAAACCGAAATAATCAAGGTCAAAGGCGGCGAGATCGTCGAGAAGAAGATCCGGTTCACCCACCGCGGTCCCATCATTTCCGAGTTTAAAAAAGTCAAGAATGAAGCCCTTTCCATGCGCTGGACCGGCAACGAGTACAGCAACGAATCCCGGACCCTGTACCTGCTGGCCCGGGCCCGTAACTGGGACGATTTCAAGCGCGCCGTCAGCACGTTCAGAGCGGTAAGCCAGAACATTATATATGCCGATGTCAACGGGAATATCGGCCTCTATTGTTCGGCGGGCGTCCCGATCCGCAAAAAAGGTGCGGGTCTGGCGGTCATGCCCGGCTGGACCGCTGAATATGACTGGCAGGGACTGGTCCCCTTCGAAGAGTTGCCGCACAGCTATAACCCGGAAAGTGGTTTTCTTAGTTCCGCCAACAACAAAACAGTGCCTGATGAATACCCCCATTACATCAGTACCTGGTTTTGCCCGAGTTATCGTTATCGACGCATCCATGAAATGCTGACCGCCAAGGAGAAGCTTTCCGTTGAAGATTTCATTCAGATGCATGCCGATTGGAAATCGAAGCTGGTGGAAGACATGCGCCCGGATATCATGCAGGCCTTGGAGGGCGCCGAGCTTACCGCGGTCGAAAAACAGGCCGCAACGTTGCTGGCCAAATGGGACGGCAGCATGCGCACCGAAAGCGCCGCCGCCGCAATCTTCGAACACTTCTATGTGGCCTTTCTCCACAATGTCTTCGGCGACGAACTGGGTGAAGAGCTTCTCAAGGAGTTTGTTAACGCCGTTGACGTGACCAATTTCGCCGTCGAACGCATTTGGACCGACCAGGCGTCTGTCTGGTACGACGATGTCAACAGTACCGACCGGCAGGAGAGTATCAATGACATTGTATTGCAAAGTTTCAAGGCCGCCGTTGCGAACCTGCAACAGGACCTGGGCGGCCAGCCGGAGAGTTGGCAGTGGGGCAAGATCCACCAGTTGACCCTGAAACATCCGCTGGGGAGTGTCAAAATTCTCGACAAGGTGTTCGGACTCAACCGCGGACCTTATGCGATCGGCGGCAGTTCACACACGGTCAGTCCTTACCAGTACAAGTACAAAAAACCGTTTCACCCGTACCACGGGGCGTCCCAGCGATTTATCTATTCCCTGGCGGACTGGGACGAGTCCCTGTCTGTCATTCCCACGGGCAACTGCGGGGTGCCGGCCAGCAAATATTATTGCGACCAGACCGAAATGTACCTGGCCAATGAATACCACCCCGATTATGTCCGGCGGGATCTTGTGGAAAAGAGCGCTAGGCATGAATTGACACTGACCCCATAGCTGAAGCTGACTCAAGAACGCCCTTTGCCCCAATCTCGGCGTTGGCCACCAATACCAAAACCTCGAAATACTACTTGTATTCCTCCGGTTTGATATTCGCGGCCGCCTTGACCTTGAGACAAAATGCATTCTTGAGTCAGCTTCAAATCCATTGACTTCTCATCAAGAATGGTCAAAGATTGACAACTGCTTGTATATTCCTTATTTTTCGTGTACTAAGGCACCCCGAAACGGGGCTGCTCATCTGCTCTTTCACATAGGAGGAATTCAATATCCTGCCTATGATGTCCAATCCACATCATGGGGGCGAAACGGCTTCGACGGGGATACTGAAGCTCCGGCTGCATACCGAGCGTTTTCCTGTTCGCTCGTAAATCCAATGGGAAATTTAAATATAATCGCAGACGATTATAACTACGCTGTAGCTGCATAGCTACCGTCCTCCCGGAATTTCTCTCGCGGTTCCGGGAAGGGCGTCGACTAGCGGGATAGTTGGCGCGGATTGCCTGATGCTGCGCCGGCGAAACTCTTATCAGGATAAGCTTTCAGGGACCCGGTCCGGAGGGGACCTGAAGGACGAAAACCAAAATTCGGAATAAGTATGTAGACGCCTGTGCGGATGATTTTCGGACGCGGGTTCGACTCCCGCCGCCTCCACCACTTAACTATTGAATATACTGTAAATTTTGCATTAACGATTGCTGCAAATTGTTGTGCAAAAGTTGTGCAACAACTGCCTTTAGTGTATAAGCGGCCCCAAATTATTACCCACCCCTTACCCTGCGTTTCTTGTTAAAATCCAAAATTTGCCCGTTTGAGCTCGTCTCGGCCGTTATCTCGGTTGATGCTTGAGCCATTATTAATGAATCTTCGTTCTGTGCCTGTAAGTAACGATCAAATGCCTTGGATTGATGGCGGGTTCCGTTCCTTCGGATTTCCTCCGGACTATAAAATTTCCTTAGTGCAGTAGCAGTGCTATGGCGGGTACCACCATACAAATCGACCCCTTTGATACCAAGGTTAGTACAAGCCTTTTTCCACCACTTATATAGGTATCTATCACCAAATGGCCGACCGGCTCTCACACCGCTGATTCCCGAACTATGCCTAAAGAATCTCAGTTGAGGTAGACCTCTGGGGGTTTCTCTTAAAATCTCAATATCCTCGGGTATTAGTTGGATGATTTTGGGACGCTTTTCTTTTGGGTGAGGGATGATAAGAGACCCCATAGTTAAGTCAATATCTTCTTCTCTCAGCTTTAGGAGTTCACCTGGTCTAACTGCAATGTAGATGGATAGCCACCGGATACCAAGCCAGACTTTAGGATTGATGTGATACGATATGCGCTTGATTTCAGCAATAACCTGTTCTTGCGTTTCCTTTGAAATTATCTTGCGCCATCCCAACTCGAATGGGGTTTCGGGAAAGTCGGGAATTTGGGAGGCTTTCAGAACGCGGCGCTTTTTGAGCCACCTCCAAAAATCATGGAGACACGATTTAATGTTTGCCCGTGTCTTAGCAGCAACATCGGTCTGGGCAGTGAGGAAATCCTCGATCTCAGCATAACCAATGTCCTTAATATTCGTGAGGCCCCAGACACCATTCGCTCGGTTCATGTATCGTTTCAGATTAGCATAGTGTTTCTTTGAGGTGTTCAGGGCTTTCACCCGTAGATATTTATCTGAAAGAATAGCAAAACCAAGCGGCCTTGATATCCGGTAATCACGGGCATCGAAACTACCTTCATCACTTTTATATCGGAGCCCCGTGAGGAACCGCTCAGCATCAGCATAATCTTTAAAATTTTTAAAGACCTCCTCAAAACGGACGTAGAATTTACTGACAGCGGCTACCTGAGGATGCTCTGGGCAGTAACAACCATTGCGTCTCTCATCGTTTTTTAGGGACGACCCACAAATGAAACATTTTTCCCGCGTATATATATTGCCTTTCATGCACCTACCTCCCTTGTGGTATGTGTCATGAGTAATATATGCGGGTTTTGGAGTCAAATCCGGTCCCTATTTTCTGTTTAAAGAATCAGATTTAGCTTAATGAGTTTCTGTATCGTCTAAGCAGGTTACGATTATAATAGTGGATCTCAAAATCATCGCATTTGAATCTGAACGTATGCAGGGCTATATAACTGGTAACCAATCCAATGTTTACAACCACTTCAACTTTAGCAAAAAAGGGCCATTCTCTGGCCCATTTGCGACAATCAATATCGTGGAGAGAAATGGGTTCAGGACTTTGTGACCCTCTGCCAAGTGCTAAAAGGTGGATATGTGAATGCCCTTTATGTGTAGCAATTAGATAGAAAGAGGCAATTTGAAGGTGCTCACTGATTTGTAAATTGCGCATCCAATCAAGAAGAATGTTATCTGCCACATATGTTGAATAATCTGAATCAAAGGTAAGTGTACAAAACCATTGCCAAGGATATCGTTGAAGCATGTTCTTGTAGCTAAGGTAATATGCCTGTCGCCATTGCCTAAGACTTTCACTCATCTAAGCCTCCCCTATAGTTATATGTGTCTGATATAATGTAAGCTATGGGTATATATAGTAGTTGATTTACGAATATATTAGAGGCAAGGGCCGCTTATTGGCCCTTAAATATACTACATAAATTCAGCAACTTAAGTAGGCTGGATATAGTAGCTTGGTTGCCAGGTACTACAATTCCGTTGCCTTTAATCTGAAGCAATTAAAAGAGAGGTGTTTTCTGTAGAGTTGGTCAAAGAAATGGGCCTCGCATAATTGCTGGCCCCTTCGTAACACGGTGGGATAATGCCTGGGAATTGTCAGAAGAGACTTACGGTTCTACTAACATGGTTAAATTAGGCACATGTTTATGTAACAAGCTTGGTGACCTATATATACCTTGCTAAATTCTGCCATACGGTTCTCTAAAAAACTCCAGTAGTGCCGAACTGTGACCGTATTTGTCACAAGGCACGGTTATAAAGGCCTCATAACCTTAAAAAAGGAGGCCACTATGACAACGTTTACAGTCACTGAA
>Ga0126333_1000102_pt1 | contig 26296 bp, 21 predicted proteins | sample InaspJWI54metaG_FD_94488 | JGI IMG/M metagenome (GOLD analysis project Ga0126333, IMG submission 94488) | Marine gutless worms symbiont microbial communities from Oahu, Hawaii - Inanidrilus sp. 2 OAHU.JWI-54 metaG | ecosystem: Host-associated > Annelida > Digestive system > Unclassified | place...
GCGCCATGGCCATGGCGCTGTGGGCATCCACTCAGTAGGCACAGGTGTTCAGTTTTGAAACGTGCGCGGCAATGAGTTCCTTGGTAGCCCTGGGCAGGGCATGGTCTTCGATCATCAAGTGGTTGACATAGGATGCAATGGGTTTCAGCAGGTCCAGACGGATGCTCTGGGCGATGAAAACCTTGGGAACCATCTGGAACATCGAGGCCAGCAGATCGTAGGATGATTTCAGCTGACCTTTTGCTTCCTCAACATCGGTTGTTTTCAGCATATAGCTCATTTCTAAACCTCCTTGACAGGGATCCAAGCAAGATATCACACCATAAGGCCTAATTAGCGATTGTCAGTATTTGATTTTAGATTGCGGATTGGTGATTTTAGATTGCAGGAACTTTCCATTTTGGATTTTAGATTGCAGGAACTTTCCATTTTGGATTTTAGATTGCGGATTTTAGATCGAAGGCATTTTGCCAATTTATATAAAAGTCTGAGCGCAGTGAAACCACAAATCCAAAATCCAAACTCAAAAATCTAAAATTAAGTCCTGACTTTGTCTGCGTGTGTCGAGTGAGCAAAGCGAACGGGCGGCTAATTAACTCCCTAAAACGCCCTATATTTTTCTGGCTAGGTGCGCCACCACCATCCCATTGGTCATGGAATGGTAAGTCACATCCTTGAAACCGCAACCTTCCAAAATCTTGGCAAGCTCGTCCGGCAGGGGAAACATGCGGATGGTTTCAGGCAGGCAGGCATAGGACTCGGCACTGCCGGCGATCAACTGCCCTAAAAGCGGCATGACGTTGAAGGAGTAGAAATCGTACAGAGCCCGGAAGACAGCATTGGTCGGACGGGAGAATTCCAGACAGAGAAACTTGCCCCCGGGTTTCAGGACGCGGTGCATTTCCGCAAAGCCTTGCTCGAGGTGGGTCAGGTTGCGGATGCCGAAACCGACCATGGCCGCGTCGAAGGTTGCGTCCGGAAAGGGAATCGATTCCGCATCCCCCTGGACCCATGTAACCTGACGGGAAAGTGGGTGGGATGCATATGTGTCTCGCCCAGCTGCCATCATGGCCATGTTGATGTCACAGATGATTGCCCGGCCATGCATGCCTGTCCGGGCAGCGGTCAGGTGGGCCAGGTCGCCGGTCCCGCCGCACAGGTCCAGGATCTTATCGCCGGGCCGCGGTGCCAATAGCCGAATAGCTGCTCGCTTCCAGGCGCGCTGAATACCGAAGCTGAGCAGCGAATTCATGAAATCGTATTTGGGGGCCACGCGCTCGAAGTGGCGGCGAACCGCCGCAGCTTTGTCTTCTTCCGCGTAGGTTTTCAGGCCAAAGGCGGCCTGTCCGGTTTGACGGACATGCTGGTCCAGTTGCTCCTTGCGTTCAATTGATTTGAACCATTTTGGGTTTTTCCAGATGGACATGCAACCTCGGTAGATATTTTTCAAGTTTACTTGCAATCAACGTCATTCCGGTCCCGGATCGTGTCCGGGATGACGTATCCGGCATCCAGGAATTTACTGGATCCCGGCCTTCGCCGGGATGACACCCGATAGTAGGGGAGCACATGAAAAATAGGGATCATATGGGGGAAATCAATCAAAGTAAAGGCAATCCTATGCAGCTTTAACAAAGTGCATCAAATAGTTCATCGCTGTACTTTTACACAAGGTGGCATATCCACCAAAGGGAATATAACGCATACCGGCTACATCGGCCAGTTGTAATCCGGCCGCCTTACCCCAATGCTCCATTTCTTCCGGGTGAACAAATCGCGCATATGTGTGGGTACCTTTGCTGACGATCCCGAGAACATATTCGGCGACCCAGATAACCAGTAGTCGTGCCAGCCAGGTGCGATTGACGATAGAAAAAAACACGTGGCCGCCAGGTTGGACAAGGTCTCCACAGGCTTTCACCACAGAGGCCGGATTGGGCACATGTTCAACAAGCTCCATGCACGTTACCGCTGCAAATTGTTCCCGCTGGCTTTGCACAAAATCTTCGGCAGTACTTTCAATATACTCAATCTTAAAACCACTCTCTTTGGCATGTTCCCGGGCAACGTTCAAAGCCGGTACAGCCATGTCGATGCCGGTCACCTGTGCACCGGCCGCAGCCAGGGCTTCGGATACCAGCCCGCCGCCGCAGCCCACATCCAATACCGGCTGGTCTTTTATCTCGGCACGGTCGAGGACATACTGCAGGCGAAGGGGATTGATATCGTGCAAAGCCTTGAGCTCGCCGTCGCGGTCCCACCAGTGGGCAGCCGTAGCGGCGTAGCGGGCGATTTCGGCGCTGTCTATGTTTTCGGCGTTCATTTGTAGGACACCCAAGCAAATATGAAAACACTATTTTGAAGCTGTGAATTTTGGATTTTAGAATTCGGAGTTTGGATTGAAGGAGTCGCTACGCTCAATTGTTTTAATTCGTCTTTCAATTCCAAAATCCAAAATCCACAATCTAAAAAATAAGTTGAATCGTTGAATTTTGGATTTTTGAGTTCAGAATTTGGATTGAAGGAGTCGCTGCGCTCAACTTTTTTAATTCGCCTTTCAATTCCAAAATCCAAAATCCGCAATCCAAAATCAATTGCGATTTTTGACCAGCCGCAACGTGTTTCCAATAACCGACAAACTGCTCAGCAGCATCGCCGTTACCGCTACCAGGGGACTGAGCAGGCCGCTCATGGCGATGGGGATACTGATGATGTTGTAGGCAAACGCGCATACCAGGTTCTGAAAGATCGTGCGGTTCACCGGCTGTGCCAGGTTCAGAAAGTCCACCACCTGCCCTGGGTCGCCGCGCATGAGGGTAATATCGGCAACCTCCTGGCCGAGGTGGCTGCCGGAATGCATGGCCATGGAAAGGTCGGCCTGCACCAGGGCCGGGGCATCGTTGATGCCATCGCCGATCATGGCTACCCGTCGTCCGATGGCCTGGAGTTCTTTTACAAACGTGGCTTTATCCGCCGGCAGCATCCCACCGGCTGCCTCCGCGATACCGATCAGTCCGGCCACCCGATTGGTGGTATCGATATCATCACCTGAGATCAGGTAAGACCGATAACCTGAAGATGCAAGGGTCGTGATGGTTTCTTTGGCAGCCGGCCGCACCTTATCACCAAAGATGAATACTGCACACAGCTTTCCGCCTTTTCCCATGTACACAAAGGAGGGCAGAGCCTGCTCAGCGAATTGCCCATACAGATCGTCCAAATTGGCTGAAGCCAGTTCGGCTGCCAGAAAGGCCGCCGATCCGATTTTCACTTCTTCACTGCCGACAAAGCCGGACAGCCCGTTTTCAAACAGCTGGATGTCGCTAACCCCTGGTATGGAAAGGTGATTGACAGCAGCCTGACGTTGGATTTCCAGGCCGATGTAATGCTCGGATGCGGTCTCCAGGCCGACGGCCAATGCCAGGGCTTCATCCGACGATTCAGACGAAAAGGTTTGGATATCGAGCAATTCCCAATGGCCTTGTGTCATTGTCCCGGTTTTATCAAATACCAGGGTATCCAGCGTGGGTGACTGCTCGAAGCAAGCAAAGGATCGGACGAGGATTCCTTTGCGGCTGGCCAGGGATATGCCGGCCACCCTGGCCAGGGGGATGGCGACGCCCAGGGCGCAGGGGCAGGAAATGACCATGACGGTGACGGCGCGGATGATGGCCTCGGCCGCTGTTAATCCGACCAGTTTGCACACGATCCCGGTTCCGACGGAAAGGGTAAAGATCGTCGGTACGAACCATTGCAGAACCTTATCGGTGCGGCCTTCCAGGGGGGTCTTTTGACCCAGGGCCCGCTGCATGATTTGGATCATCTGTCCCAGGATGGATGCCGCGCCTACATCGTCGGCCTTTACCTGAAACGTGCCGGTCACCACCAGGCTTCCCGAGTAGACCCGGTCCCCCGGCGCCACCTGCAGAGGAAGCGATTCCCCGGTCAGCGAAGACTCATTGATCGTTCCGCTGCCCAAGGCAACGTTACCATCCGTCGGCAGGATTTCGCCTTCGGTCACCTGGAAAAGATCGCCTTGCTTCAGCTGTGCTATGTTGCCGTAGCGGCCCTGCGGAAAATCATCGGTGCATATTTTTACCTTGGTGGGTTGCAGCGCAAAAAATGTTTCCAGGTCTAATAGCACCCGGTTCTTGGCCCTTTGCTCCAGCCATTTGCCCAACAGGGCCAGGGTTACCAGCATGGCGGCGGTGTCATAGTACAGGTGCAGGCTGCCCTGAAACAAGTTGAACGTACTGAAAACATAAGCGGTCAAGGCGCCTGCCATGATCAGGGTTTCCATACCGAATGAGCCGGTGCGGAGTCCGCTGATGGCCTTTTTCAGGAGGCTGTAACCGCCATAAAAGAGAACCAGCGTGGTTATGGCAAAGATCGGCCAAGAAAGCTTGTAAATGGTGTCAGGGGAAAAGGTGGTGACAAAGCCGGTGTAAAGCGAGAACGACAGCATCATGATATTCATGGTGAAGAAGGCGGAGATGCTAAACCGAATGAATTCCCGGTGGCGACCGGGTAAAGTGCTGTCCTCGGCTGAACCGGCCTGATAGCCCAGGCTCTCGACAACCGCCTGGATATGGGTGGGCGAGGTCTGTACCGGGTCGTAATCGCAGCGAACCCGGTCAATGGAAAAATTACAGACAGCTTGGTGGACACCCTGGGTTTTTTTGAGGGCTTCTTCAATGACCCAGGCACAGGCCGGACACCACATATCGGTGACCTTCAAGTTCAACTCAAGAAGGTGGGCGTCGTCACTACTGGAAGCCGGGTCGGCTTCATCAGACACAGCTTTCTCCGGCTGCTGGTGCGATGATAGGTCGGCGGCACTTTTCGGTATAATGCCCAGGTCCTGGCATTTTTTAAACAGGGGGCTTGTTGTAAAGTCAGCCGGATCGGGTGAATCGGAGGCCTCCAGAAGCATAATGAACACTTGCCGGCAGCCGGTACAACAGAAGGAATAGGTTTTCTGATCGATTTTATAGGTGACTGTTCGTCCGGCCGGATTGGGCAGGCCGCAGAGGTCACAATTGTCTACTGGGGGGTTCATGTACACATCCCGAATATTTCATGATTTCGAAATTTTGTATCAAAAGAAATCCGGATAAGAATTTTCATGAAAAATTCGGGTTACGGGCGGGTGCCCAGAGATTTCACGTAGGCAATAATCTGCCAGCGGTCGGCCATCGTTATAGTAGAGGCAAGAGCCGGCTGACGTCCATCGGGTATTCCGTAGCTAATTTCGTGGAAGAGTGCCCCGTCGCTCATGGCCTGCACCTTGGGGCTGCGCAGGTCGCCCGGCAGGGGCGCAAAGCTTTGACCCACGGGGCCGTTGCCGTCGTGGTTATTTCCGTGGCAATGGCTGCAATAGCGCGTGTAGCCTGTTTCGCCACGCTTGAAATCAAAGGCGGATGTACCGCTCAGGGGCGAGATCAATTCTTCGGCACGGGTAGTGCGTGTGAGAACTTCCCCGCCATTGAAGGGAATGATCCCGGCGGTCATGATGGGAATGGGCTCCTCGTGGGGCCGGATGGCCGGGGTTTGCCACATGCGCCCTACGGAAAGGTTGTCGTCATACGCGGTAATGACAACGTAGGCGCCGACAAGCACCACGGACACCGCAATGAGGATAACCACTACCTGTTTCATTTACTCCCCCTTCTCGCCCTTCACATGCTGAGGATAGGGCAGGCTTGGATATATGGCATAGGGCGATTCGCCCGGGACATCTTGTACCGGGCGGTAATCCCAATCCGGTTGCCCCAGGTCCCCAATGACGAAATAGGCCAGCCCGCCTTTAATGAGGATGAAAACCAGCAGCAACACGATAATCACCCACGTCCGGAAGGTGGAGTGTTCGTGATGATGTTCGGTTTCCGTATGGCCGCTCATAGTTTAATCTCCAGGACACCGTAGTAAATGATGTATAAAAACGTCCACAGCAGGGTGCCGGCTATGATCAAAATCAATGTCAGGGGGAAGGGCGCCTCGCGCTCCTCGATCCCATCTACATATGTTGTGTGGACGTCTTGCATGCGTTTCTCGGAATCCTTTGATCGAAAATAGGTGCCGGACAAACTGACCGCCAGTACAATGATGCCCAGGACGGCCGGTAGCAGGTACAGGATAAAGTGCTGCAAATTGCGTAATTCGAAGTAATGCATATGCGCATCCTCTATTTTGCGGCAAACTCAGCTTGCACGCCACAAAGCAAATATCACCACGGCAAAACTGGAACACAGGCCCACGATCACCAGACCGAACAGGGCATACACTTCAATGCGGCTGGCCCGGGTAGCCCGTACGGACTTCTGAGGTCCGGCTTGCGCTAGCGGCAAAAAGCGCGCGCGCTGCTGATCTTTGAATTGACCGTTTTTCAATGCCCAGGCAAATACAACCAGTGCTACAAAAAGTCCAAAAACCATGTAGCTTATGAAGTATGGATAGTACATAGCTTCCAATCATCAGGGTTCGTTGGCGGCGTCGATCCCCCTGGGTTCCTTGTTGGCGTCCGAGTCATTGATGAAATAGACTGCCACGTAATCGCCTACCTCCCAAATTTTCTGGGATTCCAGCTCATGTTTGAAATAGGGCATGGCTGTGCCCGTGATCCCATTCATCAATTGGTAATAGATAATGCCGCCGGATATTTCCCGGCCTTTTAGAATCGTAAAATTGAGCGGCGGCGGATAGATCCAGGGTTGGGCCGGGCCCATGCCGTCCCCCACCGGTCCATGGCATCCGATGCAAAATTGCTGGTACACCACGTGGCCGCGCTGCAAGCTGGCCTTGGTGGTTGGATACGGATTGGGCAGATCGCGCCAGCCCTGGGGCACGATTTCGGCCAACCAGCGCGCATTGGTATCCGGTCCCGCCTCATAGGCCTTGATGGATTCTTGTTTCCAGTAACGCTGCCGCTCCATACGTTTATCCGCCGCTTTCAGTCCCAGACTTTGAACATACTGGGTAAGCGTGTCGATGCGCTCTTCGCCCAGCCAGGCAAAGGGCGGCATGATCGAATTGGGGCGCGTGTAGCGCGGATTCACGAAATGCGCAATGTGCCAATCGTCGGGATGCTCACCACCTTCCTGCGACAAATCGACGCCGGTGCGGGCCGACCCCAACTGAATGGGGCGATCCCCGATATAGTCGCCGGCCTGGGCAATGCGGTGCGCGCCATGCCCCCAATCAAAGGACCGGATCGATTGGCTGTGGCAATACACGCAGCCGTTTTGCAGGTAGATTTTAAATCCGGCCTGTTCCACCGCCGTGCGATCGCGATAGATCTCAGAAGGCGTATAGTCTGTAGTCGCATAGGGCCAAACTACCATCAACAAGACGATGACGGTCAAGATGGCGAGGGCCCCGCCGACCACAGCTATGGGGGTCATCTTCATTCTGTTGCTGCTCCAGGATTGAAAAATAGCGTGCGCACCACATTATATAGACCAATATACGCGCCCGCGAGGATAAAAAGCCCGGCCGAAGCGCGGATAACATAGTAAAGATGAATCTCGGGCAGTACCCGATAAATGGTTTCGCCGTTGTACCAGGCATTGCCCTGGATCAGGCCGACAATGGTCAGGTCGACGGCCATCACGGAAACGCCGATGAGAACCAGCCAGTACTGCAAGTCAGCCAGGTAGCGGCTGTACAGCGGTTTCTTGGTTATTTTGGGGAGCACAAACCAGAGACCGCCCAAGGCGGTTATGCCGGCGAAGGCGAAAACGCCGATATGGGCATGTCCAACCACCCAGTTGTTAAAGTGGGTAATTCGCTGGACTTGCGGCAGTGCCATGAAACTGCCCTGAAAGTTGGCGAAAAAATACATAATGGTACCGGTAAACACAAACTTGGCGCCGATGTTGGCATGAATATCACCCAGCTTGCCCCGCACGGTGTACCAGATGTTGATGAGGAACACCATCACCGGAATGACCATAGCCACACTGTCCACTATGGAGATGACTTTCAACCACGTGGGAACCGGCACCTGTAACAAGTGATGTGTGCCGATATGCGTGTAGACGACAATCAACGACCAGAAGCCGATCAAAGAAAGGGTGTGGCTGTAAAGAGGGCTGCGCGTTGCCAGCGGCAGCACGTAGTAAGCCACAGCCAAGCCCAGTGGTGTTAACAGCAGTCCGAAAATATTGTGGCCGTAGAACCAGAGCAAAATGGCATCTGGAATGCCCAGCAGGGCACCGCTGTCGGGTTTCCAGATAACATTGCCCAGGCAGTATCCGACGGCGGTCAGGATAAGGGCGGCACAGGTGTACCAGATGGATACATAGAGGATATGTTCCTGCCGCTGAGCCACCGTCATGAAAATATTGTAGATGATCATGACGAACAGGATGGCGATCATGATATCCACGGCCCAGGGCAGTTCGGCATATTCGCGGCCCTGGCTGAAGCCCAAGGCCAGGGTTATGACCGCGATTACCAGCATGATGTTCCACAAAACCGCTGTGACGACGCCCAATTTCTGGCTGTACAGATGGGTGCCCAGCAGGCGCGGTGTGTAATACAGGGCCGCGGCCAAAAACCCAGGCGTGACAAAGCCGAAAAGCACGAGGTTGACATGAATGGGGCGCGAGCGGCCGAATTGAATATATTCGATATTGGCCAAAAAGTCCGGCGCGATCAGATAGCCGGCTGCAATCATGCCAAAGCTGGTCGCAAAGGCAAACCAAACCGCGGATGTGCACGCGAATGCCTTGGCAGCCAGGTGGTTGGTCTCGGTATGTTCTATACTTTCAGCCAAATCAGTAGGTCCTTGTGAGACGTTGTTTAAATCCTTCGTGTTAAGTTTTAGGTGTTAAGTGTTAAGTGAAAACCAATTACCATCGTAGAACTGACTTAACACCTAACACTTAAAACTTAAAAATATTCCTTTCGTTTCTATTTTGCCTCTTCCCGACGTCCCGCTAATTGTGCGATAATCAATTCGCGACAGTCAGGATCTATCCGTGTTAAGTCTTATGTGTTAAGTGTTAAGATAAACCAAAAACCTTGGAAATGGTCTCCTAAAACCTAACACTTAAAACTTAAAACAATTCCCGGGTGTTTCTTGTTGTCTCTCTTCTGATACCTTCTGCTATGTTTCAATTTACCCGAACCCTGTTTAGCTATGACACGCGATCCAGCAGTCTAAAGGCGCCTTCTTCTCGCGATGACACTCGATGCAAAAGCCCATTTTGAATTGATGTGTTCTCAGACGATCTGCTTGTCTGACCTGTCCGTGGCAGCTTTCGCAAGCAATCTCCTTTTTTATATGACGCTTATGGTTAAAGACCACATGCTCGGAAACATGGAATACCTTGCGCCAGGGTGTCGGCGTGTTTGTATTGTAGTACTCGTGTTCTTTCAGGATCTGGGGGTGGTTGGCGATGATGTAGTTGTGACAGTGCAGGCATTTTTCCACCGGCGGCAGACCCGGGTGCAGGGAGTATTCCACGTAAGGGTGGCAGTAATAACAATCGATAGCCTTAACCCCCGAGTGCAGCTGGTGGCTGAAGGGAATCGGTTGCTCCGGGGCCATGTTCCGGTGAGGCAAAAAATAGAACGCGTACAAGAATACCAGTAGCACGACTACCGACAGGGCCGTTATCGCCAGGGGCCCCCGGTTGGCATTGATGGCTTTAACGGTCTCCTTGAATCCGGAAACCGCGCGCATGGGTTTGCCCCCGGTACCCACGATGATGACCAGGGTCACAATGGTCAGAATCCCAAGAGTGGTAAGCAGTATCTCCATTACTTACCTCCCCCGGCATCCACCTGGAGCAGTTCCGGGAACTGCCGCAGGTAAGTGGTGACGGCCAGGGCCAGCAGCCCCACAAAGCCAAGGGCAACCAGGACATCCGTAAATCCCAGGGGCAGGCTGGTGGCATGGTGGTGATAGGCCGGCCCAATCAGCAGGTGGTGCTCCAGCCACATGCCGCTGATGACCACCGTGCAGATGACGATCATGGCTTTCGGGATCGTTTTGATCTTCTTATTGAGCAGAATCAGAAACGGGGCCACGAAACAGACGATGAACACCGTCCAGGCCACGTTGTTCCAAGGGTAGAGCATGGTGCGTTCGATGATATAGGCGGTCTCTTCCGAGATGTTGCCGTACCAGATGACGACGAACTGAGCATAGAAGAAATCCGCCCAGACCAGGCAGAATCCGAAGAAGAGTTTGCCCATGTCATGGAACTGGGAAGATTTCAAACTGAACGCGTTCTGGGGGCTCATGTGCAGGATGGCCGCCAGGATGATCAGGGCGCCGAACCCGACGTAAATTGCCTTGGCGAAGTTGTAGGCCCCGAACAGGGTCGAATACCAGTGATAGTCCATGCTCATGATCAGGTCGTAACCAATCAGGGAGAGGATCAGGGTGAAACTCAGCATGTACAGATACGCGTAAACGGTCATCCGGTGTTTATACTTTTCCGCATCCGGTGGGTTGTTGCGCCACCGGGTGAAGAGAAAGTCGCGCACCTTGCCGCGGGTGCCGTTGTCCTTTAGCTTGAACCACAGGGCGTGATAAAGGTAGAGCAGGCCGAAGCCATACAGCAGGATCAGGCCAATCAGGTCGCGGAAGAAAAGAAACGGGACATTGAGCCAGATTTCCTTGCCGTGCAGGTCCTTCCCCAGCCAGGGGAATACATGGTCCTGGCCAATGAACAGGATCACGAACATGACAAGCGAGACCGGGAAGAAAGCGCTGAAGGATTCGGCCAGGTTGGCCAGCGGTCCGCTCCAGCGGGCTTTAACCACATGCATGAGGGTCGAAAAAACCATCCCGCCCTGGGCCATGGCCGACACGAGCAGAAAGCCGACCAGGTAGGCCTGCCAGGCTTGTCGCGGGTGCTGCCCGCCGGCCTTGATCAAAAAGGCGATCGCGCCGACCGCAACCAGGCATCCGAAGACGATCATCAGCGGAGAACTTTTTTTCGAATCCGTCATAGTTTTCTTCTCAAGCGACGCTCGGGGCCGCCTCAAACGTCCTGATGCGCGCACCTCTTTCGGTAAAAAAGGCTTCCAACTCGCCTGATTCCTCCGGCCCGCACGCCGCCAGGATGCCATACTGATCGGCGGAACATTCGGGCGCGTAATTCTGGCTGTAATTGAACTTCGGCAGATTGGCCTGGGTGATCAGGCCGATGACATTACCGAACACCGCGAATAAAATCGTAAACTCGAAGCCCACGATAAAAAAGGGCACCAGCGCCACGATCGGTTTTCCGCTGACGATCAGGCTCCAGCGGGCAGCGGTATAGGCGGCCAGTAAAAATCCGGTGAAAAACCCGATTATCCCGCCGGCCAGGGTGAACCAGCCCACTCGGCTTTTGCGCATACCCAGTGCCTTGGGGATGCTTTCACTGGGAATCGGGCTGTGAACCTTTTCGATGCCCCACCCCAGGGCCTGCATGTCGGCGATGGCGGCCACGGCATCCGCCTCGTTTTCAAACAGCCCCATTATCTTGGTCTTCTCAGTCGTCATGCTCTGCTCCGTGGTGCAGGGTTTCTTTCATCTCCGTCATGGACACCGAGGGCAGGTGTTTGACAAACAGCAGAAACAGGAAAAAGAACAGGCAAAAGGCACCGATCATAATGCCGAACTCGGTCAACGTGGGGCTATACAATCCCCAGGCATGCGGCAGAAAATCGTGGGCCACACTGCCGATAATGATGACGAAACGCTCATACCACATGCCGATGTTCACCAGGATGGAGATGATGAACAGCGTCTTCAAATTGGTCCGGACTTTCTTGAACAGGTAGAACAGCGGTGCGATCGTATTGCAGACCACCATGATCCAGTACGGTATCGCGTAGTCGCCGAAAGCCCGCCACCAGAAAGATTCCATCTCAACGATATTGTGGCTGTACCAGGCAATGAACACCTCGGTGGCGTAGGCGAAGCCGACGATGAGCCCGGTAAACACAATGGTTTTGGCCACGCTTTCCAGCACATGCATGGTAATGATTCTCTCGTAGCCGAAGATCTTGCGAAGGGGGATCAGCAGGGTCAGCACCATGGCCAGGCCCGAGTGGATGGCGCCGGCCACAAAGTAAGGCGCGAAGATTGTCGTGTGCCATCCCGGGATGACCGACAAGGCGAAATCCCATGACACCACACTGTGGACCGAGATGACCAGCGGTGTGGCCAGGGCGGCAAAAAAGAGATAGCCGCGGGCGTAATTGTGCCACTGGCCCTGCTCGCCGGTCCAGCCCATGCTCAGAATCGTAAATATCCGCTTGCGGGTACCGGTCGCCCGGTCGCGGATGGCCGCCAGGTCCGGCATCAAACCGGTGTACCAGAACAGGGCGCTCACCGTCAGGTATGTACTGATGGCGACCACGTCGAACATCAGCGGCGACTGAAAATTGGGCCAGAGGGTCCGTTGATTGGGAATAGGCAACATGTAGAACACCAGCCAGACCCGTCCCAGGTGGATGAACGGGAACAAACCGGCCGTGCAAACGGCAAAGACCGTCATGGTTTCCGCGGCTCGGGCGATAGGGTTGCGCCATCCGGCCCGGAACAGGTACAGGATCGCGGAAATGAGGGTGCCCGAGTGGGCGATACCGACCCAGAAGACAAAGTTGATCAGATAGGTGCCCCAGTGTACCGGGGTGTTCATGCCGGCCACGCCGACGCCCACGAAGATCTGGTAGAGCCAGCAGGCGGCCCCCATCAATAAGCCGAAAAACACCAGGGCCACAATACCCCAGTACTTCACCCCCGGCGGACTGAGGGTGTCGATGACGGTGTTGTCTATTTCTTTATAGGTCAGATCGGACATGGCAAATTAAAATACTAAATTCGAATATCGAAATTCGGAATGTTCTCAAGGCGAACGCCGCAAACAAATCTAAAATTTAAAAGTTTCAAATTCCAAACTAAAATCAAGCGTTAATCCCATGAAACAGAACTTCTGATTTAATGTTTATGTCATTGCCTATTTTGGGCATTCGAATTTGTTTAGTATTTCGTGCTTCGAGTTTCGGATTTAACTATATTTCCTGTAATACTTTCTTAAGGTAAATAACTGCCGGTTTCGCATTCAGGTACCCCAGCACCTGATACGCCCGGGGATCCTTGATCAACTTGTTGATCCGGCTGTTGGCCTCCATGAAGCTGCCGAATGTCAATGCACCGGTGGGGCAGGTCTGGGCGCAGGCCGGCGTTACCTCGCCGTCGCGGATGTCCCGGTCCTGATTCTTGGCAACCTGGCGGGCCGTCTTGATGCGTTGCACGCAAAAAGAGCACTTTTCCATGACCCCTTTCGTCCGCACGGTGACATTCGGGTTGAGCTGCATCTGCAATGGGTCGGGCCACTCCCATTCATACCAGTTGAAACGGCGCACCTTGTAGGGACAGTTCTGGGCGCAGAAACGGGTGCCGATGCAACGGTTGTAGATCTGGTTGTTCAAGCCTTCATGGGAGTGATGGGGTGCATAGACCGGGCAAACAGATTCGCAGGGCGCATTGTCGCAGTGCTGGCACATCATGGGCAGAAAATTCGATCTTTCCGGATGCTCCCGATCCTGGTATCGCGAAATCCGCAGCCAGGCCATTTCCCGGCCTTCAAGAATGCGCTCCTCACCAACGATGCCGACATTGTTTTCCATGTAGCAGGCCGAAACACAGGCCCCGCAACCGATGCAGCGGTCCAGATCCACCACCATGCCCCAGCGATAGGTGTCGTGTTCGTGGGGTGGATAGAAATCACGGCGACGATCATACCCGGCCGGCGTCGGCGGCGTGAAAGGAAAGTCTTCCATGGTGAGGCCGGGCTTGACCTTCTCGGGTTTTCCTGCATTCGTCAATTCGGTCAGGGGAACCGAGATCGCGATTTTGCGGTTATACTGCGATGTACTGCCGGCAAAGCAGGCCAGTTGCTGACGTTTTCCAGCGCCGCTTAATGGCTCGATTTGGGTTGTGTAAGCCAGTCCGCCGCCATCCTGATCTACGACAGCATCCAGAACCTGTAACGGGTTGAGACCACGATCACGGGCATAGCGGCCATACGCGGTGTGGCCCTGGCCGATGGCCATGGCACTTACGTCCGGGTGCAGTCCCTCGTAGCCATAGACCGGCGCTGTCAGTTTTCCGGCCGCGGAAGTGACGGTCACGTGGTCGCCATCCTTCCACTGCTGGGAGCGCATCACGTCCGAGTGCACCATCAGGGGCGTTTGCCAGGCCACCTGGCTCAGCGGATCCGGGATTTCGCACAAAAGGGATTTGTTGGCCCCGCGGCCGTCAAAAAAGCGGACGGACGGCATGGCCAGGAAGAATTTGCCCTTATCGTTCCTGCCGGTTCGCGCCAGGTATTGTTCCAGGCGTGCCAGCATATCCGGGTTCGGGGTCACGCTCCGGATCTCTTCGCCCCGGCCTTTGTAGAAACGACCGCCTTTTTGCACCAGCAGCAGCCACTCTCTCGAGGAGGCGCTGTCTGGCCGGCCGGTCAGTTTGGCGGCTACCAGCTGCTTATAATCGGTTGCCGGCGGTGTTTCAAAAGCCGCCTTTAACATCACATCGCCTATGGATGGGGCCGGGAAGGCTTTGCCCATGGCCGGCTGCAAGGTCCCGGTGACAAATTGTTTGCCTTCATACGTGTCCCAAGTTTCCAAGGCATGTTGAATCGGAAATACCAGATCGGCCACAGCGGCAGTCTCGTCCAGGCTGTTGGTGAAGGCGACCTTGAAAAGGTGCTTTTTGAAGAGCGCACCGGCAACGTCGGTTCCCGGAGGCAAGGTAAACAGCGGGTTGGTTTGATGGAGCAAAAGAACGCCCACCGGCTCTTTATCGATCTCACTGAAAAACTCCAAGACCCGGGCCTTGCTGGTAGCGGCTTCGACCCGATGCCGGTTGTCGAAATCGTAACTGGTTAAAACCGGATCCAAAAGCACGTTCAATGTGGCCGCGGCCAGGTCGACAACGGCGGCCTCCGGACCTGCGGCAGACGCGGACCCCAATATCAGGGGGCGGTGGGAAGCCTTCAATAGGTTGGCCAGGTTTTCCAGTTGGCCGGTGTCAATATCGCATTCAGCGGCCACGCCTTCTACATCCAGGCCGGAGGTGGTCTGGTCGAGAGCGGCCCGGAAGTCCTCCGGCAAATGATAGCCGGCGCCGCCGGCCAGCGCTTTTTTGATCAACCAGAGCGAAACCAGCGCTTCGGTTCCAGGTCGGCACGCGATCCATTGATCGGCATTGGCCCCGGTCAGGGATTGCACCGGACTGACCTGGATGAAGCGACCTTTGGTTCCATCCTGAATAGCGTGCATGGCTTTGAACTTCCAGGCATATTCTACCGGGGAAAGCCAGGTTTCCAAAAAATCCGCGCCAAAACCGAGAATAAAATCGGCCTGCTCCAATTTATAAGACGGCAGGATCGGCAGGCCGAAAAGTTGCCGATGGGCATATTTCAGTGACTCGTAGGCAAAAGGTTCGTACATCACCGGGCCGCCGCTGTTCCACTCGGCGAGCGCGTCGGAGAACACCCCTTCGAGCGTACCGCCGACCACTTCGGAGAGCATCCGAACGCGGTTGGGCCCTTTGGCAGCCGCGGCATTGGCCCTATTGCGGATCATGGCAATGGCGTCTGCAAAGCTGATCGGCTGCCATTTTTCCCCTTTTTTCAAGAGCGGCTGTTTGAGTCGGTCCGGGTTGTAGAGGGATTGCAGGGCAGCCTGGCCCCGCATGCAGAGCCGGCCTTTGTTGATCGGATGGTGGGGATTGCCTTCAAGTTTAATAAGACGGCCTTCACGGCTCTTGGCGATGACACCGCAGCCGGACGGACATTCCCGGCAGGTTGAAGCATACCAGGTGGCCTCACCGGTGATCATGTCGTCCGGGGCCTTCACCAGGGTATACAATTTCTCCCCGGTTTCGGTACCGCACCCCGCGGCAAAAGCGACACTGCCGATTCCGGTGACTTTAAGGAAGGTCCTGCGATCCATGCAAGCTGCCCTTTGAGCGTACAGGTAGAGAATGAGACGTATATGATGTGGCAACACTGATGTTGCCGGAATTTTTAAGAATAATATTTGTTACCACCCCATAGCTTGCTCAGGGGCGGTTAGAGCACCGGGCGATTAACCAGCCCAGTGAGTGGGGAATGCAGAAGTCGCAGAAACTTACACCGGGTTGGTTAAAATGGTTCGTCAAAATTAGACCAAGATGATATTGATTGTCAACGGTTTTTACCCTAGTGCCTGGCAGTGCGACCGCCATAACGCGTCAGTTTTTTTATTATTTTCACGACCGGACGCTAACATATCCAGATTCGGATGATCGAGGAAATAGATGAAATTAATAACGATAATAGTTATCATTAAATTAATTAAAGAAATGATATACTCTATATAATATTTGGCTTCCGGTCTCGAATGATTATGTTAAATGGTTATAACAGTCCCTCCCGATTAACATAAGGAGCAGAACGATGTCAGATAAACTGATAACCAACGACTTTCGGACCGTTCTCAGCCTGGACCCGCTGCTCGATTTCTGGCGCGAAAACGTGGCGCCGAAGTGTCCGCACATGGCTGAAATGTTTACGGTATTTGAAAAGCAACTCAAAGAAACACCGGAACTCAGAGGGGAGATATCCGATCCGGCCGCGGCGGCCGAGTTTACCGATATTCTCAACCCCCTGATGACGGTGGCGTTCCCCTGGTCCACCTGGGAATCCGAGTTGGCCAGCGCTTTCAAACCGTTTACCCACCAAGCGTTTTATGCCACCCCGGGATACCGCAAGTACCTGATCGACGACGATGGCTTGATTGCCGGCCGGCGCAAGAATGTTGAAGATATCCAGGATTACAGCCGCCGGGTACGGGCCTATTCCCTGATCCTCAAGCGTCTGTACGGCATAGACCAGGGTGTGGACGCCCCATTTGTGCGCATCGTAACGGATACCGAAACCGGCCTGGAGCGCCATTTTCAGATGATCCCGGATTTTCAGTTTATCCAGGTGGGGACCGTGGGCAAGCCCCGGGAGCTGACCGAAGACATGCGTCGCCTGGTTATCGATCATATCAATGATCCGGATGTGCTGGCCACCATATTACCACCGGAAACTTTTGAGTTCAGGGGATTTACCATCGTGCGGGCGGTGGACGTCACCGAATCCGAGATTACCTCTGCTTTGGAACGGGATCTCATCGACCAGGAATCGATATTTTCTGCGGACGGTTTCGGAAAGCTCCAGAGCCGATTGCGGACCCTTTTCGGTGTCCCGGACCTGGAGGCGGGTCTGGCAGCTGTTACGGGTGATGGCGAGAAAGTCCTCATTCTAAATGCCGGTGATAAATCCGACCCCGACTGCAGATGCCTATTTACCAATTCCAGCCACATTCCCATGGACCAGCTGGAAAATTCTGTCTGGCTGCAAGCCATCGAGCGGGAAGAGATTCTACGCATTCCGGATCTTAGTCTGGAACCGAATCTGGGTATGGCTGAGCAGGATGCCGTAAACCACGGTATCCGCTCGCTTCTAATTGCCCCCTTGATATTCAGCGGTGAGGCCATCGGGACCCTGTCGGTCAAAACCAGACGGCCGAACGACCTGAAAGCCCTGGACACCACTAAAATGCGGCATATTGCGCCCCTCTTTTCCATGGCCCTAAAGCGGGGGCTGGATGATATGAACAACGAGGTCCAGGCCGTGATCAAGGAAAAATGCACGGCCGTGCGCCCTTCCGTTGAGTGGCGTTTTCGCAAAGCTGCCCTGGACCACATGGAAAGGTTGCGTGAAAGCAAGCCGTCGGAGATGGAACCCATTGTCTTTAGAGATGTGATCCCCATGTTCGCCCAGTCGGACATCCGCGGCTCTTCTGAAGCGCGGGTGAAAAGCATCCAGGCGGACCTGACCGAACAGCTGACCCTGGCCGGGAACATCATGTCACGGGCCGGTGAATTCAAATCCTGGCCGCTGCTCGATGAGTTCAGCTATCGCATCGATAAGCGCATCGCCGAGATCCAAACCGGCCTAACCACCGAGGAAGAAAGCTCCGTAGCCGCTTTCCTCCAACGCGAGCTTGAGCCGGCCTTTACCGAACTGGGGGCCATTGACCCTTCCGTGGGCGGCGCTATAGAAACCTATCAACGGGCAGTGGATCCTGAGCAGGGTGTCGTCTATCGCAAAAGAAAAAATTTTGAAGAGAGTGTGTCCCTGCTGAACGAACGGCTTTCATCCTACCTGGATCAGCAGCAGGCCGAAATCCAGCAGGTGTATCCCCACTACTTCGAGAAGCACCAGACCGACGGCATCGATTACGTTATCTACCTGGGGGCCTCCATGCATCCGGAGGGCAAACTCAATCCCTTCTTTCAAAAGAACCTGGCCCTGTGGCAATTCATGGTCACCTGCGGGTTGGCCTGGAACACGCGTCAGGTTCAGGCGGAATTGAAGATTCCCCTGGATACCTGCCACCTGATTTTGGTCAACAATGCGCCCCTCTCCATTCGGTTCCGGTACGATGAGAAACGCTTCGACGTGGATGGGGCCTATGACGTGCGGCATGAGATTATCAAATCCCGCCTGGACAAAGCCCTGGTGCGGGGTAGCCGCGAGCGCCTGACCCAGCCCGGTCGAATTGCCGTGGTCTATTCCCATCCCCGGGAGGGTGAGGAGGTCCAACAGCATATCGACTATCTGCAGAGCCGGGGCCACCTGAACGATGACCTGGAGGTGCTGGATCTGGAGGATCTGCCCGGTGTCAGAGGACTCAAGGCCTTGCGGGTTGGTGTAAACCTAAAGGTCGATACTGTACCGGCCGGCCTTGAACAATTGGCCGGATAACCTGGTCTCTGTAAGCCGGCGAATAAATAGCCAGTGCGGGGAGCTTGCCTTTATTGCACTGTTCGGGCATATTGACCCTAACTTCTATTAAAATAACAATTGCCTACCCTATAAAATGGAGGAAATCGAATGGCGGATGCAGCACTGGATATATTAAAAGAGGCTATCTTGTTGGAAAGGCGCGGCCGGGCGTTTTACCAAAAAGTGGCCGACCAGACCCAAAATGAGGCTGTCCGTGAGTTTTTCGAAACCATGGTGGCTGAGGAAAACCACCATATGCATATCCTCACAGAGCAGCTTCAATGCTACCAGTCGAACCAGACGTTTGCTGCCCTGGACGCAGGGGATGCCCAGAGCCACCCGCTACCGGACCTGGTGCTTTCAGAGGAAGTGAAGAAACAGATCGCCTCCGCCGATTTCGAGGCGGCTGCCATATCCGTGGCCATGCTGATGGAAGAGCGCGCGGTCAAACTTTACGGGGACCGGGCAGCGGCTACCGGAGACGAGCAGGAAAAAACGCTTTACCAGTGGTTGACGGATTGGGAAAAGGGCCATCTCACGTTCCTGTCCGATCTGGATCGGACCCTCAAGGAATCGATCTGGAATGACAATCAATTCTGGCCATTCTGAGGATAGTTCTTAAATCCGAAATACGAAGCAATGCGTGTTTTCAAGGCGAACGCCGCAAATCCAATTGTTCTTGCACTTTCCATTAGTTGCTGCGGTCTCTTTGCATAGATGCCTTTCCTGCCGAGGTGGCTGCGTTTCCCTCCAATGTAACCGCCGCTGTTATCGTAGATATTGCCGGCCGGTGAACAAATGATACCTATTTACAGCTTGACCTCTTTGGTTTGCCCGCCGCCGTTATTCCTGAAAGCTATATCTTACTATGGGCACCGGCATTGGTTGGATTAAGACATGTTGAAAGGGATAACCACGGCTACGCGTACAACGGCATGTTACTAGATCTAATGAGAGCGGCTCAAACATTGGCCAACCAGAGGTGGCAAGCATAGAGGTTATCGATTGGGCTTGGATGGGGATTATGCATCCCCATGGTAAGCCGCCTTTAATTTCAGTCATCTTCATTTTCGGTGTCCTTACCGCGCAGAATGCTGTCGGCAAGTTCCGGGTAGAGCTTCTTAATACAGTCAGGGCAGACACTGTGTGAGAATACCGCATCGGAATGCTCGCCGATATACTCTTCGACCTGTTGCCAACAACCTTGATCATCGCGAATATTTTTACATGACGCACATATGGGGAGCAAGCCACTCAACTGGTTGATGTGCGAAGTTTGTTCTTCAACTTCTTTTTCCAGCATTTTTGTGAGCGCCTTTTCGGCTTCAAACGCCCTAATCTGAGCATCTATTTTATCATTCTTGAGCATAGTGATGCGATCTCCCAATGCCAGAGAAAGAAAAATAACTTCGATGGCTGTTCCGATGTAAACACTGTACTGGATAATTGGCGAGTTTGCCAGCACCCCTAAATTTCTGAAGTTAAATATAATGAGGCTGACTAAAAGAGCCGACCATGCGATTGTGTAATACCTAGCGATCGTGAGCCCGTTTACCCAACATTTAATACCGGCGACTAAAACGGACAAAGGCCCAAAGAATACTGTAAAATAGACAACCGGAATTACCCCGGCCGTGTAACCTGATACAAACGTCAATAAAATTGAAAATAAGGATACGCCCATCACCAGCAGGATTACTTTGTCTATATACGGGGTTCGATCTTTGGTGTTCAGAAAACTCCGACTAAACAAACCTGCAAAGAAATAGGTCAAGTTTATGAAAACAGGATGGCTGAGGTTTGCAAAAACAGGAGAATCGGGCCACAGATATACAACATCCAATCGGCTGACTTGCAATTGCGTGAGGGTGATAAAGATAAGATAGAGGACATAATACAAATAGTTTCTCTCTCTCAAAAATATGAAAAGAAAGAGATTGTAAAACAACATCGCGCCCATTATACCGAAGTAGATGCCTATAAATGTCTGCTCTCTATTAATTTTTTCGGCAAAAGCGACAGGCCGCCAAATAGTGAGCGACAGCTGCATGGTGCTTTCTGTTTGAAAGCGCATGAATACGTGTGTTGTTGATAAAGGCGGGATGGTCAGTTTAATTATAGGTTTTCGATAATCAATGCCTTTGTCCTTGTGGGGGACCATATCCCCGGCTTGCACTGAGGCTATTTTCTTACCATCTCTAAATACAAACATTTGAATGCCATCAATATGGGGATACTCATTTTCCAATAGTACAAACTGTTCTTTATCAAGGGGATTAACCAAAGAGAATTTTGACCAGTAAACGGATTTTGTAAGGCCAAAATTTGGTGTTCGGGAAGTTGAAGCAAAGAACTCTTTTTGTTGCTCTGGTTTTAGGACATCATTCAGTGTCAGGTCACCCTGTTTGTCCTCAAGAAACTCAAGATAAGGCCCCAGAGAGTATTTGCTTATGTGTTTTTCAAGATACACCTGAGATGATGCACCCGCCGAACATGGCAAAAACAAAAGCATGAACAGCAATATCAGCCAATAGTTTCTCAAGATGGCTTCCCAACAATCCGACAAGTTAGATGGATACTTGCCCATTAAAGATGAGGTCGAACTGATTTACGGATACGTTGATCGTAACAATCCTGAATTTTTAATGGAATACAGTAATTCCATATTCAAACAAATTGTTATTGTGGGCATACTGTTTTATGCAAGAAACAGTACAATACTAATGCGAGCTTATTAAAAATAGCAAGGCCATAAAAGACACAACATGTTGTTGGGTAATATGTCTGCATGAGCATCAGGAAACTTGTAAACAGCCCCAAACGTATCCAGAGCATTTTTAAGGGTGGGATGCTTTTGGCCTTTTTTATATTGGGTGGACAGACCCTTTTTTGCCATGCGGTTCTCCTTTAGTGGCCGCATAGCAAAAACCATCTAAAAGCATAACCCCATTTCACTCGCATTCCAGCGGGTGCTTGTTATCCAACCCCTGCCGACTTTTCTCAAACGGAATGAAAAACGCCAGCAGGGACGGAATGACGAACAGGGTAAAGATCGCGGACACGGCCAGGCCGCCCAGGATAACGCTGCCCAGGCCCCGGTAGAGCTCGCTGCCGGCACCGGTCGACAGTACCAGGGGCAGCATGCCGAACAGGCTGGTGGTCGTGCTCATGAAGATCGGCCGGATACGGGTTTTCACCGACTCCAAAACCGCTTCCACACCCACGAATCCCAGGTAGCGCACATTGTTCAGCGCCTGATGCACGATCAAGATCGCGTTGTTGACCACGGTACCCACCAAGATGATGAATCCCAGCATGGTCACAATGTCCAATGGCTGAGGGGCGATGAACCGGTCGACCAGACGCAGGCCGATGAGCCCGCCGGCACCGGCCAGGGGCACACTGAACATGATAATCAGTGGGTAGAAAAAGTTCTCGAACAACGCGGACATGAGCAGGTAGATAATAACGGCCGCCAGGATGAGGTTCCACTGGATGGCGGCGATGGCTGAACTCAGTTTGTCGGCATTGCCGCCCACGGTAATCGTGGTGCCGGGAAGTTTGCCGGCGCTGCGCAGGGGGTCGATAATATCGGCGTTGATGGTTTCGAGGGCGGCCTGGAGCGGGGTTTCCACCGGCGGGGTGACCTGCAGGGTGATGTTGCGTTTGCGCTCGCGGTGGTTTATCTGGACCATGCCCTGGCTGTAGACCAGGTCGGACACGTCGCCGATCCGGATCAGGTCCCCGTGGCCGTTGGCAATCAAACTGCCGGCAATGTCTTCGGGCGTTTTAATGTCACTGGCCTGGCTGCGCAGGACCAGGTCGATCTTTTTCTGTTGCTCGGGCTTGTATTCACCTATCTTGCGTCCGTCCATGAGCACGTCCACGTAGAGCCCTAAATCCTCTTCCGTAATGCCGTTGGCCAAAACCCGGCTGCGGTCGGGGATAAAATTTGCTTCCGGATAGCTGTTTTCGATGGACGGCACCGGCCGAACCTGGGACTTGGGCATTTTCTGGCGCAGGGTCCCGAACAGGGTGCGGGCGGCATCGATGATCGCATCGATCTCCTCCCCGGCAATATTGACCTCCACTGTCCGCCCGCGCCCCAGGCCGGTCTGGAAGATGCCGGCCTGGATGCTGACCCCGAACACGCCGGGGATGCTGTTCATCACCCGGTTGAGCATGGGCATCATCTCGCGGGCCCGGGTTTCATGCCGGCTGATGGCGCCGAACAGGGTGATGCGGTCGGCGGAAACGTAAAAGATATTTTTGATCCGGGGGACGCCGTCCTTTTCTTCTTCGTCATAGTACGGGCGGGTAGACTTGAAGATGTAGTGCCCGATGGCCTCGCGTTTGTCCAGGGAGTAGCCCGGCGGCGGGATCATGATGTTGAGGACCAGGTTGCGGTTGCCCTGGGGCAGGTATTCAGCTTTGGGGATCAGGGCCATGACAACAAAAACAGCCGCTGCCGTGAGGGTCGCGACGGTGAAGACGCGGGTATACCAGCGGCTGACAGAGAGCGTGGATAACCTCAGCAGCCCGCGCCCCAATAGCTCCCCGAAGCGACCCACCAGGCCGTTTTTCTTTTTTTTCTTGTTCTTGCCGGCCAGGCGGTAGAATTGGTTGGTAATACTGGGGATGGCACTGACGGATACCGCCAGGCTGAGCAGGATGGCAAAGGTGATGGCAATAGCAATGTCCTTGAACAGCTGACCGGCTTCCTCTTCGATGAAAATAACCGGTAGAAACACCGCCACAGTGGTGGCCGTGGAGGCGAAGACGGCCCCCCAGACTTCCCGGGCACCGTCGTAGGAGGCTTCGAAAGGGCTTTTACCCATCTGGCGGTGCCGGTCGATATTTTCGAGTACGACGATGGCATTGTCCACCAGCATGCCCACCGCAAAAGAGATCCCGGCCAGGCTGACCACATTCAGGCTGCGGCCGAAACTCCACATGAAGATAAACGTGCCGATCACCGAAATGGGAATGGCGACCGCGGTAGTGAGGGTGGAGCTGATGCTGCGCAGGAAGATGAACAACACCGTCAGGGCCAGCAGACCGCCGATGATCACGTTGCGTTTTACCAGATCGATGGCGTTGTTGATGTAGGGCGTCTGTTCATAGACGATTTCGATCCGCAGATCCTGAGGGTTCAGGATTTCCTTGTTGAGAAAGTCCGTGGCGACTTTCATGCGCCGGGTCAATTCGATGACATTGGCCCCCTGCTCCTTGCGCACACCCACCACGATCATGGGCTGATCGTTGTGCATGACGGACACGTCATTGACCGCATACCCGATGCGGGTATCGGCAATCTGGCTCAGGTGGACCCGGCGGATGCCGTCGTCCGCCATGAGGACATCCAGCGGGTCGCCGGTGGCCTGGAACTGGCCGGTGGTGCGGATACGGTAATTTTTCTTGGCCAGCCCAAGGACCCCGGCCGAGACATTGACGTTGGCGGTCTGCAGGCGGTCCACGACCCGGCCGATGGAGAGGTTGTAGTGGCCCAGGCGTTCAGGGTTGATGACAACCTCCAGCTGCTTGGCCGACCCGCCGAAGACGAACAGGCTGCCCACGCCCGGCACCCGGTCAATGTGCTGGCGGACATCGTTTTCAAAGAAGGTCCGGAAAGTGTTGATTCTGTAGGGGTCACCGGAGTTGGATTTTATGACCATCCAGATCACCGGACTGCTCTGGGCGCCGGAGGCCTCTATCACCGGCTTCAAGACGTTCTCCGGGTACTCCCGCACTTCGTTGAGTTTGTTGGAAACGGCCAGCAGGGCGGCGTTCAGGTCCGTGCCGACCTCGAAGGTCAGGGTTACCTCGGCCCGGCTGTTGTAGCTGGAGCTTTCCATGAGGGTGAGCCGCTGGATCCCCTTGAGAACCCCCTCTTGCTCTTCGATGATATCTTTTTCGACCTCGTAGGGGGTAGCTCCCGGCCAGATGGTGGTTACGGTTATCTGGGGCAGTTCTACATCGGGCGTGAGCTGAACCGGCAGACGGTTGATACCGATCAGGCCGAACAGGACAACCAGGATGATGCCCACGGCGACGGAGACCGGCTTGGTGATGGAGAATCGGATGAAGTTCATTGCTGTCCTTGAAGCCTGGTCCTACAGGCCAAATTAGAGATATAGGGTAATACCGGTGTATCTGGGCACAGGCGTTTAGGCTGTAGGCTGATGACTGTTAGATAGTTCCTCCCCATGATTGGAAATCATGGATGGGGCTGTTCGCTATCAGCCTGAACCGATCAGGATTCATTCCTTCGCCTTTACGACCGTAACAGCCTGATCCGGACGCAGGCGCTCATTGCCGTCCACGACATAAGGCATCCCCGGGACGATGTAAGGGTTGTCCACTCCCAGGTACTCTCCGTCAGTTGCGACGATATTGATGGGTAGTATCTTCGCCTTGTCTTCCTTGACCGTGTAGACGAATTCCTTGCCCTTGAAGCGCACCAATGCATCGCGCCTCACCATTTTCAGACTGGTTTTGGCACTGACCGGCACGTCCACCCGGGCGGACATGTTCTGGATGACCCCGCTGAAATAGGGAATCGCAATGCTGATTTCAAAGGTCTTCGATTTGGGGTCGGCTACCGGGATGCGGTTTGCCAGTTTACCGCTCAGCTTTTTAGAAAGTGGCGTTATGTTGATGGTTAGTTCCAGACCCGGTTTGACAAAGGCGACCAGCTTTTCGTCCACGGCCACCCGGACGACCAGGTCATTGATGGAGCCGAGCAGGCAAACGGCCACTCCCGGTGAAATCCATTCACCCTGGGATTTGTATCTGGCCAGCACCAGCCCGTCAAACGGGGCCCGCAGGGTGCTTTTTGACAATTCCAGTTCCTTTTTGGCCAGCTTTACTTTGAGGCTTTCCCGCTGGGTGAAAAGCTCCTTCAGGTTGAAGTTCAGATCGTCATATTCCTTTTCAGTGGCGATGTTTTCAGTGCGCAGGGCGCGCAACCGTTCCAGATTCTTTTCAGTTTTCTGGATGGTGATGCCGAGCTGCGCGATTTCCTTATTGATAATGGCGATGTCCTTTTCAAGGAAATCCGTATTCAGTTGAACCAGCACCGCGCCCTTTTTGACCACGACGCCTTCCTCGATGGATTGTCTGGCAATCAGTCCACTGATTTCAGTCGACAGTCCGGCGGTTTTGTCGAAGTCGACGACCCCGACCATGGGCCGGGTTTGAGACAGGTCTTTGGCAAATACCTTTGCAGTTACAACTTTGGCGGGCGGCTGCTGGGCGAATACGGTTCCACAGAGCAGAAGCACAATTAGGATGCTGGTGATAATTCTCATACTGAGACCTTTTCTAAGTTTATTTATAATTATACGGTTCTCTAAAAAGCTCCAGTTGGCATAAAGTACTCGGATATAGGGTCCATATCCCAAGTAATGTTATTCCAAGTAATCTTGGATGATCTCACGGCCTGCTGGACGATACGCATA
>Ga0126333_1000106_pt1:0-10000 | contig 25388 bp, 18 predicted proteins | sample InaspJWI54metaG_FD_94488 | JGI IMG/M metagenome (GOLD analysis project Ga0126333, IMG submission 94488) | Marine gutless worms symbiont microbial communities from Oahu, Hawaii - Inanidrilus sp. 2 OAHU.JWI-54 metaG | ecosystem: Host-associated > Annelida > Digestive system > Unclassified...
ATCTTCAAAACTATCTTGATGAGTATACTTTTCGGTTTAACCGTCGAAAATCAAAAAGCATTGGTAAAAAGTTTATGCGTATCGTCCAGCAGGCCGTGAGATCATCCAAGATTACTTGGAATATGGACCCTATATCCGAGTACTTTATGCCAACTGGAGCTTTTTAGAGAACCGTAGTAAGAAAATATATGCACCCAGGGGCTGTTTCTAAATAAGTATTTTGGTTCAAGGTCAAGGCGGGCGAGCAGGTCAAACCTGAGGGATACACGAGAGTATCTCGAGGATTTGCCTGTTCGCCCAACGACGAGATTGGGCCAAAAGGCTATTTAGAAAAAGTTCCTAAAAGGGCCACGTCCGCCAGTATTTCTTAATCCGGATCCACACCCCGTAAATCCCCAGGGGTTCAAACAACATAATGAGCACCATAATCAGGCCGAACACGATAAACTGAATATTGGAAACCCCGGTTATGGAAAACCACGATTTCGAGAGCGTTTCCAGCCACGCACCCAGATAGGGAATATCAAGGATGTTGCGCAGCTGCAGGTCCAACCAGCTGAGCAGGCAGGCCCCGGCAATGGCGCCCATGATAGAGCCCAGGCCGCCGACGATCACCATCGCCAGAAACATGATGGACATCATCAGGGTGAATATTTCGGGTTCAATAAAGCGCAGTACAAAGGCATAGAGGCCTCCGGCCATCCCGGCATAGAAAGCACTGACCGCAAACGACAGGGTCTTGTAAAAGACCAGGTTGACGCCCATGGTCTCGGCGGCCAGATCAGCATCGCGAATGGCGATAAAGGCTCTCCCTACCCGCGTGCGCACAATGTTGCGGGCGGCCGCCGTCAGCAGCACCGTCAGTGTTACCAGCAGGTAGTAGAACTCCACATCCGTGTCCAGGTGCCAGCTGCCGATGATCAGTTCCGGAGCGTGCAGCCCCTCGCGGCCGCCGAACAGGTCCAGGCGGCCAATGACCTGGGTGATCGTCAGGCCGAACCCCAGTGTCGCGATTGCCAGGTAAGGCCCCTCCAGCCGCAGGGAGGGCAGGCCCAGCAAGAAACCGAAAAGGGCGGCAATCAGGGCGGCTGCCGGCAACGCCGCGAGAAACGGAAACCCCGCCTTGGTCATGAGGATGATGGTGCCGTAGGAACCGATGGCAAAGAAACCGGCATGGCCCAGGGAGATCTGCCCGGTATACCCGACCAGTAGATTCAACCCCGTGGCGACGATAATATTGATGGCGATATAGTTGGCCACGTACACGTGATAGTTTTTAACCATCAACGGGTAGGCCAGGAGGAACAGGATCAGCACCACAAACCAGAACAGAACCACGCCGGATGTAAAGAATTGGACATCCTCATAATAGTCTCTCTTCATATCCATGGGAACAATGCCCCCGTATGGTCTGGTGTGTGGCCGCTGGCCTCAGTCGGAAAGCTGCAATCTGAAGAAGAACACAACTAATTGTAGCACATTCATATGATGAATTTCGATCATTTGTAATGTAAAGTCGTCCTGAAGTCAAGGTGCTACTACGTGTATCTCAGCAATTCTGAAGTCATACTCCTCACGCGTGCGGGAGGCATCCGACACCCGCCTCGAAGGAGGCTTACGATCTAAATGGTTTTTTTCTTCCCCTTTAAGATGCGCCGAGCATCGCAGGAAAGGGCGGCCATAATTTAGCTTGGGGCAAAGTGCGTGTCTGAGTGTAGCGATTTGTGCTGAGCGCGCCCTTTCCGAGAAGCACAGGGCAGCCCGCAGGGCCGCGTCTTATGGTGTTTTCTTTTGGTTCGTTTTATTTCACGCGAAAGAAGGGGGACGAAATATTTCTAAAGATTATATGCCTCACATGCTCGCCCTAACGACGATCTGAACCGCTGGTTTCTCACCGGATCGGTCAAAAATCTCCATGTCCCCCGCCAGATGCGAAGGGTTTGGATTGAAGCTAAACCGGGATTTGTCGGACCAAGTTTTCCAAAAATCTTGATTTTACCTGCTGACAGACCATTAGCTGCTTGACGGGTGGTAGTTTCAAGATAGCCCCGAGTACGGCGCTCATGGCGCGGTGGCTCCACATCACCTGGTTGTCGAAAATCAAATCCTGCAGGCAGCCGCGCTCGATGGCCATCACCACAGCCCGGTGGGTTCCGTTCAGCGGCGGTATGACCCGCGCGGGTCGGGGCTGCAACCGGATGTTCCGCCCCGGGCAGTTCCGCGCACATATGCCGCAGCCCAAACAGGTATCGGGATCCAGGCGGGCGATTTTTCTCCGGCGACGAATGGGATCGTTGGCTGACAACAGAGCCAACGCTTCCACGGGGCACACGGTTACACATTTGCCGCACCCTTCACAATGCGCGGCATCCAAAGCAGGGATAAAATGGGTGGTATGGACCGGCTGGAATAAGGCAAACCGCCGGGCGGCCAGCAGCGCCTCACAGCAGCAGCCGCAGCAGTTGCAGATGAAGTTCACATTCTCCCGGATATTTTCACCGAATTGGACCAGGTTCTCCGCGTAGGCGCGTTCCAGCAATTCCAGGCATTCAGTTGCCTCCACACGGCGGGCCACCCCGTGCTTGATAAGAGAATACGCCGTGCTGTTGAAGGTCATGCAGATCTCCTGGGGAGCATCACAGGCCCTGTTCAGATGGCTCATTTTGTGTCGGCAGTAACAGATACCAATAGAAATGTGAGCAGCTGATTTTATCACGGCAGTCGCCCGTTCATAATCGAGAACCTGCAGGGCGTCGTCAACCGGCAACACGGATTCATTCACGAACACGCGTCCCAGTTGGGTTTCCCCGCGGGTAAACAACTCCCGGATAAAGTCCTCCTCTACATTCAGGTACTGGTAAAACAATTCGCTGAGAAGCTTTTGATCTATGTCGTCGCGAACCCGCATCAAGGAGAACTCAAAGAATCCCGCCATGGGCGGAAACAGGCAGTAGTGGGTTTGCCCCTGCAATTCCATATCGATGAGGATACCCCTGCCGGCCAGTTGATCCAGGGTCTGCCGGGCCGCGTCCGCGGACGTTTTCCAGATGCGGCCGGCTTTGCGTGCCGTAAACGGTCTTATGGGTAGACACGCGACCAGCGCCGCCTCCTGTTCCGTAAAGAGGATCGCCAGGATACGGTAGAGCAGCTTGGAAGGAGGCGCTCCCTGGGGATAGCGGTTGAGCCGATCCACCAAGTGGGTATAACCGGTTTTCAAGGTTGCGTGTGCCATGGCTCCGGCCGTGGGTAAGCGGATTGCGTAAGTTTGGATCTCTATCTCTTGTTGGATAACTAATTAACATTACAACATAAATATACAAACGACAAGCCCTGCTGTCCCCAAAGTATGAAAGCCTGCAAAGGCGCTGTGATGATGAGTGCAAATCACTTGACAATTAGTTCTAATTATGCTTAACTTCGTTTAAGTATATTTAAAAGCATCACCCGTAATGCGCACCTTGCCGGGCACGCAAACTCGGCGATTGCAGGCCTTGAAAGCTTGACTTACACCACTGAAATCCTTATTTATGGTGAGTTAAAATTATGAAAGCTACAGGGGACTTGCCGTCGGTTGGGCGGCACTACAACGGGAAGGTTATGAACAACCTGGACGCAATCGAAGGATCGGTAAAATCGATCCTGGAACAGCTGCACGGGGTATGGATCGATTCCCATCTGGATGATTCGGAATACATCCGCAATACCCGGGCAGTTATTGAAGCGACGGACCGCTTTATCCAGGAAAACCGTGAAATTACCCATGAGCCCGATATTTTGACTCATGTCTTGCGCCAATTCGCCAAGGTATTATGGCTCAACCACAAAACTACCGTTGAAAAAACTACCGCCGGTGACAGCGACGACAATGGCGACTACAGTGAATATTGTTTTGACTATATTTATGAGCACGGCGTGTACCCGCCTTGACCCTGATCGGAGAATGAACGAGAATGGATGAACTGGAAGACCTGCAGATCAAAGCTGAAATTGACGAAATCGCAAACAAAGTTGAATCTATCATGCACCGCATTGAAAATGAGGATCCCGGAAGGCCCCCTGCACCTGATGCGGATGCCGAATCAGGCACAGAGAGCTGAATTTATCCATTATAGTAATCAAGCTGAATTAGATAGCGCCCTTACACAAGTGGTAGTTTTTGGTTCAGAGCAAGGCTTGAATCATTTTGAAACCGCAGGCATAGGTTGAGCTATGTCGAGGATTTCGAAATGGTGAAAACGCCGCTCTGGGCCAAAAGATGCCGCTTGTGTAAGGGCGCTAAGTTATGCCGTACTGCTTCATCTTACTGAGCAGACTGGGATGGCTGATTTCCAGCAGCCGACTGGCCTGGCTCCGGTTGCCACCCGTTTTCTTCAACGCCCGCGTGATCATAATCTTCTCCAACTCGCGCCGGGCTTCCTTGAGAGAATCGCCATCGGCCAGGGAAGCAATTTCCCGGTGCATCGCGTCAGGACCAAGACTGTCGGGCAGATGCTCCGGCAGCAGCTCGGTACCTTCGGCCAGAACCACGGCACGTTGGATGACATTCTCCAGTTCGCGCACGTTGCCGGGCCAGGCGTGTTCCAACAGCTGGGACATGGCGGCCGGTGAGATGCTCTGGACGGCTGTATCCAACTGCGCACTGAATTTCTCCATGAACAGGCGGGCCAGCAACGGTATATCTTCGCCCCGCTCGCGTAGCGGTGGTAATCTGATCGGCATCACATTAATCCGGTAGTAAAGATCTTCCCGGAAGAGGTTCTTTTCAATTTCTTCTTCCAGATTACGCGCCGTGGCGGCGACGACCCGCACGTTCACTTTCATGGCGCGTGTCCCGCCTACCGGCCGGACCTCGTTCTCTTGCAGCGCCCGCAGCAATTTTACCTGCATGGATACCGGCAATTCTTCGATTTCGTCCAGAAACAAGGTCCCACTGTCGGCCTCCCTGAAGAGCCCCCGCCGGGTCCGGTCCGCACCGGTAAAGGCCCCCTTGACGTGCCCGAAAAGTTCACTTTCGATCAGGTTTTCCGGTATGCTGCCGCAATTGACGGCAACCCACGGTTTTTGGGACCGTGGGCCGGTGAAGTGGATACCCTGCGCCACCAGTTCCTTGCCGGTTCCGCTCTCGCCGGTAATCAGTACGGTCGTATCGAAACGGGCCACTTTTTCGGCAAACCGAAACATTTCCCGCATACTCTTGCTTTTGGCCACCATGTTGCCGAAACTGGACCTCTCCTCTATGGTGCGCAGCGTCTGCCGTAGCCGGATGTTTTCCCGTTTTAGTCTTTCCCGTTCCTCGGCCTTTTTCAGAACCAGGTTGACCTCATTGGATTTAAAAGGCTTGGAAATATAGTCATAGGCGCCCTTTTTCATCGCCTCCAGCGCCGTTTCCATGGACCCGTAAGCCGACATCATGATGACGGTGGAATCGGCGATATAATCGGCCGCCGCCTCCAGAAACTGCAGCCCATTCATTTGGGGCATTTTGATGTCACACAAGATAAAGTCGTATTGAGTCCCGGTAACCATTGCCAACGCTTCTTCGCCATTGGCGGCCGTCGCAACCTGGAAGCCTGAATTGGTCAGCAGGGAAGTCAGCATGTGGCGCATATTCTGTTCGTCGTCGATGACGAGCAGTTTGCGTTCGGGTTGCTTATCGGATGGGTTCTCCCTACGGTTCATAGGGTGGTATTCCTCTCACTACAGGGGAAAGAAAGGACAAACCGGGTGCCTTTCTCGGATGCGGCCTCGGCCCTGAGGGTACCGCCGGTCTCTTCCACAATCATGAAACAGACCGACAGGCCAAGCCCGGTGCCCTTGCCAGGTTCCTTGGTGGTATAAAATGGATCGAATATATAGTTCAACTGATCGGACGGGATACCCGGGCCGTTGTCTTCGACCTCAATCCTTAATTGCTGCCCATTGCCGCCCTTGTCAGCAGTGTTGCGGCTGTCAATCCGGATGTGCCCGTCTTTAGCGCTCGGTTCCAGCTTGATGGCATCGGCGGCATTGATCAACAGGTTTAGAAAAACCTGCCGCAGGCGTTGCGGATCGGCCTGAACAACGTCCTGGCCGGCCGTCAGGTTGCTGCTCAACGTGATCTCTTTCATCATGGGTTGCTGACGCAACATACCCACGATCTCCTCCAAGATCAGGTGAACCGGGACTTCCTTTTTTTCATCTTTGGCAGGCCGGGCAAAATCCAGCAATTCCCGGATGATATCGTTGACCCGTTCGATCTCGCTCTGGGCCCGTTCGATATAATCCAACCGCTCCTCGTCGGTGAGATTCTCCTGACGCAGCAAATCCAGGTAACCCAGCACGATCCCGATGGGATTGCCGATCTCATGCGCGATGCCCGAAGAAAGCCGGCCTACAGACGCCATTTTCTCGGCCCGCAGCATTTCTTTGTGGGCTTTTTTCAGTTCTTCATTGGCCTTTTCGAGTGATTGAACCGTCGACTTCAGTTTCTTCTTGTCTGCGTCTATATTTTCAAGCATTCGGTTGAGTGACCGCGAAAGCCGGTTGAACTCGTTTTCTTCGGCGTCTGAAAGAAACAGCAAATCCCCATCGGGCTGGAATTCATCGGCCCTTCTGACGAGTTTCTGCAACGGTTTGCCGGTTATTTGCCAAAGTCGGTAGACACCGAAAAAAGTCAGTAACAGGGCATTGATCAAAATATAATAAATGATGATTTTCTGGGTTCTGTCAAGGCTGGCGTAAGCCGACCCCAGATCAAAAACCATGCAGATGGAGTCGGCCGGTCGGCTGCCGCCCGACAAGGGTCCGGCCACGACCATATACTGCGACCTTTTGTAAAATCCTCTCCAGACAGACCCTGAAAACTCCAGGATGGGTTTTTCCTGGGCAGCCGCCCGATTGGCATATAGGGCCAAATCGACTTTCCCGGGACAATCCCGGCCCCACTGGTAAACCCGCTGGCGTTTGTCTTCCAGGCGGCCGCATATAATCTGGGACTCCTGTAGAACGGCTTTGATCTGCGGAGAGATCCCGGTTCGGTTTTGGGTGCCATACAGCTGTTTATCTTCGGTAAACGCCAGGGCCTCAAGCGTTGCAAGCGTGATACGGGCTTTGTCTGCCTCAGTTCTGATCAACGCCTGACGGGTAACCATCATGATGACGAAGTCCAGCAGGACATCGCCACCAGCAGGATGATCAGAAGATTGAGTGAAAATTTTGCTTTTAAACCGAATCGCACAAGCCTACTCCCCGCCCGTAGGTCTCAGCAGCCCATCTATTGTGCTGGCAGCCGCAGCCTATTTCCGGAGAAAGTAGCACATCCCTGAAATTAAGGCAAATTTTGGGAAAGCTGCTCCAGTGAAGCCGGAGCTTTAGGTTTAAGGTATAAGGTGTAAGGTATAAGGTTTTAACCTTGGAACCGGGAACGTTGGACGGGGAACCTAAAAAAAGGGTTCAATGGGCCGAGGGTACAGAACAGCAAGGGGTCGAGGGGTCAAGGGGCTAAATAGAGGATATCACGAACGCCTTGCGTTGGGCAGCGGAAGGCGTTTGTCTTACGGCTTGCCTATTTAATGCCGGTAAAAACACAACTCTTTGTTTCATTGTGTTCATTTTCTTTCGCGTGAAAGAAAACGAACCAAAAGAAAACGCCGTAAGACGCGGCCCTACGGGCTGCCCTGCGCTTCTCGGTAAGGGCGCGCTCAGCACAACTCGCTCCGCTCAGACAAGCACTTTGCCCCAAGCTAAATTATGGCCGCCCTCTCCTGCGATGCTCGGCGCATCTTAAATGGGAAGGTCAATACCGATAGCGAAAGCCAAGAGTATCGGTATTCACCTTCAAATAGTTGTGCCTTTACAGGTGGTAGATTTTAGTTCAGGGCAAGGCCGCAGCTGCTTGAAGGTTGTTTCACCACTTGTTTTGGGGTTGCAGACGGTAGCTTTTGGTTCTGGCCAAGGCCGCAGTCCTCTGGCCGACCGGAGGCGTAGGTTGTTTACGTCGAGGATCGGCCAGAGGCGAGAACGCCGGCCAGGGCCGAAAGCTACCGTCTGCAACCCCAAAACCAAAAAAGCCCGAGGCTGTGTTTTACCACAACCTCGGGCTTATAAAAGATTTCCCGGCAGTGTCCTACTCTCCCACACAGCTTCCCGTGCAGTACCATCGGCGCTGAAGAGCTTAACTTCCGTGTTCGAGATGGGAACGGGTGTGTCCTCTTCGCCATTACCACCGGAAAAATTCTTGCAAATTTTTCGGCGAACATCAATTCGGATGTGTGTTACCAAATACTCATAAGCTTGTGTGAATTATTTTGTAGCCAAGCCGCACGACCAATTAGTACCAGTTAGCTGAACACATTACTGTGCGTACACATCTGGCCTATCAACCTTGTAGTCTTCAAGGGGTCTTCAGTCATACTGTTGCCAGTATGAGGGATATCTTATCTTGAGGTTGGCTTCCCGCTTAGATGCTTTCAGCGGTTATCCGTTCCGAACGTAGCTACCCAGCAATGCCGCTGGCGCGACAACTGGAACACCAGAGGTTCGTCCATTCCGGTCCTCTCGTACTAGGAACAGATCCTCTCAAATATCCTACGCCCGCAGAAGATAGGGACCAAACTGTCTCACGACGTTTTAAACCCAGCTCACGTACCACTTTAATTGGCGAACAGCCAAACCCTTGGGACCTGCTCCAGCCCCAGGATGTGATGAGCCGACATCGAGGTGCCAAACCGCCCCGTCGATGTGAACTCTTGGGGGCGATAAGCCTGTTATCCCCGGCGTACCTTTTATCCGTTGAGCGACGGCCCTTCCATACAGAACCGCCGGATCACTAAGACCTACTTTCGTACCTGCTCGAATCGTCACACTCGCAGTCAAGCTCCCTTGTGCCTTTACACTCTACGACTGGTTTCCAATCAGCCTGAGGGAACCTTCGCGCGCCTCCGTTACTCTTTGGGAGGCGACCGCCCCAGTCAAACTACCCACCAGACACTGTCCTTCGCCCGGATTACGGGTCGAGGTTAGAACTCAAAAATAGCAAGGGTGGTATTTCAAGGGTGGCTCCACCGAAACTGGCGTTCCGGTTTCAAAGCCTCCCACCTATCCTACACATACTATTCCTAAATTCAATGTCAAGCTGTAGTAAAGGTGCCGGGGTCTTTCCGTCTTTCTGCGGGTAGACGGCATCTTCACCGCCAATACAATTTCACTGAGTCCCTGGTTGAGACAGTGCGGAAGTCGTTACGCCATTCGTGCAGGTCGGAACTTACCCGACAAGGAATTTCGCTACCTTAGGACCGTTATAGTTACGGCCGCCGTTTACCGGGGCTTCGGTTCAGAGCTTCGCTCCGAAGAGCTAACAAATCCCCTTAACCTTCCGGCACCGGGCAGGCGTCAGACCCTATACATCGTCTTGCGACTTAGCAGAGTCCTATGTTTTTAGTAAACAGTCGCTACCGCCATTTCTCTGCGGCCCTTCCCAGCTTATCAAGCAAATTGAATCACCAGAAAAGGCCCACCTTCTCCCGAAGTTACGGTGTCATTTTGCCGAGTTCCTTAACCAGGGTTCTCTCAAGCGCCTTGGGATTCTCTCCCCACCTACCTGTGTCGGTTTGCGGTACGATCACCTCATCATCTCGCTAGAGGCTTTTCTTGGCAGTATGGGATCAATCACTTTACGGGGCTAAGCCCCTCGTATTCACCTCTCGACCTTTATATAAAAGAACGGATTTGCCTGTTCTTCCAGTCTACCGGCTTAAACCACCACGTCCAACAGGTGGCTGACCTACCCTTCTGCGTCCCCCCATCACTCAAACGATGATACGGTGGTACAGGAATATTAACCTGTTTTCCATTACCTACGCCTTTCGGCCTCGGCTTAGGGATCGACTAACCCTGAGCAGATTAGCTTTACTCAGGAAACCTAAGGTTTTCGGCGAGCGGGTTTTTCACCCGCTTTATCGTTACTCATGTCAGCATGGTCTCTTCTGTACCGTCCAGCCGTCCTTACGATCGGCCTTCAGCC
>Ga0126333_1000106_pt1:15000-25388 | contig 25388 bp, 18 predicted proteins | sample InaspJWI54metaG_FD_94488 | JGI IMG/M metagenome (GOLD analysis project Ga0126333, IMG submission 94488) | Marine gutless worms symbiont microbial communities from Oahu, Hawaii - Inanidrilus sp. 2 OAHU.JWI-54 metaG | ecosystem: Host-associated > Annelida > Digestive system >...
TTCGTGGGTTGTGCTCTCAATAAATCCGCGCTCACGCAGTATCTCAACAACATTCTTCATCCGAACATCCTGCCTTCTTGGTATTTAGACCAGTCTCTATATTAAAAGGAATAAATGAAACTCAAACAATCAGAAGCAGGTTCCCCGTTCAAGGTTCAACGTTCAAGGTTAAAACCTTACACCTGCCAGCTCTGCCCCAGACTCCTGCCACCTGACTCCAAGGTCTACCTTATACCTTAACCCTCGAACCCTTGGCCCCTCGGCCCCTTGGACCCTGCCCCTTCTTACTTATTCGCGTATTCCACCGCCCGGGTCTCCCGAATCACCGTCACCTTGATCTGCCCCGGAAACGTCAGGGTTTCTTCGATCTTCTTAGCCACGTCCCGGCTGAGCAGGGTGGCATCCTCGTCGGTGATTTTCTCACTTTCCACCAGGACCCGCAGCTCCCGGCCGGCCTGGATGGCATAGGTGTTGGCCACCCCGCGGAACGATTTGGCGATGTTCTCCAGGTCCTCCAGCCGCTTGATGTAGTTTTCCAGCATCTCTTTACGGGCGCCGGGCCGGGCGCCCGACAGTCCGTCAGCAGCCTGCACCAGCAGGGCGTAAACCGAATTGGGCGGCACATCCTCGTGGTGGGCGGCGATGGAATGTACCACCTTGCCGGATTCCCCGAACTTTTTGGCCAGGTTGGCGCCAATGGTGGCATGCGGTCCCTCAACCTCGTGGTCCACGGCTTTGCCCAGGTCATGCAGCAGCCCCATGCGCCGGGCCAGCTTCTGATTGAGTCCCAGTTCCGCGGCCATGACCCCGCACAGAAAACCGACCTCGACCGAGTGCTGCAGGACATTCTGGGCATAGCTGGTCCTGAATTTCAGCCGCCCAAGATACTTGATCAACTCCCCGTGGATGCCGTGCACCCCCAAGTCGAAAGCCGCCTGCTCCCCGGCTTCCTTGATGGTCGCATCGACCTCCTTGGTCACCTTTTTGACCACGTCTTCGATACGGGCCGGGTGAATCCGGCCGTCCGAAATCAGGGTGGTCAGGGCCAGGCGGGCAACTTCCCGCCGCACCGGGTTGAATCCGGACAGGATGACCGCTTCCGGGGTGTCGTCGATGATCAGGTCGATACCGGTCGCCGCTTCGAGGGCCCGGATGTTGCGGCCTTCGCGGCCGATGATTCGCCCTTTCATCTCGTCGCCGGGCAGCTGTACGACGGATACTGTCCGTTCGGCAATAAAATCGCCGGCATAGCGCTGGATGGCCGTGGCCATAATGCGCTTGGCCTTCTTGTCGGCCTGCTCCTTGGCCTCGTTTTCGATGCGCTTGATCAGCTTGGCACCTTCATAGCGGGCATCGTTTTCCATGGCTTTGAGCAAAAGCTCTTTGGCCTGGTCGGCCGTGAGGCCTGATATCCGCTCCAGCTGCTCACGCTGTTCATCCAGAAGCCGGTTGTACTTGGCCTCTTTGCGCTCGATATCTTCCTGACGCTTTTTCTGGTTCCGGTCCCGGTTGTTGTATTCCCGGTCCCGCTGTTCAAACTTTTCGAGCTTGCGGTCGATGTGCTCCTCTTTTTCGATCAAGCGTTTTTCCCGCTTTTTCCAATCCGACCGGGTATCCCGGGTCTCAAGCTCAAAATCATTCTTCATTTTGAACAGGCGATCCTTGGCTTCCAGTTTGGCCTCCTTGGCCAGGGTATCAGACCGCCGTTCGGCGTCCGCGATAATCCGCTGCGCTTCCTCCTCGGCTACTTTGATTCTGCGGGTTACACTCTTGCTCTTCAGCCAGTAGGCTATGGCGGCCCCAACAATAAAAGCCGCCAGCCCAATCAACACTTCATATCCAATCAACACTTCATATATAGTCATTTGATTCTCCAGTGATGTTCACAGCCCGGCGTCGGATCAATGCGTCTACCCGCGAAGCGGGCCCAACCGGCCTGTCGGCACTCCTATAACCGTCTGGTTTTTTTGTAAAACCGAACGGATGAATTTGCCCTGCCCTGCACGCACAGGTCTTAACTTTGCTTTAACAATGTTCGAAAATTGTTAGAGAGGGGTTGGGTGGAGCTTCCTGGGGGAAGTACCGGCCTGGCCGGAGTGGTTCTTGGGCAGGTGGTTTGAAATTGGCAGTGGAGCGAGCCCCTGCCTATGTGCCGTGTTGTCAGGCCTTTGAAACCGCTTTTCAAAGGTGGGCGCCCTGTAGCTTCTTTAGGCTTTTCTGTACAAGCAGAACCTGCTCACCAAAACCAGTGAAGGCTCCCGTTCGTTGAGTGTTGGGACAAAGAACATCTTCCAATCACGAACACGGCAGGGGCAAATCCCTCCGCTATAACAACCTGCGATTACGGGTCCAAAACCGGCAGCTTCGGTCCCGTTCCCCGGGTCGTCAGGCCCGGCCATACGCAGCAACCGGGTTTGGGGCAATTTTCATACAAGCCAAACGGTTCAGCCGGCAATGGCTGGTTTTCCTTCAATCTCCTCAGCCTCCAGCAACTGGAGCAACCGTTTTGATTGAACCTCAACATTATGCAGCAATTCAGAGTAGTTAGATTTCAATTCAAAGTTCTCGTTGGCTATATTAAGCGCAGCCGATATCAGAATGGCGATTTTCGCTTTCTCTGATTTCACTCCGGATTGCTGCTCCTCAATTCGGGCAATCTCACTTTCCAATTGGCCGGCCACAATCTGGGCCTGATTTGTATCCGTTTCGGAAGTGAAGGAAAAGGGTTGTCCGAATATGTTTATGGTTACAAGTTGATCCAAAGTGGCTCAATAACCCCGTCCGGTCTAATCTCAGTCTGCTTTTCAATTACTCGCCGCCGGTTTCAGCCAGTCTCGCCAGGAGGTTGCCAATCCGATTGCGGATCTGCTCACGCTCCTGATTAAATTGCGTTTCCTGGGCGGCTTTCCCCTGGAGTTCTCCTTCCAGCCTCTCGATTTTATTTTTTAGTTCAGCGTTCTCCGATTCAAGGGCTCTGTAAGCGCCGATAAGGCGTTCAATTTTCCCTTCAATTTCCTCAAATTGTGTCAAAAGTACCTGATTGTCCAATCTATATCCTCTTACTTAGACTTTCAATATAGTCGTTCACTCCACTGAAAGTCAAGCGGTTTCCCCCGGGGGGACATCAGGTAGCGTAAAAGTAGCATATATATTTCAATTTCGGTCGGTTATGAACGCAGCAACTGCTCTGCACGCTCAAGCTCAGACCGGGTATTGATCCCCATCACTTCCTGGGCATTTCCCCCGATTTCGACGCCCAGTTGCAGCCCCCGGTGGTGTCCGATCCCAACGATGTCCGTCAGGTAAAATTCCTGCTGTGCATTGTCGGATTTGACCTGGCCCAGGACATCGTCCAGGATCGCTTTGCGGACGCAATAGATGCCGGAATTGATCAGGTTGATCTTCTTCTGGTCCTCATCGGCATCCGCTTCCTCGATAATCCCTTCCATCTGCCCGCTGTCGTTTACAAGGACCCGTCCATACCCGGTTGGATCGCTGACATGCACGGCCAGGACCGTAATATCGCTGTGGGTTTGAACATGCCGACTCAAAAGTCCCTGGACGGTTGCGGCCGTCAGCAGGGGTACGTCCCCGCACAGGATGACGATATGTTCCACCTGCGCAGCCAGGTGCGGCAGGGCGCATTGGACCGCATGGCCGGTGCCGAGTTGCTTGGCCTGGATAACAAAACCCGTGTTGAAATCCTGGGATACGGCCTGCTGCACCTCGCCGGCCTGGTGCCCAACGACGACATGCACTTGGTCGGGGGCAATGGTTAGAGCCGTTTGCACCACATAGTGGATCATCGGCCGGGCGTTGAGTTCATGCAGGACTTTGGCACGGTCGGATTTCATGCGGGTGCCCTTGCCCGCCGCGAGAATGACAACTGCTGTATTTTCGATGGTACCGGTCATCTGTGTGTATGTTCCTTATAAAAAACCGACATGCGCTGCGTGTCAATCCTTGGCAAACAGAAAGGGCGGACCAGGAAAAATGGTCCGCCCTTTGTTCTTGATATATCAGCATCCCGTTAGTACCGGGTTCAGGTCTTGTCGCTGTAACCGGCATCCTCGGTGGGCGCCGTTTGCAGATGCATGCCTGTGTTAGGCACCTTTCTTGCTGGCCATTTGAACCCGCATCATGGCCCGCGCCAGGGCGGCCTTGGCCCTGATAACATCCAGGGTGTTGCTGCCTTCGGCCAATCTTTTCTCGGCGCGGGTCAACGCGGTCTGGGCCCGTTCCACGTCGATATCGCGTCTGCGTTCGGCCGACTCGGCCAGGACGGTGACCTTGTCCGGCAGGGCCTCGGCAAATCCGCCGCTGACAAACACGTGCCGTTCGGTACCGTTGCTGTCCACGTAACGGATGTCGCCAACCTTCAAGGAGGTCATAAACGGGGTGTGGCCCGTCAAGACGCCGAACTCACCCAAGCTGCCGGGAGCCATGACAATCTGCGCGTCCTCATTGACAACGTCGGTCGAGGGTGTAACGATTTCAAGTCGAATATTTCCAGCCATAGTGTATCCTCTAATGAGTACGTGTCCGCCCGCAAGGCGGACACGGGTATATTTCTTAGGCTATCTATGTTTCGGTCTTACGAAGCCTCAGCCATCTCCTTGGCAGCTTCCAGAACTTCTTCGATTCCGCCCTTCATGTAGAAGGCCTGCTCCGGAATATCGTCGTGCTTGCCTTCGCAGATTTCCTTGAATGCCTGAACCGTGTCCTCGACCTTGACGTACTTGCCGGGGAAACCGGTGAAAACTTCGGCTACATGGAAAGGCTGGGACAAGAAACGCTGCATCTTACGGGCACGTTCTACGGTCAGCTTGTCTTCGTCGGAAAGCTCTTCCATCCCGAGGATAGCGATGATGTCCTGCAGCTCTTTGTATTTCTGCAGCATCTGCTGTACCGTCCGCGCGGTCTGGTAATGGTCTTCACCAATTACCGCCGGGTCGAGAATCCGGGAGGTGGAGTCCAGCGGATCCACCGCGGGATAGATGCCCAGCTCGGCAATCTGGCGGGACAGCACCACGGTTCCGTCGAGATGCGCGAAAGTAGTGGCCGGTGCCGGGTCGGTCAAGTCGTCGGCGGGCACGTATACGCACTGAACGGCGGTAATGGAACCCTTGTCGGTTGAAGTAATCCGCTCCTGGAGTGCACCCAGGTCGACCGCGAGGGTCGGCTGATAACCAACCGCGGAGGGCATCCGCCCGAGCAGGGCGGATACTTCGGAACCGGCCTGGGTAAAGCGGAAGATGTTGTCGATAAAGATCAGCACGTCCTGGCCCTCTTCGTCACGGTAGTACTCGGCGCAGGTCAGGGCGGACAGGGCGACCCGGGCACGGGCTCCCGGCGGCTCGGTCATCTGACCGTAAATCAAAGCGGCCTTGGGCAGTACGCCGGAGTCCTTCATTTCGTGGTAAAGGTCGTTGCCTTCACGGGTTCTTTCACCCACGCCGGCGAACACGGAAATACCGCCGTGCTGCATGGCGATGTTGTTTACCATTTCCATCATAATAACGGTCTTGCCGACACCGGCCCCGCCGAACATCCCCATTTTGCCGCCGCGGGGGAATGGCACGAGCAGGTCGATAACCTTAACGCCGGTTTCCAGAACGTTTACTTCTACGTCCTGCTCGGTAAACGCGGGCGCCGGGCGGTGGATCGGCATCATCTTTTCCTGGCTGACCGGACCCAGGCCGTCCACGGGACGACCCACAACATTGAGCACGCGGCCGAGGCTGGCTTCGCCGACCGGCATCTTGATCGGGTTGCCGGTGTCTTTGACCGGCATACCCCGGACCAAACCGTCGGTAACGTCCATGGCAATGGTCCGGACCACGTTGTCGCCCAGATGCTGGGCCACCTCGATCACGAGGTTGTCTTCTTCATCGCTGATGGCGGGGTTGGAAACAAGCAGAGCTGTAAGAATTTGCGGCAGTTGCCCCTGTTCGAACTCGACGTCGACAACAGGCCCCATAACCTGGGTTACTTTACCTATGTTCTCTCCCATTCTATAGACCTCCTTCAAGGTTTTATTGCGATATGGTGTTAGCCTTTAAGGGCCTCTGCACCGCCGACAATGTCCATCAAGTCTGCTGTAATGGAAGACTGTCGGGCTTTGTTGTATGTAAGGGTCAATTCGTCAATCATGTCGTTACAGGCCTTGGTGGCGTTGTCCATGGCCATCATCCGGGCGGCATGTTCGCTGGTCGACGTTTCCAAAAGCGCCTTGAACAGCTGCACGTAAATGTTCCGCGGCAGCAGTTCGCCGAGCAACTCGTCGGCGGAAGGTTCGCAGATGTGTTCCGCCTGGTAGGGCTCATCTGCATCGAGATCTTCCTCTTCCTTCACGATGGCCGGAATCGGCAGCAACTGCTGGGCGACCGGAAGCTGCTTGGCCATGCCCAAAAACTCTGAGAAGACGACATAGACTTCGTCGTACTCACCGCTTAAAAAACCGTCCACCAGTTTTTTCCCGGCCGTGGACGCCACGCTGAAATCAAAGGTGGCGCCGACCACCCCGAGGTGTTCCTCGACGATGTCGCAGCCCTCCTTCTTGCAATAATCGCGGCCTTTTTTCCCGAAGTTGGTAAAGGAAAAGGAGATGTCGACGCCCTCTTTTTCTTGCATGAGCGCGTCGGCCTTATCCAGTAGGTTGATGTTAAAACCACCGCACAGTCCCCGGTCGGAGGTGCACAGAACGATGTGGATCTTCTTGACCTCCTCCTTGGGAACCAGCAGGGGGCTGGCTTCTTCACCGGCTTTTTCGGCCAGGCTGCCAAGCACTTCCCCAAACTTGCCGGCGTAGGGGCGAAACGCGTCCATATTCGCCTGGGCACCACGCAGCCGCGAGGTTGCCACCATGTTCATGGCCTTCGTGATCTGCTTGGTTTTTTTAACACCGGCTATCTTTAATTGGATATCTTTTAATGTCGGCATAAAGTAAAGCCCTTATGGTTAAAGTTATCTGTTAAGCACACCTTATTAAGCCTGCCATGCACTTGTCGTGCTACAGGTAACTTATTTAATCGTGTCCTTGAACTCTTCGGCGTAAGCAGTCAGGGCTTCGTCCATCAGCTTGCCGATCTCGTCCGTGATTTCCTGGCTTTCTTCCAGATCGGTGAAGACATTGGGGAACCGGTCTTCGATGAATGGGTACAGGCCCGCTTCGTATTTGGCCACGACGTCGGTTGGGTACTCATCGAGGTAGCCCTTGGTACCGGCGTACAGGATGGTAACCTGCTTGGCCATGGAAAGCGGCTGATACTGGGGCTGTTTCAGGATCTCGACCAGTCTCTGCCCCCGGGTCAGCTGACGCTGCGTTGCGGCATCCAGATCAGAACCGAAAGCGGCGAACGCTTCAAGCTCACGGAACTGGGCCATGTCCAGACGCAGGGTACCGGCCACCTGTTTCATGGCTTTCACCTGGGCGGCACCCCCGACGCGGGATACGGATAGACCAACGTTGATGGCGGGCCGGATACCGGCAAAGAACAGCGATGGTTCCAGGTAAATCTGGCCGTCGGTAATCGAAATAACGTTCGTGGGAATGTAGGCGGAAACGTCACCGGCCTGGGTTTCGATGATCGGCAGGGCGGTGAGGGATCCGGCGCCCAGCTCGTCGTTGAGCTTGGCGGAACGTTCCAGCAAACGGGAGTGGTTGTAGAAAATGTCGCCGGGGAACGCTTCACGTCCTGGAGGACGTCTGAGCAGCAGGGATACCTGGCGATAGGCAGCCGCCTGTTTGGAAAGGTCATCGTAAATGATGAGGGCGTGCTTGCCGTTGTTCATATAGTATTCGCCCATGGCGCAGCCGGCATAGGGCGCAAGGTACTGCAGGGTCGCCGGGTCGGAGGCGCAGGCGGAAACGATGGTGGTGTACTCCATGGCGCCGTATTTTTCCAAAATGGCGTGAACCTGGGCTACCGAGGATTTCTTCTGCCCCGAAGCGACGTAGATGCAGTAAACGTCGGTATCTTTCTGGGCCAGGATCGCGTCGATGGCGCAGGCGGTCTTACCAATCTGGCGGTCACCGATGATCAGCTCGCGCTGGCCCTTGCCGACCGGCGTCATACCGTCCACTGCCTTGAGACCGGTGTAGCAGGGTTCATGAACGCCTTTACGGGCGATAACACCGGGGGCAACCATTTCCACACGGCTGGTCTCTGCTCCTTCGATGGGACCCTTGCCGTCAATGGGTGCACCGGTACCATCCACAACACGGCCAAGTACGGCCGGGCCCACCGGAACTTCGGCAATTTTACCGGTCCGTTTGACCATATCGCCTTCCTTGATCCCCATGTCGTCGCCCATAATGGCAATACCGACATTGTCCTCTTCAAGGTTCAGAACCAGGCCGAGGATACCGCCGGGGAACTCAACCAGCTCGAGGGCCATGGCTTTTTCAAGCCCGTAAACCCTGGCAATACCGTCACCGACAGAAAGGACAACGCCGGTTTCGCTGAGTTCAACCTTCTTGTCATAATCCGTAATCTGCTCTTTAATTATCTGGCTTATTTCTTCAGCTTTTAGTTCCATTAGACGCTCTCACCCCTCTTTAAAGATTCTCTCATATTAAGTAATTGTGTCTTGATGCTTCCGTCGAGAACAAGGTCGCCCATACGGGTAACGATCCCGCCGATCAGGCTGGCATCCTGTTCCACATCAAGAATAATATCTTTACCTGTCTTCTGGGACAGGGTTGCACGAATCTTTTCGACAGCTTCGGATGACAGTTCGGTGGCCGACACCAAGCTGGCCCGGGCCACACCTTTCAACTCGTCCGCAAGCTTTTCGTAAAAATCGCTGATGCTGGCCACGAAGCCGATTCTGCCCTTGTCGAACAGCAGCAGCAGAAACGCGCGCATGACCGCAGATACATTTACCTTATCGATCAAGGTCTCCAATACTTTTTTGCGCCCGGCGGCATCATACAACGGGTTGCAGATGGCCTGTTCCAGCTCGTCGCTCTGGCTGATCAGGCTCGCCACACCGGCCAGTTCTCCCCGGTAGGCTTCAGCATTGCCATCTTCTTTCCCGATAAGTAGAAGCGCCTTGGCATACCGTCTCGCTATCGCCAAATTTTTCACTATGCCACCACCTTATCTAAATATTCGTCAACGAGGCTGTCCTGGTCTTCATCGGAAATCTTGCTTTTAATGATCTCTTCAGCCTTTTCCAGGGCCTTATCGATAATCTCAGCCTGAATGTCCTCTTTGGCCTTTTTGAACTCGTTTTCGATGTTCTTCTTGGCCTGCTCTTCCAGTTTCTCGGCTGTCTTTTCAGCTTCGGCCAGAATCCGGGCCTTGGCTTCCTCGCCCTGGCGGACATACTCGGCCACGATTTCTTCGGCCTCGCCTTCCAGGGTGGCCAGCTTCTCGTTGTACTTGGCCAGCTCGTCTTCGGCGGCTTTCTTTTGAGACTCGAGCTCTTCCAGCTGTTCCCGGATGCCCTGGATGCGGGCGTTGAGGGCCTGGGTGAGCGGTTTCTTCAAAAGGAAAAACAGGGCGATGGCCAGGACGGCGAAATTCATCAATTTATAGGTATCGGTTTTCAGCCAGTGGGATTCGCTTGCGGCCGTTGCAGTACCGGCAAAACAGAGCAGGCAGACCGCCGCGATACCCAGTACGGTAAAAAACCGCTGCCTGAGCGTAACAGATGCATTCATTAAATCGCCCTCCCCAGTATCTTTTGACCAATGGCGCCGGCAAAGGAATCCAGTTCAGCCTGCAGGGATTCCCTGACCGCATCGGCCTCTTCTGCGATCTTGGCCTTCACCTCGGCGAGGTCGGCCTGCGCCTTTGAGTTTATCTTTTCAACGATCGCCATTTCCTCCTGGGCAGCCTCTTCCAGCATGGCTTTCTTCTGCTCCACCCCGTCGGTCCGGGCGGCCCGAATACCCTCTTCAAAGGCCGTTTCCTTATCTTCCGCATCGCTGTTGGCGGTCTTGACGCCTTCTTCCAGTCCAGCAACATGCGTCTTCCGCTGCTTCAGGATATTGCGGATGGGCTTGTAGAGAATCACATTCAACGCCCAGATCAGGAACAGGAAGTTCACGATCTGAATAAAAAGCGAACTGTCAATGCTGATCAGTGCGCCGGCAGCTATTGCATCACTCACAGTACACAGTGAAAGTGTCACCATGAGAACCACTGTTCTGGTGAACCACTTTCCTAGAATACCAGCAACCTCCATAAGGTCCTCCATCGCCGATTTTGTTGCAGGGTTAATAAGATTTTGGGCAAATCAGGACCCACCTGTCCTGAAAAATCCCCCGGTCTATATCATCTGGCCTGTTGAAATGTCAAAGGTTTTTTAACCGAAATTGTACCCCTGAAATATCCCTGCGAATGTAAATATCACTAAAAATTAGAGTATCTTTAGAG
>Ga0126333_1000115_pt1 | contig 23175 bp, 15 predicted proteins | sample InaspJWI54metaG_FD_94488 | JGI IMG/M metagenome (GOLD analysis project Ga0126333, IMG submission 94488) | Marine gutless worms symbiont microbial communities from Oahu, Hawaii - Inanidrilus sp. 2 OAHU.JWI-54 metaG | ecosystem: Host-associated > Annelida > Digestive system > Unclassified | place...
GACTGTAAACGTTGTCATAGTGGCCTCCTTTTTTAAGGTTATGAGGCCTTTATAACCGTGCCTTGTGACAAATACGGTCACAGTTCGGCACTACTGGAGTTTTTTAGAGAACCGTATACAAATTTTCGAGCTATTTCCTCATGGGCGGACCTAAAAGACACTACCACCGGCGCCGAAAAAAAATCGTCCGTAAAAGACCCCGTATTCTTACAATCAAGCCGGGAGCCGATGCCAGCCTGAAAACGGTTTTTGCCGGAATCGGCAAGCCAAATACAAAGCCCTTCACGCCGGATATCTTCCAGATTGAAGCTGTTGAAGCTGTAAACACGGCTGATTGTCTCGTGACCGCTCCCACCGGGGCGGGAAAGACCTGGATCGCCGAGCAGACCATTGCGGCAGTCCTTGCAGATAGCGGCCGGGCCTGGTACGCCTCACCCCTCAAAGCCCTGACCAATGCCAAGTATACCGAGTTCTCCGAGCTATTCGGGACAGAGAATGTTGGTATTTTGACAGGTGACCGCAAGGAAAATCCCGATGCCCCGGTAATAACCGGCACCACCGAAATTCTGCGCAATCAGCTTTACGATGCCATGCATCGCGGTGAAACCTTGGATACCAATTTTGTCATCCTGGATGAGGCCCATTTTTTAGGTGATCCGGATCGCGGGGTCGTCTGGGAAGAGATCATGATCTACCTGCCGACGCGCATTCCCCTGCTCCTGCTGTCGGCGACGATTAACAACGCTGACCAGATTGCCGCCTGGCTGGAAAGCCTGCGACAAAAACCCTGCACTGTGATTTCGGAAACCCAGCGTCCTGTGCCCCTGGCCCCTCTCTTTTTCCACCCCTCCGAAACCCTGATGCCACTGACGGTTCCCGGAAAACCAGGGAAAAGCAAACGGCTCTTCAAGAAGGTGCACGCTTACGTCGTCACGAAGAATCCGCCGCAACTGGCGCCGGCCCGCAGGCTACCGCCGTTTGGAGAGATGCTCAAAGTATTACGAAAATACCGTTTGCTGCCGGCCATTTTCTTTCTGAAATCCCGCGCCGATTGCGACAACGCCCTGGAACTGTGCCGCCAGAACACCGACCAACCAGAGCATCGGTTGGTCCGTCTGGCCGACCGCATCGAAGAACTGACGGCGACCAGCTCCCATACTGTCGATCATCGCCACAAGTGGCACCTGGAAAACCTGGCGGTCGGAGCCCACCACAGTGGTCAGCTCCCGGCCTGGAAGATCGTCCTTGAGACCCTGATGACGGAAGGTCTGCTGGATGCGGTATTTGCGACCTCCACTGTTGCTGCGGGGGTTAACTTCCCGGCTCGCACAGTTGTTTTTTTCAACTCGGACCGCTTCAACGGCACTGAGTTTTTACCCCTCACCCCCACTGAATTCCACCAGATGACCGGCCGGGCCGGACGCCGCGGCATGGATAAGATCGGGTTTGTGGTGGCTGTCCCGGGCAGATTCATGGACATCCGGGCGGCCGCCCACTTGATGTCCGCCCCGCCGTCCAATGTCATGAGCCAGATCCGCATCAACTTTTCCATGGTGTTGAACCTGCTGCTGTCGCATACGCCGAGCCAGGTGCGCGACCTGCTGGAACGATCGTTTGCCGCATACCAGATAACCGACAAAGTTAAAGGCAAACGGCTCCGAAGGTACGTGGGCTACGGCCAACGCCACCTTATCGAAGACTTCAACCGGCATCTGGAATTTTTAAAGCACCACGACTATGTAGCCGAGGATGGCGCCCTTACAAAGGATGGTCAATGGGCCTCACGGCTGCGCGTAGACCAACCGCTCTTGATTGCCGAGGGCTTTCGGCACGGAATTTTCCCGGATACGGATCCCGCCCTCCTGGCTGCCATCATGGCCATCTTTGTATTCGAACGGGAAGCGGATGAAAAACTCGAAAAGAATCTGGTCGCCAAACCGCTGCGCAATCTCTACCGTCAGTTTGCGGTTACCCTCACCCCCTTCATCGACGAAATGGTCGGCTGGGGATTTGAAACCCGGGTGATGTACCTGCGGCCGGCGGCCGCTCTGCACGCTTGGGCCCGCGGCTTTGCCTGGGAGTTCATTATCGAACTTTCCGGTTTGGAGGAAGGCAATCTGGTGATGCTGATCCTGCGGACAGCGGATAACCTGCGGCATATCCGAGCCTTGAAAGACATCTTCCCGGAGGCGGCGGCCAGCGCCGGGGAGGCAATCGAGCTACTCTTGAAAGATCCGGTGCAAACGACAATATGAGTAGTCGGGAAGTGTTGTGGTTATGCCGGTCCCGGAGCGTGTCCGGGATGACATATCCAGCATCCAGGAGCGTTTTCTTTAACCGGACTGGATCCCGGATCAAATCCGGGATGACGGGGAATTGCAGCCTACGTAGATCTTTGGTTGATCTTTCTGAACCTTTCCAACTTTTTTTCAAAATCAAGTAGATCGAGGTGATCGCTAAGCTCGGCTGTTGAGAAGGGCAGGTTTTTAAAAAGTTTTTTCTCAATCGCGTCTGCTTCCCGGCACATACGTTCCAATCGATTGCCAAGCTCTCCCGCCGAGGACTTGTAGCGCTCTTGTATGTATGCCAAGCGCGCTTCCAGCGATACCACCTGGTCATGTAAAACCCGTTTGTCGGCATAGTTCACGACCTCTGCAACCGTCGGTTCTCCATCCGGGTTGAATGCATCCAGGTTAACGTGCTGAGCTACAATCGCGCCGATCGCGGGATAACCCTGTTCTTTAAGGTAAATTCCGCCGGTACTGGCATGATTCTCGGATGTTTGCAGACTGCGCGTCTTGGTAATATCGTGCAGGAGAGCGGCAGCCCTCACAAACTCGGAATTGAGAGAATGCCCATTTGCATTGATGCCCTCGGTCAGCAACATGGCCACCTGGCACACCCGGATAGAGTGGACCACGATGTTGTCCAGCATTGCCATTTTGGCCATTATCCGGTAGCATTGGATTTCAGAGGGGATGTTCATAAGGGAAGTCTACCTAATTACATTCGGGTTCCATCCGGTTTACAGTCGGCAATCTGCGCCAACTGACATCATTGCGCTATATATACTATCTGCTATTGACCGTGTGCAACTAAAACCCGTCTATAGTTTTTTTAGGGTTCTGGCAGTATTTTACTTGACGTGGAATTTGATCACCCGTAAATGGGCCCCGTGCCCATCCACAATCGGCATCTTGTACCTTGTGGCGGCGTTATCATATTTTTAAAGTCCTCAACATAGCGGTAACTATGCCTGCGGGTTTAAAAATATTCTAGCCTTGCCACAAAATAAAAGCTACCAATTGTGAATGGACACGATAAACGATAAAATACTTATTAGCACGACATCCCAAAAACAGAATTTCCAAAAGGAAACGTCATGGACTTTGAATGCATTATTTATGAGAAAAATGCGGGGATCGCCACCATCAAACTCAACCGGCCCAAGGTTTTGAATGCGATGAACAAGCAGCTCTGGCTCGACTTTCAGGCGGCCCTGGAAGATGCCCGACAGGACGGTGCGGTCAAGGCCGTGATCATTACCGGGGAAGGCCGGGCTTTCTCCACCGGCGCCGATCTGAAAGAATCCAAAACCCGGAGTATTGAAGATTACCGCGATTACCTCGAGGAACTTCAGGAAGCTTCGCGTAAAATTCTCAAATTCGAAAAGCTGACCATCGCCGCCATTAATGGCTATGCTCTGGGTTCGGGATATGAATTGGCCCTCGCCTGCGATATCCGTCTGGCTGCTGAAGATGCCCAGATCGGCTCACCGGAAGCCAGGGTTACCTCCTCCGTCACTGGTGGCGCCCTGCGTTTGGTCCAGGACCTGGTAGGACCCGGCAAAGCCAAAGAATTGCTCTTCACCGCCGAGAATATCGATGGCCGGGAAGCCGCCCGCATCGGACTTGTTAACCGGGCGGTGCCGGCGGACCAGCTGAGCACGGAAGCGGTGGCCATGGCTGAAAAGATTGCCGCCAACTCGGCTTTCTCAATCAAAATGATTAAAAAGGGGTTGCACATGGCCCAGGGCGAAGCCAGCCTGGAGGCCATCATGGATTTTGAAGTGGAAGCCTGTCTGGCGTGTGTGTCTACCAAAGAACGGCAAGAGTCTTTGCAGGATTTCGAAGATAGGAAAAAATAAGAGACCTTTTCCAACTCATGTGGAAAGAGGGTTCAAGGATTCGAGGGTTCAAGGGGTCAAGTGAAAACCAGGGACAAATCAGGCTTTAAAGATTTTCCACTCGAACCCTTGACCCCTCGGCCCCTTGGACCCTGATTCCACAAGGGTCACAAATAGTCGCATTTGCTATAACAGAGCAACTACTCGCAAGAAAAGCATAAAACACTGAGGGATATTATCATGCTTGAAAAAGTACTGAATGCCGAATCGGTCGCAGTGGTGGGTGCCTCGAAAAACGAAACCAAACGAGGTTATCAGACCATCCGTACCCTGCTGGAAGAAAAGTATGAAGGGGACATTTACCCGGTCAATCCCAAGGAGACTTCCATCCTGGGATTCAAATGCCACCGGGCCGTGTCCGAAATCGAGGGGTTCGTCGATCTGGCGCTGATTGCCACCCCGGCCCGCACCCTGCCGTCCGTCCTGGAAGACTGCGGAAAGAAGGGGGTTCAGGGCGCCGTAATTCTGGCCGGCGGATTTGGTGAAACCGGACAGGACGGTCGCAAACTCGAAAATGAGGTTGTGGCCATTGCCGGCAAGCACGGCATCCGCCTGATCGGTCCCAATACGTCCGGTATGATGAACCTGAGGGCTGGCTTGAACCTGGTGGGCATGCGGGAGGTCCCCAAAGGCGATATCGCCCTGCTCTCCCAGAGCGGTAACATGGCCCTAACCTTGATCACCGAGGCCCGCCTGAAAAGTAAGAAAGGCTTTTCCTATTATGTGGGAGTCGGCAACGAGGCGGACATCAAGTTTCATGAATACCTAGAGTTCTTCCGCCAGGACTCCCGGACCAATGTGATTCTCATGTATGTCGAAGGCATGCGCCAGGGACGCAAGTTTCTCGAACAGGCCTACAAAACCACCGTTGAAAAGCCGGTGGTGCTGCTCAAAAGCGGTCGCTCGGCAACCGGCAAACGGTCGGCCGGTTCGCACACGGGCGCCCTGGCCGGGATGTCCGCCGTGGCCGACGGAGCCTTCAGGCGCGCCGGCATCATCACCGTTGAAAAATCAGACCAGTTGTTCCCCGCAGCCGAGGCGCTTTCCAACCTGCCGCCCATCAAGAATAACAAGGTGGCCATTTTAGCAGACGGCGGGGGCCACGCCACCATCGCGGCCGATCTTTTGACCGACCTGGGCGTCGAAATCCCCGAGTTGGGCGAGAAAACCCAAGAGCGTTTGCGGGAATTGCTGCCGGCCGCCGCTTCGGTGCCGAACCCGGTAGACGTGGCCGGCGGCACGGATTCGGATCCTTCTATCTTTGCCGACTGTGCCCGGGTGATATTGAAAGACCCCAATGTCGGCGGACTGCTGATTGTCGGCCTGTTTGGCGGGTATGGTATCCGCTTTGCCGAGAGCCTCTCCCTGATGGAGGAGGATGCGGCCCACCGTATGGGCAAAATGGTTAAAAAGAGTCAGAAACCAATTGTGGTCCACAGCTTGTTCAGTTCCGCGCAATCCCATAGCCTCGACCTTTTACGTTACTACAAAATCCCCGTATACGATTCGCTGGATGTGGCCACCAAGTGCATCGGCGTCCTCTCGGAATACGGTCAGTATCTCGGAGGCTATCATGCGAAGTTCAGCTTTAGCATTGAAGCCGGCAAGAAAGCCCAGCCGGAAGTACAAGCCTTGATCGACAGTGCGCGTCAGGAAAAACGCCACGCCCTGCTCGAACACGAAGCCAAGCAGATACTGACGGCCCATGGTGCGAACATCGCCGACCAATTGCTCGCCAAAACAGCCGCCGATGCCGTGGAAGCTGCCAAGGCGATCAAAGGCCCGGTTGCCATGAAAATCGTCTCCCCCGACATTCTGCATAAAAGTGATGCCGGTGGTGTCAAACTGAGCTTGAAAGGTGATGCCAAAGTAGAAAAGGCCTTCAACGCCATCATGCGCAACGCGAAACGCTATGATCCCAAGGCCGATATCCGCGGCGTGCTTGTCACGCCCATGCTCAAGGATGGTATGGAAATCATTATCGGTACGAAGATTGACGATCAATTCGGTCCGGTTATCATGTTTGGCATCGGGGGTGTCCTGGTAGAGGTGCTGAAAGATGTGGTTTTCCGCGTCCTGCCGATCTCGCGCCGTTCGGCCCGTCATATGGTGGACGAAATTCGATCAACGAAACTACTGGACGGCTTCCGGGGCGGACGCCCCAGTGATCGGAAGGCGGTCGTCAACCTCATGCTGACCGTATCGGAAATCATTGAAGCCTACCCTGATATCAAGGAGCTGGATCTCAATCCGGTCTTGGTGCATGCGAAGGGCTTGAGTATTGCGGATGCAAGGATAATTCTGCGTGAAAAAGCATGCACCGTGCATTCTGGAGGCAGAGATTGTAATGCCGCACAATAGCAGCATTCCAGCCGTTGGCCATTTCCCTTATTTACCGGCCGCGGACCGCTCCTCTTTTCGGAATGTCCCTGTAGTCAATTTGACAATATCGCCGATAATCAGATAAAGCGCGGGCACGTAAAGCAGTGTCAGTACGGTCGCCACCAGCAGCCCAAAGCTGATGCTCACCGCCATGGGGATTAAAAACTGGGCTTGAAAGCTTCTTTCCAGCAGCAGTGGTAAAAGCCCGGCAATGGTGGTCAGCGAAGTGAGCAGGACGGGCCGGAAACGGGCAATCCCAGAGGCCACCACAGCTTTCTCGATCTCAACCCCGCTGCGTCCGGCCCGGTTGATAAAATCAATCAGAATCAGGCTGTCGTTCACCACGATTCCCGATAGGGCCACAATCCCGAAAATACTGATCATGGTGAAGTGCAGCCCCATGATCAAGTGCCCGCCGATCGCCCCGATCAGCCCGAAAGGAATGGCCATCATGATGATAACCGGTTGGATATAGGAGCGAAACTGGCTGGCCAGCAAGAGAAAAACACCCATCATGGCCAGGGCAAAGCCCTTCTTGAGACTCTCCAGAGATTCGCGGGTCCGCTTCTCCTGTCCCTCCAGATTGTAGGTCACCCCGGGATAGCGGGTCAGTAAATCCGGTAAAAAATCAGCTTTCAGGCCAGCCACGATACGGCTGGCGTTGCCGACATTCTCGTCGAGATCCGAACTGACGGTAATCACCCGGTTGCGGTCGACCCGCCGGACAGCCGAGTAAGCCCGTCCGGTGTTGATGGCCGCAACCTCCTCGATCGGAATCTGGCGACCGTCGGCCGTCCGGATACGCATATTTTCGATACCGGACAAACTGCGACGCTCTCTTTCCGCATACCGAACCATTACTTTCAAATCGTCACGGCCGCGCTGGACCCGGACGGCCTCCTCACCGTAAAATGCCTGGCGCAGTTGACGGGCCAAATCCAGCATGGTCACCCCAACCGCCCGGGCTCCTGGCAGAATTTCAAACTGCTTCTCTTCTTTGCCGGGCTTAAAATTATCGGTCACATCGTAGGTGCCCGGATAGGCAGCCAGTTCGGCCTTGAGCTCGTCGGCTGCCAGGCGCAATTGCCTGAAATCGTCGCCGATGAGTTGTATCTCAATGGGATTGCCGGCGGGCCCGCCTTCAATCGTAAAAAAGGAGAGCTGTTCGACGCCGGGCACTTCCCCTACCAGTTTGCGCCATTGCCGCACAACGTCGTTCACAGAAATCTGCGGTCGTTCGGCCGACGGGGTCAATTCGATCCAAATTTCGCCGCAATGTCCACCCCATACCGGAGGTTTCCAGTCCCGTCGGGGGATAAGGCCGACCATGGAATACACATTGGTGACCAGGCGCCCGCCCTTGATCTGGTTTGTTTCGTAGTGACCATCAAGCTCGAAGGCACTAGTCTCCACGTGGGCAATCGCCTCTGAAGTCAATTCGATGGGCGTTCCCAGCGGGTAGTAAACCTCGGCAATAATCCAATCGCTTTCGCCCTTGGGCATGAACACAAAGGGCACGTAACCGCCGCGAATGATCCCCAAGCTGATAATCAGGACGCCGATACCGATTGAAAACGTAAAATAACGGTTGTTGACTACGTATTTAAGGGACGGCGCGTAGAACTCGTTGATGAAGCGCTCCATCGTATTTTCGATCTTTCCCCTTATCCGGGCATGCCACCCTTTGATCTTTTCCACCTGACGCTGCGTTCGAGCCAAGGCATGGTTCAGGTGGGCGGGTAGAATAATCAAGGCTTCGAATAGAGAAAAGAGGAGGATGCAGATGACCGCAGTAGGCATCACCGCGATAAACTTGCCCATGATGCCGGTAATGAAGAGCAGCGGCGTAAACCCCACAACCGTCGTCGCAATAGCCATGACCACCGGACCGCCCACCTCGCCCAAACCGTCGATGACGGCATTTGTGTGGCTTTTGCCGCGCTCAAAATGCGAATATATGTTCTCCCCCACGATAATGGCATCGTCCACCAGTATCCCCAGGGTCATGATGAACGCAAACAACGAAATCATGTTGACCGTCGATCCGTTGAAATCAAGCACTAAAAAGGCCCCCATGAAAGAGATGGGAATCCCGATCGCCACCCAGAACGCCAAACGCAGGTTTAAAAACAGGGAAAGCACCAGGAATACCAGGAAAATACCCTGGGCGCCGTTGCGGAGGAGGAGGTTGATCCGGTCGCGGACCATAATCGATATATCGAACCAGGTGGAAATCTGGACACCACCGGGTAGACGCTCATGGTTGGCAGCCACGTAAGCCCGGACCGTATTGGATATCTCGATGACATCTTCATGTTTGGTGCGGTTGACCCGGACCATAACGGCCGGCTTGCCGTTGAACTTGGTGATGATATCGGCATCTTCAAATCCGTCCGTCACCCGGGCGACATCCCCAAGATGCAACACAGCACCATCGTCCAGGGTGATCAAAGGCAACTTTTCAAATTCACGTCCGGTGTAACGCTGTCCCATGGACTTGACCAGGATCTCACCGCGTTTGGTTTTAATGGTGCCGCCGGGCAAGTCGATACTACCGGTCCGGACAGCCGCCACAACCTGGTCGAAGGAAAGGTTGTAGCGCCGCAGATCTTCTTCCGACACCTCCACCGAAATCTCGTAATCCCGCACGCCGACTAGCTCAACCAATGATATCGGTCCGGTATTGATCAGGTCGTCCCGGATCTTTTCGGCCGTTCTGCGCAGCAGTTTTTCGGATACATTCCCATAGACCCCCACGGTAATGGTCGGATCCTTGTTGATGATTTCCACAATAACCGGATCCTCGGCTTCGTCGGGGAAGGTATCAATCAGGTCGATCTGGGTCTTCATGTCATCCAGGACGATTTGCAGATCGGCATTCGAATCGAGTTCTACCGTTACGGAACCCAACCCTTCGTAGGAACCGGAGCGGATCTTGGAGATGCCCTCCACCCCCTTTATCTGCTCTTCGATCTTGATGCAGATGCCCTCCTCGACCTCCTGGGGGCTGGCGCCTGGATAGGTAACCGAGACGTTGATCATATCGAGCGCAAATTGGGGAAACATCTCGCGGCGCATGCCCAGCACGGTAAAAAGACCCGCCATGATGATGAAAATCATGATCAGGTTTACCGAGACGCTGTTGTTGACGGACCAACGGGCAAGGGATTTCATGAAAATCCAGGATTCAAGGGTTTTAAAAATCAGGGTCCCAGGGGTCAAGGGGTCGAGGGTTCAAGGGAAAGTTCTTTAAGGTCGGATGAAGTGTTTTTGCAGTTCACTCGACCCCTTGGCCCCTGGGACCCTTGAACCCTAATTATAAACATGTAGCCAGCGGAAGATAGCGTTAATGTAGCACTCATTTTATTCGGGCATCGTTTATTTCTTAATCCTAATCTTCTCTCCGCCGGCGACTCCCGCCAAGGGGGTTTTGATGATCAAATCATCGGCGGTGATGCCCTGGTCGATAAAAACCGTTTCCCCCAGACGGCGCACCACGCGCACGGGTTGGATCCGCAATTCGCCCCCCGCGGCCACAAATACCGTATCATCGGTCTGGACCACATACCGGGGCAGCTTGAAGAGCTGCGGCATCTCACGGCCCTGGATTGACACCTCCACAAACATGCCCGGACGCAGTCCATCCAGATCAGCCGGTCCCGAACATTGTCCGACAGACTGACCGTTAGGATCGATCTCGATCACAAACCGCTGCATCCGGGTCTTTTCATCCAGTCCAGCCATCACCCGGGCCAGTTGACCCGACCAGCGGGTCCCGCCAACATTGCCGGGCAAGCGAATATTCGCCTTAAATGCGGACAGGCCTCGATCGCCGTTGCGCAGCCATTTCAGATCATGCAAAGGGACGGATACTTCAATATCCAAGGCGTAGGCTTTATAAATGCTTCCCAGGTACTGCCCAGTGTTGACATGCTGTCCGGTCTCGATATTCTTCTCCAGAACCCACCCACCGAAGGGCGCCGTTATTTTGGTCCGTTCCAGGTTATATTCAGCCTGCTGCAGGGCGGCCCTGGCAATCTTCCGGTCCGATTCCAAACCAGCCTGCAATGGACCGATGAGGGCCAATTGATTTTTGATGGCCTGACGTTTCACCCGGCTGGCCAGATAACCCTGTTCCGCCCGGTCGCGGTTCGTGCGGGATGTAACCTGGTTTTTATATAGATCGTCCAGGCGGTGGAACTCGTCTTCGGCCAGTTGCATATCTTCTCTGGCAATGGCCAGGTTGGCATTCAGATTCTTTACATCCTGTTGCAGCTTCCGCAATTGCGCGGCAACCCTTCCCACATGCCCGCGGGCACGTTCTACCTCTAACGAATAGGGAACCGGGTCAATAACCGCCAGCACAGTTTCCCGGTCGACACAATTGCCTTCCGCAAAGCTCTTGGCCATGTTGGTTATTTCACCCCTGACCTCGGCAACCAGCAGTAATTTTTCCCGGGGACGAATGGTACCGAATACGTTGACGGGCATGGTGACGGTCTGTGGCTGGATAGAGATCACCTCAACAAGTCGGCCGGTTTTTGGCGGCGGTTGTCGCTGGGCCTTGGGGCGCAGGGCTACCAGCGTAACAGCCACGACCAAGGCCAAGGCCAATACAAGGATAACCCGCATCGATTTAAAGAGAAATCTGCTTTGCATACCTATCACTCCATCAGTAGAGCCAACACCGGCAGCATCCAGATTATTGGAATGGTCTCAACTATATACATCGATATTTAAGGACTTGTCCAGTGGCGATGGCAGTTACGCTCGCTTGGTTACCCTTTGAGTCGCGACAGAATCCGACGCAACAAAAAAGGCCGGCACCCTTTTAGGGGTACCGGCCTCTAACAGATTCCGTCACCGTGACAGGCTTTTTCTGCTATTAGAGCTCTTCGATAGCTTCGGTCAATTCAGGCAGAAAATCCAGGATGTCCGCCTCGATACCCACATCGGCCAATTGAAAAATAGGCGCCTTGGGGTTTTTGTTGATCGCAACGATAAACGGATTGCCTTTTAATCCGCCCATGTGCTGGAAAGAGCCGCTGATCCCGGCCGCGATATAAACCTTGGGCTTGACGGTCTGTCCGGAAGTTCCGACCTGACGGGATTTTTCCAGCCACTTGGCATCCACGATCGGCCGTGAGCAGGAGACCACCGCGCCCATGGCATCCGCCAGTTCCTGGGCAATTTCGATGTTCTCTTCGTCCTCGATTCCGCGGCCGACAGAGACCAGGACATCCTCTTTGGTGATGTCCACGTCGCCGGTTTCGGCAGCCACAACTTCCAGAAACTTGCGTCCCACGGAAAGGTCCCCGGCATCTCCGGACTTGTCGACGACCTGACCGCCGGCCGCTTTGCTCTCATCAGCCGCAACGGCGCCCGGACGAATATTGAGAATCGCGCCCGCGCCGCAGTCACAATCCACATGGGTGCTGACCGCGCCACCGAATTCCTGGCGTACGAGTTTCAGGGTGGTGCCGTCCAGGCCCTCGATATCGACGACATCGGCGCCAAAAGCGGAATCCAGTTTGATGGACAGGCCCGGCCCCAAATCCATTCCGAAAGTATCGTGGGGCAGCAGCACAATGGCATCGGCCGGCAGCAGGGCGACCAGCAGTTTCCAGATGACTTCCGCGTTGGGATAAGCCAGGGCATCATTGTCAACTTTCCAGACCTCGCCAAAAGAAGCAGCCATGTCGTTACAGACAGTATCCAGGGTTGCACCCGAACCGGTTACAATTGCGGTGGCGGCAGCGCCGGCATCGATCTTTTTAGCCGCTGCGGCCAGTTCCAGAGCAGAGTCATCGGCCACACCGTCTTTATGGGTAATATATGCAAAAATCTGCGCCATTATTTGAGCCCTCCTTTAGCCTTTAAGAGTTCAATCAGCTTCTCAATGATCTCTTCGGTGCTGCCTTCCAACATCTCGGCACCTTCGCCCAGATCCGGTACGAAGTAGTCCAGCCGTTTCACTTTGGCACCGGCGGCACCAACGGTGCCGGCATCGAGACCCAAATCGGAAGCGCCCATGGTCGGGATATCGACCGACGCCACCTTGCGAATACCGCGAATCCCGACATAACGGGGTTCGTTGATACCGGTCTGGATGGAGAGCACACACGGCATATCGATTTCGTTCATCTCCTGATTGCCACCTTCGATCTCACGACCCACGGTCAACTTGCCGGATCCGACGTCGATCTTGTTGACCAGCGAGGCATAGGGCATATCCAGCATTGCGGCCAGCATGCCGCCGACCTGAGCAGCCCCGTCGTCCGCCTGGGCGCCGGTGAGAATCAGGTCATAGCTGCCTTTTTGGACGGCTGCGGCCAGAGCGGCGGCAATGCCCTTCCCGTCGGAGTCTTCAAACGCTTCATCATCCAGCAGCAGCCCGTTGTTGGCACCCATGGCCATTTCCCGCCGCAGCACCTCTTCGGCCTCCTCGTCTCCTACGGTGACCACGGTAACACTACCGCCTTCCTTGTCGGCGATCTGGATGGCTTCTTCGACCGCATAGTTGTCCCACTCATTGACCGAGTAGACGAGATCGTCCCGATCAATATCATTTCCGGCGCTGTTGAGTTCAATTTCGTTTTCAGAGGCATCCGGAACTCTTTTAACGCATACCAAAATCTCCATTGCATTCCTCCCAGGTATTGTTTTGTTTGTCCCGTCCGCCTGGCCGGTGAGGGTACCGGGCGGACAGGGTGTTTCATTACTGAATATGCATAGCAACCAATTCGGCCAGTTCGATGGCTTCCATCTTGCCTTCCATCCCGGCCACTTTGATCGCGTCCTCTAAATTAACCAGGCAGAAGGGACAGGCTGTCACGATAACGTTGGCACCGGCCGCAGCGGCCATTTCAACCCGCAGGACCCCCATTCTGGTTTCCTCTTCCGGTTCATAAAAAAGCATCAGACCGCCGCCGCCACAGCAGAAGGAGCGATCCCGGCTCTTGAGCATTTCAACCCGGTCCAGGCCGGGAATCGCATCCAGCACCTGCCGGGGGTCCTCGTAGAGTTCGTTGTGCCTGCCGAGATAGCACGGGTCATGGTACGTATACGTCTTTCCGTTCCCTGAGACCGGTTGCAACGTCAAGCGGCCCGTGGTGACAGCGCGGACCACGACTTGGCTGATGTGTTCAACCGGCGGCACATCGGTGTAGTCGTTCTTGAGGGCATTCAATGCGTGCGGATCGGCCGTCACGATTTTTTTGACGCCTGAGTTGGCAATGGCATCAATGTTCTGGTCACGCAGGTCCTGGAACAGCATCTCTTCGCCAAAGCGTTTGGCTTCATGGCCACTGTCTTTTTCTGCCTTGCCGAGAATTCCGAAATCTACACCCGCGGCGGTCAGCACCTTGGCGGTGGCCTGAGCGATGCCCTGCATGCGGTCATCGTAGGACGATATGCTATCCACGAAGTAGAGCGTGTCCGCCAGAGCGCCTTTCTCCAAAACCTGGACCTCGCACGCGGCCTTGAATTCCTTGTCCTTGAGCGCCCAGTCGGCACGCTTCTTTTCCATCTTCCCCCAGGGGTTGCCTCGTTTTTCAAGTGCCCTGAGCGGCTTTTGCAAGGTCTGCGGCACCATACCCTCATCAACCATGCCCCGGCGCAAATCGACCATTTTGTCGATGTACTCGATCCCCAGCGGACACTCCTGTTCGCAGGCACCGCAGGTTGTACAGGACCAGATCTCGTCTTCCTCATAAATACTGCCGATCAGCGGTTCGCTCTCTTTAAACTTGCTGCCGACCGGATACCAGGGGTAGTTTTTAAAGATCAGGTCCCGGCCTTTAATAGAGATAAACCGCGGCGATAGCGGACGGCCCACGGCATTGGCCGGGCACTGGTCGCTGCAGCGACCGCAGTCGGCACAGGAATAGAAGTCCAGCAGGTGTTTCCAGGTAAAATCTTCAAGTTTTTTGACGCCGAAAGATTCAAGATCGTCGAGCTGCTCATCCGAAACCCCGTGCCGGACCGGTTTGACCGTTCCCCGGTCCAGACGCATGAAAAACACGTTGAACAGGGAGGTAATGACGTGAAAATGTTTGCCCAGCGGCAGAAAACAGAGAAAGAAGAAAAAGGTAACGTCATGCACGTAAAAGGATAACAGGTGCAAGGTCTGGAGGTGCTCGATGGACGTATTCCACAAAAACACTTTAAACAGCCAGGGCAGGGTGAGCGGGGTTAAAAATTCAACCGGCATACCCTTGCTGGTCTGGGCTGCAACCAGCGTTGCCTCGAACAGGCTCTCGGAAACCATCAAGGTCGCGATCACAGCCAACACGAACACCGCTTCACCAGTATGATCATGGCCGTATTTTTCCGGAACTGCGTACCGGGCCGGTCTTTGTATCCCGCGCCGGTAAGCGGCAATGATAACGGTTACAAAGACCACCGTGGCCATCACGTCTTTCAACACGTTGTAAATATGGCCGACCGGTCCGTCGAAGCCGGGAAAAACAAAACCATCGTAAAGTCCGATAATGACCAGTGAAATCGAACGAATACTCAGGGCCAAGAATCCGAAAAATATCAGGATGTGGAGGATACCGGCTGTCAGGTAGCGGGGGTGCCGCCACTGTGCCAACCAGATCTTGAGCACCTTGAAAATGCGTTCCGGATACCGGTTCAAACGAAAATCCGGAGCGGCTTTTACCAAGGGGGCCACGCGGGTGGCCATGATATAGGTAAAAATTACAACCCCGGCTATGGGGATGATCAACGATAAAAACCATGTGGGAATAAATAGAAAGTATGCTTTGGCCGGGCCAATTAACGCTGTTTCCATGGGTAACTAATCCTCTCCCTTCAATAGTAAAGGTCTCGCCAGAATCCGCGCTTCCCTGAACGAATCTGCCCCGCTAGGGGTGGCGGATGAAGATCCAAACGGTCGCTCGATATAAATGAATGAGCATTCATTCATTTATCGACTGACTTTGATCGTGTCAAGGAAAAATAGACGAAAATGATATAAAAACCGTCAGGATATTTCCCTTTCCGCAATACCCGGGCGGACGACGGATCCGCAATATGGGGGAACATGTTTGGGTCTCGGCATCAGCCACGCGCCACATGGTGCGATGGTGTCGCCGGACCGAATTTTCGTTGGGCGGTAACCACCATAGGACGGAAAATCACAGATCAAAACCGTCCGTGTATCAGCGGCCTTGCCCAGGGTGGCAGGAGTCTGAAAGCTGGTTGCGCCTTCAGAAGGATGTACTATGCCACAAAAAAACACATTTTAAAAGGGTTATGTGGACAAGAGGATATCTTGACAATCTCCTTAATTAGGCATATTAGCAATTACCTGGTTTATCAGGGTATTTCTCTATTTTCCCGAATAAAAAAAACAGCATGTAAAGGAGGCCGCTCGTGACAACCGATTTGAAGTATACCGACACCCCCTGGACCGCCCATTATGAAGACGGTGTGCCGGAACAGATAGACTATGAAGACGTCTGCCTACCGGAATTTCTGGAAAGGTCGGCCCGGGACTTTCCAGACAATATGGCGCTCTTATTTCAGGGGTATCGGATGTCCTACCGTGAGTTGAAAGCGATGGTGGATCGTTTCGCGACCGTCCTGACCGGGTTCGGCATTCAAAAGGGAGACAGCGTGGCCATCTTGCTGCCCAATGTGATTCCCTGTGTGGTCGCCTATTATGCCATATTGAAAATCGGCGGCATCGTGGTCATGAACAATCCCCTCTATTCAGACCGTGAACTTGAACACCAGTTCAACGACTCGGGCGCCAAGCTGCTGATTACCCTGGATCTGCTGGGCAACCGCATGATCGACCTGCGGCCTAAAACCAGCATCAAGGAGATTATCTATACGTCCATCGGCGACTACCTGCCTTTTCCGAAAAACCTCTTGTTTCCGCTCGTCGCCAAAAAGAAACAGCTGGCGGCCGATGTCAAAACAGCTGAAAAGGTCTTTAAATGGAAAGCCGTATTGGCTACAGCCGGCACCGACGTTCCGGCGGCAGATCTCTCTTTTGATGATACCGCCATGTATCAATATACCGGCGGTACCACCGGTGTTTCCAAAGGCGTCATGCTGACCCACGCCAACCTGAGCAAGCAGGTGCAGCAGCTCCGGGGCTGGTTTCCCACCTTTAACCGGGGTGAAGAAATAATGCTCAGCGCCCTACCCTTCTTCCATGTGTTCGGCCTGTCCGTAGCCATGAACTTATCAATTTTTATGGGTTGGGGAGACATCCTCGTTCCCAAGCCGCAGCCGGAGCAATTGCTTGAGACCATTGGAAAATTCAAACCGACCTTTGCGCCCCTCGTCCCGACCATGTATATCGGCATGCTCAGCCACCCCAATATCAACAACGTGGACATGACCTCCATCAAAGGCTGTTTTTCAGGCAGTGCCCCTCTGCCCATAGAAGTCATCAAGGAATTCGAAGAAAAGACCGGCGCCATTATTGTGGAAGGTTTCGGTATGACGGAGTCCACCCCGGTCACCCATGTCAACCCGTTTGCCGGCGGCAAACGCAAAGTAGGCAGCATCGGCATCCCGATCAGTGACACGCTGTGCCGGATTGTGGATATCGACAACGGTGAAACGGACATGCCCGTTGGCGAGACCGGGGAACTTCTGATCAAAGGCCCCCAGGTCATGAAAGGCTACTGGGGAAGGCCGGATGCCACCGCGGAAACCATTACCGACGGCTGGCTGCACACCGGTGATATCGCCAAGATGGATGAGGATGGTTATTTTTACATCGTCGACCGCATGAAAGACATGATCATCTCCGGCGGATACAATGTCTACCCCCGGGATATTGAAGAAGTTTTCTTTGAACATCCGAAGGTATTGGAAGCGACCGCCATCGGCATCCCCCACCCGAAACGGGGTGAGCAGGTAAAAGTGTTCGTGGTCCTCAATGAGGGGGAGACGGCCACTCAGGAAGAGCTGCTCGAGTACTGCAAAGGCAAGCTGGCCACCTACAAGCTGCCCACCATGATCGAATTCAGGGATGAACTGCCGAAGACCAATGTCGGGAAAGTATTGAAAAAAGACCTGCGGGCTGAAGAACTGGCCAAAGAGGGGTGATGAATGTGAGCGAAGAATACACCCGTGTTAGGTTTTAGGTGTTAAGTGTTAGGAAAAACCTTAAAATCCCAATCGCCTGAAAGCTGAAAATAAAAAAGGCGGGGAAGTATTCCCCGCCTTTTTTAATGCTATATTCGCCTGAGTACTATTTGCCGCCAAACGCGTTTTCATCAATATCCACAGCGGCACCACTGGTTCCCAGGATGGCCTTCATTTTACCGAAGGTGACCGGGAGAACGGTTTCAACAAAGAATTCGCAGGATTTCAACTGACCTTCGTAGAAAGGTTTGTCCTTTTTCTTGGCTTTTTCGAGCTTCTGGCTGGCAACTACCGCCCGCCACAGCAGCATCCACGCCATGGTCACATCCCCAGTCGCCTCCATGAACGGATGCGCAAAGGCAAAGGCTTTCAGGACATCGGGACTCATGGCTGTTGCGCCCATGTGCATGGCGACTTCACCCAGTTTATTGAGCATTTTTTCAACGGTCTCCGCCGCCCCCTTGAGGCTCTCGATTTCCCGGGCGGCCGCGATGGTTTTCTGGACCTCACCCATGAGGTCCATGACCGCCTTGCCCTTGTTCATCCCGAGCTTGCGGCCTAATAGGTCCATGGCTTGGATGCCGTTGGTACCCTCGTAGATCATGGTAATGCGGCAATCCCGCAGCAACTGCTCCTGAGGATACTCCTTGATATAGCCATAGCCGCCATATATTTGCATACCGTGACTGCAGACCTCAAACGCTTTGTCGGTCACGTAGCCCTTGGCGACGGGGATGAGCACATCGATCAGCCCCTGATATTTTTCCTTCGTCTCCTGGTCGTCGGAAGTATGGATCATGTCTTCACAGTAGGCGACATAGTACAGCAGGCTGCGCATGCCCTCGATGTACGCTTTCATCGTCAGCAGTTGCCGCCGTACATCCGGGTGCTGAATAATGGGTACGGCCGGGGCATCCTTGTCCATGAAGGCCAGAATGTTCTTACCCTGGACCCTCTCACGGGCATAATTGACCGCGTTGAGGTAGGAGCTCGAGGCACAGGAAAAACCCTGCAGCCCAACCAGCAGGCGGGCTTCGTTCATCATGAGGAACATGGCCCGCATGCCCTTGTTCTCTTCACCAAGCAGGGTACCGCGGCATTTACCCTTCCCGCCGAGCGCAAGACTGCAGGTTGAATTTCCGTGGATGCCCATTTTTTCTTCTATACCGGTACAAACCACATCATTGGGTTCGCCGAAGCTGCCGTCGTCATTGACCCAGATCTTGGGTACCAGAAACAGCGAGATGCCCTTGGTCCCTTCCGGAGCACCTTCGATGCGCGCCAGTACCGGATGGATAATGTTCTCCGACAGATCGTGCTCACCACCGGAGATAAAGATTTTATTACCGGTGATGGAGTAGGTCCCGTCGTCATTCTTTACGGCCGTCGTCGTCAGGGCCCCGACATCAGACCCGGCCTCCGGTTCCGTAAGGAGCATGGTGCCGGTCCATTCACCGGTATACATCTTCTTCAAAAACAACTCTTTTTGTTTGTCGGTACCGAACGCCTCTACCAGTTTACCGGCCCCGTGGGTAAGCCCGGGGTACATCATGAATGCGAAGTTGGCGCCTACAAAATAATCGCTGGCCGCCATGGCAACGCTTTTGGGCATACCCTGGCCGCCCCACTCGGGATCTTCCGACATGGCCAGCCATTCCCCTTCGATGAAAAGGTCGAACACCCGTTTAAATGACTCCGGGGTCGTAACCACACCGTTTTCCAAACGGCAACCCTGTTCGTCCCCCTCCTTGGAAGTCGGCAAGATCTCCTTGATGGCCAGGTTGCGGGCCTCCTTGACGATCATGTCGATGACCTTTTTGTTGAATTCAGCGTAATCTTCATTTTCACTGAATTGGGCAACCTCAAGCTGTTCATGTAATACGAAGTCGATATCTCTTCTGTCTGCGATTTGCTGTGCCATAATCCTCTATCCCCTCTGGCGGACGCAACCGGAACCGCCGGGTTCACGTTTGCGCGCACCTTAGTTTTGCGCTGCCACCAGCCGTCTAAGGTTGGTCGGCGGTGTGCCAGCATCCATCTTGGTACTACCCATATCGTCCAACCAACAGCTTTCCGGGCAGTCCCCTCAACTGTGTGTCACGTCGGGGTTCCCCACACCCCTTATAAACAGGTCGACCAAGGGGTCGGCCATAGAAACTAGATCGTAACTACCCCCGGAATGGAGCCAGGTATTGATCACTTCATCGATGGCACCGATAATAAAGCGTTTCACCAGCCCCATGTAGAGGTCTTTGCGCATCAGGCCTTCATCCTGCCCGCTCTCCACAATTTCAGATACCAGATCCAGGTACATTTTCGACATTTCCCGAATCTGCTCTTCACACATCCGGCTGAAACGGCGGGTCTCGGTTTGGTATAATATCGCCATACTTCGGTCACGCTGAAACTCTTCCAGGTGTCTTTTGATCAGCAAGCGCAATTTGTCGCGGGCATTGTCCGCCTTGTCAACTTCTTCACGGAACCGACCAAACACCTGTTTGGTCTTGTACCCGAAAAAATTCACCATGATATCTTCTTTATTCTTGAAATAAAGATAGATGGTTCCATCGGCCACACCGGCTTCCCTGGCAATCTGACTGATCGTGGCCTGGTGAAAACCCTGCTCGGCAAATACTTTGATGGCTGCCTCGAGGATCTGGTGATACTTGCCGTTTGATTTGGATTTTTTATTGATAACCGCCTCCAGTTGAAACATTGTTTATGAATGAACACTCATTCATTTATCAAAGGGCCCACAGGGGTGTCAAGGAGAATCATGGATTTTTTTATAGCGAGAGTGCTTGTCCAAATTAATTATTTATTTACAAACAGTTATATTATTTTATCCCAGCGCGCCGTTGTATAAGATGTAAAATTTGTGGAATTTTAAAGCCGATGAGGAATTATTCATTTGCAATCCGGCTGTTCGGATTCATCATTTGGAATCTGGGCGGCGAGTGGTTTGCGTGGGTGATTTGTAGTTGGAGATCGGGACAAAAAAGGGGGACCGGTTCGAAAACCGATCCCCCTGATAATCAGGTCTCAGGTGTAGTGGTCTATTCTACAGCCGGGCGCGGCAACACTTTGGCCTGCTCGGCAATCTCGGGGACTTTATGCTCCCACTCGATGGCCATGAGGTGCACGCCGGCAACCCCTTTCATCTCTTTGAATTCTTCGATCTGTTCGCAGGCCATCTTGATGCCTTCAGCCGCGACTTTGCCCTTTTCGGCACCCTGCAGCCTCTTGATGACTTCGTCGGGCACGTCCATGCCGGGGACTTTGCTGGCCATGTAGCGGGCCATACCCACACTCTTCATGGGGGTGACACCGGCCAGGATATAGACTTTTTCCGTCAACCCCATATCATTGGCCTGTTTGACCCATTCCCGGAACTTGTCCATGTTGTAGATGCACTGGGTCTGGATGAAATCCACCCCAGCGTTGATTTTCTTGGCCAGGCGATGCACCCGCCACTCAAAGGGATCGGCAAAAGGGTTGGCCGCCGCGCCGATAAACATCTTCGGTGGGTCCTCTATCTCGGCACCCCCCTGGAATTTGCCATCATCGCGCATGGTCTTGATCATGTTGATCAACTGCATGGAATCGACGTCGAAAACGCCCTTGGCCATGGGATGGTCGCCAAACTTGCAATGGTCCCCGGACAGGCAAAGCATATTTTTAATACCGTGGGCATAGGCCCCCAGGACATCACCCTGCATGGCCAGGCGGTTGCGATCACGGCAGACCATCTGGTAGTTGGGCTCCAACCCCTCTTCCAGCACGATCAAACTGGCAGCCCAGCTGGACATCCGCACCATGGCGGTCTGGTTGTCGGTAATATTGACCGCATCGACCATTCCTTTGAGATGCTGGGCTTTCTCCCGTACTTCTACGGCGTTGGTGCCGCGCGGTGGCCCGAGCTCGCCGGTAAATGCAAATTGTCCTGCCTTCAAGATCTTCTCAAGGTTGCTTCCTGATTTCAAACCGTTCTGCTCTGTGCTCATAACAATCACCTTATCCTCAACGATTCAGCATCCAGTTATTGATGTCTTCATACTGACCGGTAGATGGCCTGCCAGCGCTACTCTTCGTCAGGCTCTGTCAGTTTTTCATAGCCGGGTTGAATCAACGTCCGGGGTACCGTATCATTCCAGTCCTTTATCGGGTGAAAATCCATGATGCAATCGACCCGCCCCTGGGCTGCCAAGCGCTCGTAAATCCGGAACCAGGCACAGGGCTGGTCATCACTGATTTCACAATTCCCGTCATTGGTACCCCCGCAGGGGCCGTTGTAAAGGCCTTTGGCGCACATGGTGACCGGGCAGATTCCGCCGGTCCAGGCCAAAACACAGCTCTGGCAGGAACGGCAGCGCTCCTCGTACCAGCCTACGGCCCGGTTGGCAGACATACCGGATGTATCGACGCCCGGAAAGACCGGGATATCTGGAAACCTTTCGGCCAGAAACTGAATCCCCACGCCGCAGGCCATGGATAAAATGGCATCGTAGTCACCGACCAGGTCATCCAATGCTTCGAGGTATTCCATATCGCACTGTCTTTCAATCGTCTTGGCACCAAGCTCGATGGGGTTGTCATCCAGTTTGCGGGCCATCTCCAGTTCGGCGTTTAAAACCGCCACCTCTTTTTCACCCCCGGCCAGACAAACAGCGACACAGGTTCCGCACCCCACGTTGAGGACCTTTTTATAGTCCTTGAGCATCGTCTTCAACTCTTCAAAGGGTTTTCGCTTGGCTACTATCATTTCCCCTCCTGTTATACAGATCGGTTACATTTCCGAGTCACGTACCGACACACATTACATGGCCGATTCGGGATGAAATACATCGACTTCCTTGAGATCTTCACCCAGGTATTCGCGCTCGTTGGGCCCCAGGATGCCCATGGACAGGCAGATCAGGGTCCACAGGTGGACCGTTTCCCACTTGTGATCGTTGATCTCGCTCAGATCGTGCACCTGGGCATGGCAGTTGTGGCAGGGTGTGATGGCATAAGCCGCCCCAGTGGTAAGAATCTGGTCCGCCTTGAGCTTACCGTAGGCGCGCCGCTGCTCCGGAAAGCCCGACTGCAGGAACCCGCCGCCGCCGCCGCAGCAGTAGTTGTTGGACTTGTTGGGGTACATCTCGATGAAGTTCTCTTCACCGACCACCGCTTTGACCACCTCTCGTAGGTCGTTGGCAACGGGATCACCGTAGGTTTTACGCACCAGCTGGCAGGGGTCCTGGACCGTGAATTTGATCTGGCGCTCCTTGTTCCAGTCGGAATTGACCTTGAGCTTACCTTCCCGAAGCCACTCGGCATACAGCTGGATGATGCTCTTGATTTCAAAGTTGTGTTCGATCTTGAATTTTTCCAGTCCGACCCGGACTGCGAAAAGTTCGTGCCCTCACTCGGTGTTGAGCCAGACCTTACACCCCAGATCATCCACGGCTTTGGCCTTGGTCCGGACGATATGTTCCCAGTTTTTATTGTCC
>Ga0126333_1000123_pt1 | contig 20855 bp, 19 predicted proteins | sample InaspJWI54metaG_FD_94488 | JGI IMG/M metagenome (GOLD analysis project Ga0126333, IMG submission 94488) | Marine gutless worms symbiont microbial communities from Oahu, Hawaii - Inanidrilus sp. 2 OAHU.JWI-54 metaG | ecosystem: Host-associated > Annelida > Digestive system > Unclassified | place...
CAATCCTCGACGTAGATGGTCTACGCCTCCGGTTGCCAGGAATGCTGCGGCCTTGCCCCGAACCAAAAGCTACCCCTTGTGGCCGGTCTCCGCGAGATTATCGGGGGCATCTTTTGGCCCGGGCGGCGTTCTCGCCTTTTTCCACCCCTCAACGTAGCGCACTACGCTTCGGGCTGAAAAAATGGCTGCGGCCTTGCCCCGAACCAAAAGCTACCCCTTGCGGCCGGTCTCACGAGATTATCAGAAAGATCTTCATGTCCTGCATAGCTTTCTAGCGACCACGGATTGGCCCATCACAGCGTTCTCGCATTTTCCACTCCTTGGTTTAGTGTAGGCCGTTTTTTCTTTATTTCTCTACATTTTGAAATGGTCGGTTTTCACCTGTCGGGCCGCTGTAAATCGGCCTTTAAATTTGATTCATTTTTTGGGCCGGATTTCGCTCGTCGGGGGATGCAAAAGGACAAATGGATTGACAGAAAAATAGCCCGTAACTGCCCGGTTTTATTCTTGACAAACAGTTTGAATTTAATATGTTGAGGGGTCACATTGATATTATAACCTGGAAGCGGTTTCAAAATCTTCAATCGGGGTCAAGGTCCCCGCTACGCTCTGCGAGCTACGCCGGACAGGCAAGGCGGCCGTGAGGTTCAACCCGGAGGAATACGCGTGTATTGCGAGGACTTGAACTGAACGTCCAACGACGAGATTGGGACTGAGGGGAGGTTTTGAAACCGTTTCTAATCAAATGCCGAGGGAGAGATAATGAAAGTTTTGGTAAGCGACATGCTGGGTGAGATCGGGATTGAAATGTTTGAACAGGAAGCGGGTATCGAGGTAGATGTGAAAACCGGCCTGACCCCAGAGGAATTGAAAAGCATCATCGGGGAGTACGACGGTCTGGTAATCAGAAGCGCTACCAAGGTTACCGAGGATCTGCTTTCGGCGGCCGACAACCTGAAAGTCGTGGGCCGGGCCGGCATCGGGCTGGACAATGTTGATATTCCCGCAGCCTCCAAACGCGGTGTCGTCGTGATGAATACACCCGGCGGAAATGTGGTCACAACCGCCGAGCATGCGATTGCCATGATGCTCTCTTTAACCCGCAACATTCCCGAAGGTACAGCCTCGCTCAAGGATGGACGCTGGGACAAGAAAAAGCTGCAAGGCCGCGAGATTTTTAACAAAGTCTTAGGCGTCATTGGCTTCGGTAAAATCGGTTCCATCGTCGCTGACCGCGCCCGGGGCCTCAAGATGAAGGTTATTGTATACGATCCCTTTGTGGCTCCCGACCAGATCGAAAAGGCGGGTTTCGAGTTTGCTTCCTTGCAAGACCTGTATTCCCAGGCCGACTATATCACCATCCACGTGCCGAAATTGAAGGACACCATCGGTCTTGTCGATAAAGAGGCCTTTGCCAAGATGAAAGACGGGGTGATGCTGGTCAACTGCGCCCGTGGGGGCATCGTCAATGAAGCGGATCTTTGCGATGCCATGCAATCCGGGAAGGTGGCCGGGGCTGCTCTGGATGTTTTTGAAACCGAACCGCCGGAAGAATCTCCCTTGTTTGCTTTCGAGCGCTTTATCTGCACGCCTCACCTGGGGGCTTCGACCCGTGAAGCCCAGACCAACGTTGCGGTAGCGGTAGCCGACCAAATTATCGATTATTTGAAAAACGGTACCATCAGAAATGCGGTCAACGTACCATCGGTAACGGGCGATCTGCTCGAAAAACTGGGGCCCTTTCTGGACATCGCTGACAAGATCGGCTGCCTGCAGGCCCAGTTGATCTGTGGCCCCCTTAAGGAGGTTGTTATCGAATATGTAGGTGATTTCCAGGAGTTGGACCTTTCGCCGGTTACCACAGCCGCCTTACGGGGCCTTCTTTTACCCGAAGTCAAGGATGACGTCAACTTCGTCAATGCCCGCATCATCGCCAAGGAAAGAGGCATCAAGGTTACCGAGACCGAAACCGCTGATTCCGACGAATATAATAATATGATCACGCTGAAGGTGGTCACCACCGAAGTGACCAGTACCGTGTCCGGAACTATTTTCGGAAAACTGGACCCCCGTATTGTACGGATCAACTCATTCCGTTTGGAAATGGTCCCCAATGGTCACTTGGCCCTGATTTATAACATAGACAGGCCGGGTTCCATCGGTGAGATCGGGACCACCCTGGGCAACCATAATATCAACATTGGCCGGATGCAGGTGGGCCAGGAAGAGGAAGGCGACAACAACATTATCTTCCTGTGTACGGATACACCCATTCCGGATGATGTGTTTACTGAGCTCAGGAATCTGGGTTCGGTCAAAACGGCCATTCCGCTCGAATTTTAGGGACGGCAATTTAGCTTTTAGCCCTATGCCAGGCATGAAACGGATATAAAACAAGGGCTTACAGATTCACTAATTCCTAAGCGCTAAGAGCCAACAGCTCTACCCAGAGGGGAGGGAACGCCATGACAGAGAAAAACGAGGAGCAGCAGGGATTCATTATGAAAGATACGCCCGACGAGACCGCGGAGGAAAGTACCGCCCAGCCGGAAGATCATATTCCTCTGCCGGAGATGAATTTTTCCACCTTTGTGGTTTCCCTGAACGCGTCCGCACTCATGCATCTGGGACTCATGGAAGATCCCATCCAGGGCAAAAAGGTCAAGAACCTGGAACTGGGCAAACAGACCATCGACATCCTGGTTATGCTTGAGGAGAAGACCAAGGGCAATCTATCTTCCGAAGAGGAAAAGCTGCTGCAGACCATCCTGTATGATCTGCGGATCAACTATGTAAAACAGAGTCAGTAGTGAGCGGCCCCCTTACGCTCGAATCACCGGCCAAGATCAACCTGTTTCTCAAAATTACTGGGAAACGACCGGACGGTTATCATGAACTGGTGTCACTCATGTGTGGCATCAGCCTTCGGGATAAAATCGTCCTGCGGCCGGGGACAGAAGCTATTTCAGTAACTTGTGATTATCCCGGCGTACCGGAAGACGCGACCAACCTGGCTGCCCTTGCGGCTGCGGTTTTTTATGAGCACCACCAGGTGCCGGAACGGGTGGCTATTGAAATTGAAAAGCAGATTCCGGCGGGGGCAGGCCTGGGGGGCGGCAGCAGTAACGCTGCGACGGTTTTAAAGGGCCTCAACGCTTTCTATGGCCTGCCGCTGACACCGGATGAGCTCGCCGTCCTGGGTGCCACCATTGGTGCGGACGTCCCGTTTTTCTTGTTTGGCCGGCCGGCTGTGGCAACGGGAATCGGCGATCGGCTGACCACATTTGAAGGGCTTGACCGCTGCAAGGTTTTGGTGATCTATCCCGGATTTGGTATCCCAACTGCCGACGTATACAAAAAACTTAATTTGGGATTGACAAAATGTGAAAATCACCTTAAATCATTTTTTTTAAAACAAAATGGGTTTATACCGGCCCAACATTTGTGCAATGATTTGGAAACAGTTGTAATTCCAAGATATCCTGAAATTGCAGCTGTAAAAAAGAGGTTGATCGAGAATGGGGCTGAAGGGGCGCTGATGTCAGGTAGCGGCTCAAGTATTTTTGGGCTTTTTGCCGAATCCCAGACCGCTCAAACGGCCGCAGAGGCTCTGGCCCCTCATTATGGTGGCGCGGTTTTCTTGGCGGATCTCCTGGTTTGATGAACCAGGTGCCATCAAAACGCCCGATTTTTTTTGTTTAATCTCAGGTCTCAAGCATGGGGCGTCGTCAAGTGGCAAGACACAGGGTTTTGGTCCCTGCATTCGTAGGTTCGAATCCTACCGCCCCAGCCAACTGATAGCAAACGGTTTGAAAGGCCGTTTTATGGTTATGGCCGCGTTCACATAAACCCGAGCCAAGGATGAACCATGACTGATTTTGCCATATTTTCAGGAAATTCGAATCAGGTTCTGGCCAAGAAGATATGCGACTACCTGAACGTGCCCATGGGGGGCGCCAAGGTCAAGACATTCAGCGATGGCGAGATCCAGATCGAAATCCAGGAAAATGTGCGCCTGAAAGACATTTTCGTGATTCAGTCCACTTGTGACCCGGTGAACGACAATCTGGTCGAATTGTTGTTGATGATCGATGCTTTCAATCGGTCTTCCGCCAGGCGGATTACCGCGGTGATTCCCTATTACGGTTATGCCCGGCAGGACAAGAAGGTGGCGCCCAGGGTGCCCATCAGCGCAAAGCTGGTTGCGGACCTAATCTCCACGGCCGGGGCGGATCGGGTCATCACCATGGATCTGCATGCGGGGCAAATCCAGGGATTTTTCAGTATACCGGTGGACAACCTGTTTGCCGCCCCGGTGACGCTGAAATACATAAAGTCCAATTTTGACCAGGAAAATCTGGTCATTGTCTCTCCTGATGCCGGCGGGGCGGAGAGGGCCCGGGCTTTTGCCAAGCGTCTGGGGGCCGGCCTGGCGATCATCGACAAACGCCGCTCGGCGCCTAATGTGGCCAAGGCGATGTCAGTGGTCGGTGACGTTCAAGACAAAGTTGCCATGATCTTGGATGACATGGCCGATACGGCCGGAACGCTGACCCAGGCCGCCAGCGCAATCACGGAATACGATGCGCACGAGGTGCATGCGGTCTGCAGTCATGCCGTCCTGTCGGGACCCGCGGTGGAACGGATCTGCGATTCGCCGCTCAAATCGCTGATCGTCACGGATACCATCCCGCTTAACGACAAGGCGGCCGATTGTGATAAAATTGAAGTGCTATCCATTGCGGAACTTGTTGGCGAAGCCATTCTACGCAGTGCAACTGGCGATTCAGTGACATCGCTTTTTGTATAAATACCATGTTTAAGGAGGAACTATTTTGGAGTTACTTGAATTAAACGCCGTTACCAGGACCGATTCAGGCAAAGGCCAGGCCCGGACGTTGCGCCGGGAGGGCCGCCTGCCCGCGGTTCTGTACGGACCCAATACCGATCCGGTGATGCTGTCTATTGATCTCAGCGAACTGGAAGACATTACCAAAGGCGGCTCTGCCGGCCAGGCCATCTTGAGCATTTCTGTCAAGGGGGAGAAAAAGCCGCGTACAGCCATGATTAAAGACTTGCAGATTTCACCGCTGAGCCGAGACTATCTCCATATCGATTTTTACGAAGTTGATATGAAGAAGAAGATCAACGTCATGGTACCGGTGACCACCACCGGCAAGTGTGTCGGCATCGAGATGGGCGGCATGACCCAGCTGATTCGGCGTGAGCTTGAAGTCTTGTGCCTGCCCGGTAACATACCGGAACACATTGAGATCGATATTACCGAGCTGAACATCGGCGACTCTGTCCACGTCGAAGATGTCCAGCTGGAAGGGGATATCGAGATCCCCCATGAGGTCGACTTCACCATCCTCACCATCCTCAGCGCCAAGATGAAGGAGGAGGAAGTGGAAGAGGAAGAACTTGAAGAAGGCGAAGAGGGCGTTGAAGAAGGCGAAGAGGCAGAAGCGGAAGGCGAAGAAATCGCCGAAAAAGAAGAGTAGTTTTGGAATTGGGCTGACCTGTGCTGGCGGATTCTTTACACAGCGAGCCTCAGCAGATCAAGCTTATTGCGGGTTTAGGCAACCCCGGGCCGGACTACCGGGATACCCGGCACAATATAGGTTTTCGGGTGGTGGAGACCCTGGCCCGACGTTTCAATATCAGGTGGGATTTCCCGGAGCCCGGGCTTGAATGCGGCCGGGGGACCATCAAAGGTCACGCAGTACAGCTACTCAAGCCGCAGTACTACATGAATCGCAGCGGGCCGCCGGTAAAAGCTTTTTTAAAAAAATTTTGCATATCACACAGAGGGATATTGGTCATCCACGATGATATCGACCTGGAATTTGGAAGATTAAAAATAAAAAAGAAAGGGGGCGATGGCGGACACAAAGGTATTAGGTCAACAATGGATGCCCTGGAGACCGGAGATTTTGCAAGACTTCGCCTGGGCATCGGACGTTCCGAAGCGGATGAAGAAGTAGTGGACCATGTCCTGGGGCAGTTCGACGACCGGGAACAGGAACACCTGAAAGCCTTCATCGACCACGCTTTGGAAGCAGCAGTTACGGTGCTGGAACACGGTGTGAACACAGCTATGAATCGGTTTAACCGTAAAAGCATCAAGCAATCTTAACATTTTTAACATGGAGGTAAGAATGGAAGTATTGATGAGCAACATCCCGTTGCTGTGCACGCTCGTTGGTGTTGTTGGAATTCTGTATTCCATTATCATTGCAATGGTCGTCAAGGGCGCACCCGCGGGTAATGAAAGAATGCAGGAAATTGCCGGCGCAATTCAGGAAGGCGCAGTGGCCTACCTGAACCGGCAGATGAAATCCATGGGGATAACCGGTATTATTATCTTTGCCGTTATCTTTGCCAGCCTGGGCGCCAAGACCGCCGTGGGCTTCGCCGTCGGCGCCATCGCGTCTTTTCTGGCGGGCTACATCGGCATGCGCGTTTCGGTTCTCGCCAACGTGCGGACCGCCGAAGCAGCCAAAGACGGCATGGCGGCTGGTCTGTCCATGGCTTTCAAGGGCGGCTCCGTGACCGGTATGATCGTGGCGGGTCTGGCGCTGACCGCCACCGCCGGTTACTACACGGCTACCCATGACATTATCGCTCTGGTTGCCCTCGGTTTCGGCGGCAGCCTGATCTCCATCTTCGCCCGTCTGGGCGGCGGCATCTTCACCAAGGGTGCCGACGTAGGCGCCGACCTGGTAGGTAAGGTCGAGGCCGGCATTCCCGAAGACGATCCGCGCAACCCGGCCACCATCGCCGACAACGTTGGCGACAACGTGGGTGACTGTGCCGGTATGGCTGCGGACCTGTTCGAAACTTACGCGGTAACCGCCGTGGCCGCCATGCTGATCGGCCACCTGTTGTACCCGAAAGTTCCCATGGCCACCGAATTTCCGCTGTTACTCGGCGCCATCTCCATTATCGCTTCCATCATTGCTTCCTTCTTTGTCAGACTGGGCAGCAGTGGCTACGTAATGGGCGCCCTGTACAAAGGTATGTTCGGCTCCGCCATCCTGGCGGGGATCGCTTTCTACTATGTGACCATGAAGTACATGACCAATGTGGGCGACCTTTCCGCCATTAACATTTTCTACTGCACGCTTATCGGCTTGGCGCTCACGGTGCTTATCGTTATCATCACCGAGTACTACACCGGTATTTACGCACCGGTTAAGAAAATTGCCGACGCGTCCACCACCGGTCACGGCACCAACATCATTGCCGGTCTGGCCGTTTCCATGCAGTCGACGGCTCTGCCACTCTTGTCTATCTGCCTGGCTATCTACATGGCTTACCAGTTCGCCGGCCTTTACGGCATTGCCATGGCAGCCATGTCCATGCTTTCCATGACCGGTATGGTTATCGCTATTGACGCCTACGGCCCGATCACCGACAACGCCGGCGGTATTGCCGAAATGGCTGAAATGGACGAAAGCGTACGCGCCGTAACGGATCCGCTGGATGCTGTGGGTAACACCACCAAGGCCGTTACCAAGGGTTACGCCATCGGCTCCGCCGGTCTGGCTGCCCTGGTTCTGTTCGCAGCCTATATTCAGGAATTCGCCATTCATGGCGGCTCCGCGGACATTCGTTTCGACCTGTCCGACGTAAACGTCATCCTGGGCCTGTTCATCGGTGGTCTGCTGCCGTACCTGTTCGCTTCCATGTGCATGCAGGCGGTTGGCAACGCCGGTGCCGCGGTTGTGGTTGAAGTACGTCGTCAGTTCGCCGAGATCCCGGGCATCATGGAAGGGACCGCCAAACCGGACTACGCAGCGTGCGTTGACATCGTCACCAAGTTTGCCTTGAAAGAGATGATGGTTCCGGCCCTTATGCCGGTCGCCGCTCCGCTCGTCGTGGGCTTCCTGCTGGGCAAAGTGGCCCTGGGCGGTCTGCTCATCGGTTCCATCGTAACGGGTGTCTTCGTGGCCATCTCCATGACCACTGGTGGTGCTGCGTGGGATAACGCGAAAAAATACATCGAAGACGGCAACCTCGGCGGCAAGGGCTCCGACGCTCACAAAGCTGCCGTTACCGGCGACACCGTAGGCGACCCCTACAAAGACACTGCCGGCCCGGCCGTTAACCCGATGATCAAGATTCTGAATGTTGTGGCCCTTCTGATGGTGCCGTTCCTGATGTAATCAGGGCTCAGCAGCATTTAAATCTGTACTACAGTAATAGGATTGGCGCCCTTGTGGCGCCAATCCTTTTTTATTGAATGAACCCCAAAGGTGTGATATAAAGCATATTGTACCGAAATTTGAGGAAATTCCACCGAACAGCACAAAATCTCCAGTTGGCTTTCTTCAATTACATCATCCAGCACAAAAGCAGCACGTAACCAATATTCACGGGTAAAACCAAATGGATAAAAAAGACAACGGCAATCAGGCCTCCGAACCCCAGGGCGAGATTAAAAAATTCAAGGTTGGAGATCTGGCCGTGTATCCCGCCCATGGGGTGGGTCGGATCGAAGCCATTGAGAGCCGGGATGTCAATGGTGAAACCCACGATTTTTACATCATGAAAGTGCTGGAAAACGGCATGGTTATCATGATTCCCACCTGGAACGTGGCCTCGGTCGGGTTGCGGGATATTATCGACGAGAAAGATGTGCCCAAAGTCTACGATGTCATGAAGGGCAAACGGAACAGTAACCTGGAAAGCCAGACGTGGAACCGGCGGTACCGTGAATATATGGATAAGATCAAAACCGGATCCCTTTACGATGTGGCGGAGGTTTTCCGGGATCTTTCATTGCTTAAGTTTACCAAGGACCTCTCCTTCGGGGAGCGAAAACTGTACGACACCGCCCAGATCCTCCTGGTGAAAGAGTTGTCGACCGCGAAAAATACAGATGAAGCGTCCATTGCAGCCGAACTCGATGCATTGATCGAAGAACAGCGGCCGGTCGTACCACCGGAGGAATCTGAAGAGGCGTCATCTGAATAAAAGGTGCTTCCCGGCACTGCACAAACATTGAACACCCCCCAACCTTCTCAAGACAGCCATTCCTTTTTCTTTGAGATATCTCCGTCCGACGAGGGTCTCCGCCTGGATGCGGTAGTCAGCAGCCTCGTCCCCGATTGTTCCCGAAAACACGCCGCCCGCCTGATTCGCGATGGCCTTGTACGGGTGAATAGCAACCTGAAAAAGCCGGGCTACCGGGTAAAAACCGGGGATAGTGTGGTGGGCGAACTACCGCCGCCGGAGACCGTTTCCTTCGAGCCGGAACCATTGGGGCTAGATATCCTCTATGAAGACGAGGACATTATCGTTATTAACAAACCCTCGGGGTTGGTGGTCCACCCCGCTCCCGGCCACTATTCCGGGACATTGGTGAATGGTCTGTTGCACCATTGCCCGGACCTGCTGCCGATTGCCGGGGAAATTCGACCCGGTATCGTACATCGCCTCGACAAAGACACTTCCGGTTCCATCATTGTGGCCAAAAACGCTGCAGCCCTCGAGCACCTGGCCGGCCAGTTCAAAGCCCGTACAGTGGTTAAAAAGTACCTGGCCCTGGTTTACGGTGATATGTCACCGGACCGGGGAGAAATTGACCTGCCCATAGGACGCCACCCGACCCAGCGCAAGAAGATGTCCATTACCAGCCGGCACCCGCGCCCGGCTCTATCTCTTTGGAAGGTCCACTCGCGACTGGGGGCTTGCAACCTGCTGGAGATTCAAATCAAGACCGGGCGGACCCATCAAATCCGGGTGCATTGCGCCGCCATCCACCATCCGATCATCGGAGACAGCCTGTATGGCGGCCGGACAGGCAGCCAGTACCGTCGGCAGGATCCGAAGCTGGATGCCCTGTCAAGGGGCGTTAAACGGCAAATGCTGCACGCCTGGAGGCTGTCCGTGGATCATCCCCGCACCGGTGAGAGAATGACGTTTGAGTCGCCAATGGCGGAGGATATGCAGGCTTTTCTGGACGGGCTGGAGCAAAGCCAAGATTCCCAATAGGCCCATCTATGCCTCCCCGCCGAAGAAGAGAAGCCCCCTCCCTTGACGGACAAACCCGCTTTTCAAGTCTATCAAGCCAGACCCGCCAGCACCCCCACCCAGCCTCCCCCGTCAAGGGGGAGGAGCAGATCGGAGTAGTGAACGTATGACCTTTGAGTAATCTCGGGCGGAGGATATGCAGGCTTTTCTGGATGAGTTTGAACAAAGCCAAGATTCCCAAGAGACCAATTTCTGAAGCCCCGTGAAGGAAGAATGTCCCCCTCCCTTGACGGGAGGGGTTAGGGGAGGGTGAAGGTCAAAGAAGCCCGTTATCCAGTCTATCAAGGCAAACCCGACAGCACCTCCACCCAACCTCTCCTGTCAAGGGGAGGAGTATACCGAGGTAGTGCAGAAAAGGTTTTCGAAATCGCTAGCGGGATCGCTAACGCCATCGAGGATTTCTATAACACAGCTTTCGATTTCGATGATGTTTACCTCATCCTGATCCAGAATGAACGGTGATTATCAGCCCCATGGATAAAGCAGATTAGGATCAAGAAAAGAAAACGCCACAGTCAGAACTGACTGCGGCGTTTTTAATCAATAAAAGCCGATATCAAGCTGCCCGGTCGCTGTCCTTGTCGTAACAGATCCGGCAGCAGTTCAGGCAGCGGTTGGATTCGTATTTGGCGTCTTCTTCGGAGATGACCAAGTCGGCCTCCTCGAAACATTTGATCCGAGTGGCGACCTCCATTTCCGGCATGGGCGTACGTTTTGTCTTGCCCACACCCGGCACCTCTTCAAAAAGGGATTCCGGTATATGTTTCTTCAATAGTGATTTCGGAACCGGTGGAATCGTGACTTCTACCGGCTCTTCTGCCTCTTCATCCTGTCCCATCAGGTAAAGGTGAATGGATCGGGCCGCGCGGCGGCCTCCGCCGATAGCTTCCACCACCAGGCTGGCGCCGGTAGCGGAGTCACCGCCCGTAAAGATATAGGGAATGTTGGCCTGCAGGATTTCCGGGTCGTTATCGATGGTACTCCAGCGGGTTAGCTCCAGGTCGGCCAGGTCTGCATCTTTATCCTTGAAAGATGCATCGGGTCCCTGCCCAATGGCGGTTACCAGCATGTCGATATCCAGCAGGGTTTCGGAACCTTCAATCGGTACCGGGCTTCGGCGGCCGCTGGCATCGGGTTCGCCGAGCTCACATTTCAGGTATTCGAGCTGTTTGACACGGCCGTTCTCGTCGCCGATCACTTTGGTGGGCGCCGCCAGGAAATGAAAGTTGACGCCTTCATGTTCGGCCGCTTCGATTTCGACCAGGTTGGCGGGCATTTCCGCGCGGGTCCGGCGATAGAGGATGGTAACTTCTTCCGCCCCTAAACGCACGAGAGTGCGAACACAGTCGATGGCCGTGTTGCCGCCGCCGATGACCACGCATTTTTTCCCGATGGGAAAGCCCTGGGGATCTTCAGACTGCTGATCACTGGCAAACGCCGTCAGGAAGCTGATCCCGGTGTAGCAGCCTTCCAGGTCCTCGCCTTCCACCCGCAGCGAATAGTCCTTCCAGGCGCCTATGCCGAGAAAGATGGCATCGTAGCCGGCTTCCTTCAGCGTGGCGACCGTAAAATCTTCGCCGAATATCATGTTCATGCGGGCTTCAATGCCGATGCCCAGGATGCCGTCGGTTTCCCATTTCAAGACCTCTTTGGGTAGCCGGTATTCGGGGATGCCGTAGCGGATCATGCCGCCCAAATCAGCGTTATCGTCGAATATCGTCACATCGTGGCCTAGACGGCGCAGGAAGAACGCGCAACTCAAACCGGCTGGGCCACCGCCGACCACGGCTACCCTCTTTCCGGTAGATGGCGCACAGGAGATAGGCAGGCGGCTGCCGGAGTTCATCTCATAGTCTGCTACGAAACGTTTAAGCTGATTGATGGAAACCGGTTCATCGTCTTCGATATCCCGGCGGCAATAATCTTCGCAGGGATGCGGGCACACCCGGCCGCAGGAAAGCAGCAGCGGGTTCCGTTCCCGGATCGTGTGAACCGCACCGGCATAGTCCCCTTCTCTAATCTGCGAGATATACTTGGGAATATTGATCTCCGCCGGGCAGGTCTGGGCGCAGGGTGCCAGGGCATCGTCTTCCTGGTTGAAATGGAGCAGCCGTTCCGACATCGTCCGGACCGTGAGAATATTTTTCGGGCAGGCCTTTTCGCAGGCGCCGCAGCCCACGCAGAGCGCTTCATCGACAACCGGGAAACCGTTAGAGCCGATCTCGATGGCGTTAAAGATACAGGAACGCACACAGTCGCCCATGCCCAGGCAGCCGACCTGGCATACCCGTTTGCCGCCGTAAAGCGTACTCAGGGCGGCACAGGAGCTGACACCCATGTATGCATACTGGTTTTCGGCCCGATCGCCGCCTTCACAGAGATTGCGAGACAATGACGCTTCGGCGGTGCCGGGATCCATGCCCATGACTCCGGCCACGGCGGCTGCGGTGTCGGGGCCGGCCACGACGCACACCGTGGGCAAGGCCTTGCCGTTGACGACAGCCACGGCGGCGGCCGAACAGCCGGCATAACCGCACCCGCCGCAGTTGGCCCCGGCCAGTTCCCCTTCGACTTCCGCAATCCGGGGATCTTCCCAGACATAAAATACTTTGGACGCTACACTCAGTACGGTGCCGCACAGGGCACCTACTCCCATTAGAACAAGAACGGCTTCAACCAAAATAACCTCCCTTGTATACGAGGTATACGAGAAGCTATCTCAAAAATTTGAGGTTGCTTCGACACTATTTTCTTACACCATACCCTTGAACGCATAGAAAGCCAGTGAAAGTACCCCGGCGGTCACAAGGGCGATGGACGTATCCTGCAGTGGCTTGGGAACCCGGGCCAGGAGGATCTTTTCCCGCAGCCCGGCAAATATGATCAGGGCCAGTCCGAACCCGACCGCATAGGCAAATGAGGCCACCAGGGACTCCATAAACGTGCGTTCAAAGTCGATATTGAGAACGCAGGCGCCGAACACGGCGCAGTTGGTGGTGATCAGGGGCAGGAAAATACCCAGTCCGGCATAGAGGGCCGGAATACTTTTCTTCAGGAACATCTCCACGAACTGCACCAGCGAGGCGACTACCACGATAAAGGCGATGGTCCGCAGGTAGACCAGGTCCGCGGGGACCAGGACCATGTAGTAGGTGATCCAGGAGATCACGCCGGCCATAACCAGCACGAAGACAACGGCCATGGCCATGCCGACCGCGGTTTCCATTTTCTTGGAGGTTCCAAGGAAGGGGCAGTTGCCCAGGAACTGGGCCAGCAGGATATTGTTGACGAAGATGCAACTCACAATAAGGACGATGTAGTCACCCATGAGGGTCCTCCTATTTTTGGCCTAACATATTCATGCCGCACAGCATAACACCCAGGCAGACAAAGGCACCGGGTGCCTGGACCATGAAAGTAAATGCTTGAAATCCTGGGAAATAAGTAGCTATATTAAACAGCGGGTCACCCCACAGCGTCAGGGTGCCGGCACCCAGTATTTCGCGAAACGCCCCCAGGGCCCCCAGCGATATGGTAAATCCCAGGCCGATCCCCAGTCCGTCCGCCAGTGATAATACCAGGCCGTTTTTGGACGCAAACGCCTCGGCGCGGCCCAGCACAATGCAGTTCACCACGATCAGCGGGATAAACACCCCCAATTGTAGAAACAGCTCGTAGGTATAGGCCTGCATGAGCATTTCCACCAGGACGACGAACGTGGCGATGATGATGATGAAGCATGGTACGCGGACTTTGGGGGGAATCACGCTGCGCAGGGAGGAAACCAGCAGGTTGGAACACACCAGTACAAAGGTGGTGGCCAGCCCCATGCCGAGCCCGAACTGCATCTTGGTGGTGACCCCCAGCACGGGGCACAATCCGAGAACCAGTCGGAAAGGCGCAATTTCTTCCCAGAAACCTTTAAAAAATTCGTGGGTAACAGACTTTGCCATCAGTATCTCCCTATGGGGTAAGTGATTTGAGCTTTTCTTTGATTTCCGGTTTCAGACTCTTGTACATGTCTCCGGCCTGGGTGGCGGCTACACATACCGCCTGGGACGTAATCGTGGCGCCGGACAGGGCGTTGATCTTGCCGCCGTCGCCGGTCACCTGTATCGGCTCCAGGAGCGGCTGTCCGGCGAACTGGACGGCAAAGGACGGATCGTCTTTGGCCATGGAGCCCAGGCCGGCGGTCTCGCTGTGGGTGGTAACACCCACGCCATAGATTTTATCCGTGGCCACATCCACGGCCACCATCAGGCCGACATCACCGCCGTAACCTTTGCCGAACGCTTCAAAGGCGACGGTTTGAGTTTTTCCGTCTAGTTTGGCAACGAAAAAGGTCATGCTCTCCTTGTCGCGTTCAATGGTAAACCGGTCCGACAGGGGATCGTTTTCAGCATCCTTGAAAAGGCTTTTCAACGTGGGCCCCTTGACAAATTGGAGCACTTGGTCCTCGATCCGTTGTGCGGTGTTTTCCTTGACATAGGCCAGCAATCCCCCGGAAAGGGAGCTGAGAAACGTCAATACCACGACCATTTTAATCATTTCACCCATGTTAGCCTACCTTTCCTATCGCTTGCGGTCTGATTCTATCGATGAGCGGATTGATGGAGTTCATCACCAGGATGGCCAGCAGCACGCCGTCGGCATACATGCCGATATTGCGGATCAAGACGGTCAGGATCCCGCACCCGGCCCCGTAAATCAGCATCGGGATGGGATTGACCGGTGACGAGGCATCCTCGGTAGCCAGGAAAAAGGCCCCGATCAAGGTATAGCCGGTCAACAGGTGGAAGATCGGATCGGCATACATGGTCGGATCAGACATATTGAACAACAGGGCGGTTACCAGCACGCCGGCCAGAAAACTGCCGACAATTTCCCAGCGGATGAAACCGCGGAGAATCAGATAGAGTCCGCCGACAACCAATCCCAGGCCGAAGGTGGATCCCAGCCCGCCGGCCTGGCGGCCCAGGAGCAGGTCCATATAACCAAAGGGCTCGATACCGGCGATGCCGAACGCTTTGTAAGCACCCAGTGGGTACAACATGTTGTAGCCGAAATCGTAATGCACCAGGGCCGTGTCAAAATCCAGCAGCGCCGTCCAGGCCACCGACATCATCGCCACGGCCATCACCGCCGGGTTGAAGGGATTGGCACCGATGCCGCCGTAAATTTGCTTCCCCATGACGACCGCGAGGAATGTACCGGTCAGGACAACCCACCAGGCGACCGTGGCCGGCAGCAGCATGGCCACCATCAGGCCGATCACGGCGGCGTTGCCGTCACCAATCGTGGGGGCCTGTTTCATGATGCGGTTGATCAGCCATTCCCATCCCATGGCACTACCCACGGAAAAACAGACCACGGCCACGGCCGGTGCCCCGAACTGCAGGATACCAGCTATGACGGCCGGCATGGCCGCGACCAGGATGGCATAACTGCGTTCGGTCACATTGCTCCCGTTGTGCCAGAAAGGGGCATGGGAGACGATTAGTTTCTTCGAATTACTCATTAGCGGCCTCCGCAGATTCGAGTCGAGCTAGTTCATATTTTGCAAGTTTTATATACTGAAAAATCGGTATCTTGGCGGGGCACACGAAGGTGCACAGACCGCATTCCACGCAGGAGAGCAGGTCGTACAGATCCGCGGCATCCTGGTATTGGCCGGCTTCCAGAAATCGCACCAGCATGTTGACCTGGATGCGGGCCGGGCAGATGGGAATGCAATCTCCGCAATTGATGCAGGGGTAATCCGACATCAGCGGGATATCCGCACCGCCCTGGACGATGATGGCATCGGTGTCCGGCATGATTGGGAATTCATCGGAATAAATGGCCGCACCGGTCATTGGGCCGCCGGAAATAATTCGGTCCCCCTCTTCAAGAACAACGCCCATATTTGCAAATACAGCAGACAGCGGAGTTCCGATTGTGGCTCTGTAGAGGCGAATCGTACCGGTTTTATCGACGACGGTTATCGTTTTTTCAGTTGGAATGGCTTTTTGGGTAAAGGCCCGGCCGATGGAGGCGACGGCTTCGGCGCTGATGAAAAATACACCCAGATCCTCGCAGGCATCGTCGGCCGGGACTTCCATATCCAGGGAATCTTTCATGATCATCAAGGGCAGGGTGCCGGGGTATTCGTTGTTGACCCCTACCGGTTCAGCGCCCAAATGCCCAACATTCTGGACGACATCCTGGGTCAGACAGATCACGATGTCCTCTATCCCGGTGGCTTTCTTCAGAATACCGATACCATGGTGGATATCGTCGGCCTGATTCTTCACCTGGTATTGGCGCGTGGCCACCAGCAGGTCCGCATCGGACCCGTTTACCACGATTTTGCGGATCGGTTTCTCGGGATTTTGCAATGCTTCCAGGCCCGGTTTCCCCGGTACGTTGGCCAGGTAGCCGGTGAGGGTTTCCAGGGTCGGGGTGTCGCCGCAGGCAACTGCCCAGGCGTCATCCGCCTGATCGGCATCTTCGGCCGCAATGCAGATTTCAACATAGTGTTTTCCAAAATCGCCCGCCCGGGTGGTGACCCGGGTGACCTGCCCGGTTACTGATGCGGTAGCATAGGTGTCCGCCTGCTCGAACAGCACCAGCTTCTGGCCGGTTTTAACCGCTTCGCCCGGCTGTACCAAGGGCGGTCCGGTGGGCACCCCCGGCTTTTCGGTCAGGAGCGTAACGGTCCCGGGGACTGCGATGGCCTCGGGTGGACGATGGATATCACCGACCGTCAGGTTTTTTATTCTGGGCTTCGACCAACCTAAAAATGATCTTTTCAGCATAGTTTAGCCTTTTAAAAGTTTGCCGCTATTGGGTGAAAGGCGCAGCTCTTTGAAAGATTTTCCGCCTGGCTAAATCATATGGCAGGCGGCACATTCAACCGGTCCGGCTTCAAAATCTTTATGGCACGCGATGCATTGAGTGTGATAGGCGTCTGCCCTGTTCATCATCTCCTCTAGATCGTAATCTTCGGGATCGTGACAAGCGTTACACGTTTGGCTCACCCGTTCGGCTTCCTCGGGTTTGGCATGGCAGGCGCCGCAACTCCCGTGCTCTTCAATTTCGTCTTCACCTTCGCCGGGGTGATGGTGACAGTCATTGCAGTTTAAACCGTAGCCGGACGCACTCATGTGGGTGGTGTGGTCAAACATTACTTTGCCGGCTTTGGTTTGAAAGGCAATCCTGACGGGTTTGTCCGGGGGGGTGACGGGAAGTGCAGCAAAACAAAACAACCCTACGACCAATAGAATCAATGTTAGTCGGAGGGCCAGTTGCAACTCGCTTTTCGAAGTCATATGCAGTCCGATCCTTTCAATTCTTGTGGCGTTTGGAAAGAAGGATTTTTGATAAACCAACAGCACGACTAACATAATGAGCAGATGGTTTCAAGTTCTTTTTGCAGGCTGTGCGGGGGGTCGTAAAAGCCGGGAAATTGCCGAACTTATTAAGTTTAAAAGATTTTCAGGCAAGCATGGATGAACGAACGGTTCAGGCTTGGGAACGCGGGGGAAATGTCCGTTCGACGGGCCTTATATATAAGGTAGCCCGGTTTGATTGCAGACCGCCAGCGCACCGGTCAATTGTTCGTTCGACGGATCCTCAAAAGGTGCGCGCGCGGGCTAGCAAATACCGCACAGGTGGCAGTTCTCCAGGTCACAGGCCGGCGTCGTTTTGGCTTCCCGGGCCCGGCGGTATTCGTTCACCAGAAAGGCTCTTTTCAATCCATGGTCAATAAACTCCCAGGGCAAGTGCTCCGATGTTTCCCTAGTTCGGGTAACATAGAAATCAGGGTCCTGATCCGTTTCCTTGAATGTTTGCGCCCAGTTGCCGCCTCTGACATGCGCAGATTTGAGCAGGTCGGCAACCCGGCGATCACCCCGGGCAAAGAGTGCCTGGATATAGGACCAGCGCAAATTCTCGGCCTGCACGCGGACATTGGGGATTTTCTGCAGGGCTTTGCGCAGGGTTTTGATTTTACTTTGCAGGGTCCGGCGATCCTCCATCGGACACCATTGGAAGGGTGTGAAGGGTTTGGGAACAAAAGCATTGATACTGACGGTGATGGTGCCGATCTTTTTACGCGACCGGCTGGCTTCCAGAAAGCGGGCTTTGATTTTTTGGGTCAGCCTGATGATGGCTTCCACATCCGCGGCGGATTCCCAGGGCAGGCCCACCATAAAGTAAAGTTTGAGATTGGGGATGCCGCCGGTGACCAGGGCTGCGGTAGCCGTGAGGATTTCAGTTTCGTTCATACCTTTATTGATGACGCGGCGCATCCGTTCCGATCCGGCATCCGGTGCTATGGTGGCTGTCTTGACCCCGCTGCTGCGCAAGGTGTTGATCAGCTCCGCATCCAGGGCATCGGCTCGCAGGCTGCTGAACGATACTTGCAGGTTCTTTTCACCGGCCAAACGACACAGCTCATGCAGGCCGGGCAGGTCGGCGACGGCCGTGCCCACCAATCCCACTTTAGACGTACGTTTGGCCGCTTCCGCCAAACACCCTTTCAAGGTTTCCAAGGATTGGAAACGTGGCGGACGATAGACAAAACCCGCGCTGCAAAAACGGCATCCGTGGGGGCACCCCCGGGCTACTTCTACCAGATAGGTGTCATCAAAAGTGGTATCCGTTGCGATGATGCTGTTGAAGGCCGGCTCAGCAGCCAGGTCTGGAAACCGGGGTGGTTTAACGGTTGCAGGAATTCCCGGTAGAACCACCCGATCCAGCAGGGTACCGTCGGCCTTATAGGACGGGGTATAGAAGGCCGGTACATAGGCGCCGGGAACGTGATGCGCGATTTGCATGAGGACTGCCGAACGGTCGGCCGCGGGATCAACCTTTTCCAGGAAAAGGGGCAGGTTGATTTCTGCCTCACCGAGCAGGAAGCAGTCGATGAAAGGGGCGATCGGTTCGGGATTTAAAAAGCAGGCGACCCCCCCTGCCACGACGAGGGGGTGGGGGGTTCCTCGTGCACTGGATTCCAGGGGGAGCCCTGCTTTTTGTAGTACCGCCAGGATGGCCGGATAATCGTTTTCGAACGACAGGCTAAATGCGACGATATCGAAGCTGCCGAGCGTTTTTCCCGATTCAACCGTGCGTATCACCCGATCGGTCTTGCCATCTGCTTCGGGGAGAAATGCGCGTTCACAGACGACCCGGTCGAACCGGTTGATCAACCGGTAGACCGTGAGAAAACCCAGATTGGGCATGCCGATGTGATACGTATTGGGATAGACCAGCGCAACCGTGATCCGGTTGTGGTGACTTTTGATCACCGCACCCGATTCGCCGTCGAGTAGATCCCGATTTTTGGCGGTTTTTCTGCCCATGTTGCATCTGTTGGCCATCGATGGTTGTCGCTAGGCGCATAGTAAGTACCCGCAGTGCGTCCACGCAAGTCCTAATCGGCCTTTTTGCGCAGAAATGTTGGAACGTCCAGGTCGTCGTTGTCAATCACGAGGCCTTTGTAACTACTCGTTCCACGGTAGGTCGCGCCCGAAGATTCGCCCACGGCTTCCTGTACCCGGATATAAGTTGGTTCATCCAGGTCTACCGCAGCTTGCAGATCGGCGCTGGTGATATCACGGACCACCCCCCGCAAGGGCTGTTTTTCCGCGGCCGGACCGCCGATACCAGTGGCGATCACCGTTACCCGCATTTCATCACCCAGCGTTTCATCGATGGCCTGGCCCCAGATGATTTCGGCGTCTTCACCGACCTCGTCATAGATCTTGTCGGATGCTTCTGTCATTTCCTCGAGGGTCAGGTCGCTGGATGAGGTGATGTTCATGAGGACGCCCTTGGCGCCGGCAATGGAGATGTCTTCCAGCAGCGGATGAGAAATGGCCCGTTCGGCCGCTTCCACAGCTCGGTTTTCACCGCTGGCAATACCGATTCCCATGATGGCCAATCCGGCCTTGGACATGGTGGTTTTTACGTCCGCGAAATCCAGGTTAACCAATCCCGGGATCATAATGAGATCGGTGATCCCTTTGACCGAATGCAGCAAAATTTCATCCGCCTTCTTGAACATGTCCACCATGCGGGCGTTTTTAGAGGCCAGACCCCGCAGGCGATCATTGGGAATCGTGATCACCGTATCGGCTACCTCCTTCAAGGCAGTAATGCCCTCTTCAGCCTGCCGGGCGCGTTTGCGGCCTTCAAAAGAAAACGGCTTTGAAACCACGGCCACGGTCAAAGCCCCCAGGTCCTTGCAGGCTTGCGCGATGACCGGTGCCGCCCCGGTCCCGGTACCGCCGCCGAAGCCGGCGGTAATGAACACCATATGGCTGTCATCCAGGGCGCTACGAAGTTCATCCAGGTTTTCAACAGCTGCATCCCGGCCGACCTGCGGGTTAGCCCCGGCCCCCAGCCCTTCGGTGAGCAGTTCGCCGATCTGGATCTTCTCCAGGGCCTTTGAAATGTCGAGGGCCTGGGCATCGGTATTGGCCGCAATGAACCGGACGCCCTGGAGCTTGGAATCGATCATGTTGTTGACGGCGTTCCCGCCGGCACCGCCAACCCCGATAACCTTGATCTTTGCGGATTTCTCATTTTCTACATATGTAAACGTCATATCCCCACCCTCCTGTACTGTGCGGCCGCCTGAGGCCGCGGTTGTCGGATCTAAATCCGGTGAAAAAAGCTGTATTTGTTTAAGACTCATGATTTTGGCTTGTCTACAAGTCAAGAACTTCGGTAACAAAAAGTTCAAGGACATGGGTAACACTTTTTGAGGTTACCCATTAGATTTAAAGGTTCTTTTACATATTTATTGATCCGGCAAATACGGGTGTTAC
>Ga0126333_1000125_pt1 | contig 20575 bp, 18 predicted proteins | sample InaspJWI54metaG_FD_94488 | JGI IMG/M metagenome (GOLD analysis project Ga0126333, IMG submission 94488) | Marine gutless worms symbiont microbial communities from Oahu, Hawaii - Inanidrilus sp. 2 OAHU.JWI-54 metaG | ecosystem: Host-associated > Annelida > Digestive system > Unclassified | place...
ATCCATGGGGGCTGTCGGGGGGGCCCTCTCCGGAATGCAGGCGGACAGCGCCATTAAGAAGCAACAGGAGGATGCGGCTGAGAAATTGAAGCTGGAATTTGGAGATGAGGCTTTTAACGGACTGGTCGCCCTGGCTAACTGCAAGCATGGTGAGGCCGCAAGCCACGCGAATACCGCTAAAAACCTCGATAATCAAAAATACGCATTGGCCGGTCAGTGGCTTGAAGTTCTGACCCTGGCAGATCAGCGGGAAGAGGACCAGGCGCGGGCCCTGTTTCCGGTCTTGATTGAAAAAGATCCCAAGATTAACTCTGAAGCCAAGGCCGAAGAGAATATGCGCAGTGCTCTGCAAGGGCTGATGAAAATCCGGGCGGAGCATAATTTGCCTAAAACCTGCCAATAAAATAGGGTGCGGATGCAAGTGAAACTGTTGCTGCAACAAATAAGATACCGTTATCAGACTGTTCTGATGGTACCCCTGCTGGCAATATTTCTGTTTGCCTGTGCATCTACGCCGGTCGACCAGTTGATGTTGATGCCGGCGCCGGATGTATTCGAGCATGGAGAGTGGGACCCGTTTACGGACCGTGACCCTATCCAGGATATTCCGTACGGGGGGATTCTCTATGCTACAGATCGTGAACCATCCCAGGAAGAAGGGCGCTACTATCGGGATGCGCGCGGGCATGTGCTGCGTCTCGGGGTGGCCCAGGTCACCGCTGGCAAGGAAGGCATGACCTGGCAAGAGGCCCGACGAATTTCTCTGCTCAAAGAGCGGCCCGAAGAGTATCCACTCAAGGTAACCGGCGTTCGTGAGATCGGTATTTTAGGACGTACTGTCAGCCCGCTTACCGAGCGCTTGATCGATCAAGATCAGCGGCATCTGCCCGGGGAACAATTTGCCGCCAAGGTAAACGCGAAACTGGCGATATCCAAGCGCAAGGACGTTTTTATCTACCTGCACGGTTATAAAGTGGTTTTCGAAAACCCCCTGCTGGTGGCCTCTGAGCTGTGGCATTTTCTTGGTTATGAAGGTGCGTTCATTGCCTTTGCCTGGCCGTCCACCCCAAACACGCTGGCTTACTTCTCAGACCTGGAGACAGCCGCCCTGTCGGCCGGGAATCTGCGTATCCTGATCCAGTATCTGGCCGAAAAAACCACTGTCCGCAGGATTCACATCATCGGCTACAGTGCGGGAACCCGGGTGGTAACGCAGGCCCTGTACCAACTGGCGTTGATGCACACCGGGATGGACCGCAAAAAAGCAGCGCAAGGTTTGCGTATCGGTCACGTCATCCTAACCGGCAGTGATGTCGACCTAAACCTTTTTGGTTCTTATCTCGTGGATGGTATGCTCGATGTAGCCGACGGCATCACAATCTATGCCTCCACGAAAGACAGGGCCTTGAGCATGTCCAACTGGGCGTTCAGGCGCCAGCGACTCGGCCAGATTGTCAGTGAGCCGTTATCTGCAGAGGCAAACAATTTCCTGCGGCAGAATGAGCACCTGGTTATCGTCAATGCCACCGATTCACCCGGGGCCGGTACCGGGAACGGCCATGCCTATTTCCGGCAAAGTCCCTGGACCAGCAGCGACATCCTGGCTACGCTCGTATTTGATCTAAAACCGGCCCAGCGGGGCCTACAAAAGATAGGTAGCCAGCATATCTGGACTTTCGCCGAGGATTATATTGACCGGCTGCGCGCAGCCCTGCAGAAGGTGCGACCCAAATAACCGCACCAGAAAAAGAATCTTCTGGCCAAATACGAGATATCCACCGTGTCTAAACCAACCGAATTTTTGAAAACGGCTACTTTTGGAGGACTCATGGTCCTGCTGCCGGTCCTCCTGCTCTGCCTGCTGCTGGCAGAAATGCTACAATTGGTGGTGGCCCTCGCCACGCCGATTGCAGTACTGCTCCAAGAAGGGGGACTTGAAAAAGTGGCCCACCCGTTGTTGGTGGCGCTTGTGCTGCTGGCTGGGGCCTCATTTTTCATTGGGGTGATCATGCAGTCCCAGACCGGTCGGCAATTTGGTCAATGGATTGAAAAAAACACTGTCCAGCGACTGCCCATATATAATGCGCTCCAGCGTCTCACCCGTGGTTTCGCAGGTACGGAGGAAGGCGAAACCTTTCTCCCGGCGCTGCTCAAGGTTGATGCCGAAACGCAAGAGATTGTCTATGTGGTCGAAACGAGCGAAGACGGCCTGGCCGCCGTAATGGTGCCTCACGCACCGGCAGCCTTTGCCGGGCCGGTAAAAATCGTCGCTCGTGAGCGGCTGACGTTTCTCGACACCAATATTGGAGACTTGTCAAGATACCTGAGCCATTGGGGCGTGGGCACAGTGCCGCTTGCTTCTAAAAAGCTAAATACATGAAAGGATGGATAGTGCCATGAAAGGGTATCGAATCGTTATTTTCTGTTTGATCTTCTGTCTGATTCCGATTGGGGCCTCTGCCAAGGTCTACCGCTATATCGATAAAGACGGCGTGGAGCGCTTTTCAAACGAGCCACCGCCAGCAGGCGCCAAAATTATCGACGAAGCAGATGAAATAAAGCACGATGCCACCGCAGACCAGGCCCAGCAGGAGCGCAGCAAGCGGGCAGCCGATGAGGCTGCCAGCCAACCGGCTGCGGCACCGCCGCCCAAGAAGACTCCTGCCCCGGCCGTTGAGGCTGGTGGTGATGCTGTTCCTGAAAAGAAATACTCTCGCCGTAAGCATCGCCGCAAGAAGGAGATCCGCAAGGAGAAAGCTGAGGCGAGAAAGGCCATGGAGGCGGAGGCAGCCGAGGCAGGGAAGAAGTAGCGAGCGAAAGTTAAGCTGCGAACAAAGCACGTCCAACATCGAAATTTGAACGCTGGCCGCCTGCGGCGGCTATTGATATGAAGTTCGATTTTTACACTTTCGCCCAGGTAATTCGCTGGATGCCGGATCCGTCATCCCGGGCTCGATCCGGGACCGGCATGACGATAGCCTTTGCAAATTACAGAGGTAGTTCAATTTGAGACGATCTTTAATTCTTGATCAGAAGCGGTTTTAAAAGCTTCAATCGGGTTCAAGGTCCCGTCTACGCTCTTCAAGCTTCGCCGGGCAGGCAAGGCGTCCAATGGAGTCTATCAGCCGTAGCTTCAGCGGAGGCTGAAGATTGGACCTGAGGGATGGTTTTAAAGCCGCTTCTATTCGATGACGCGCATCATCTTCCACTTCCCCCCCAAATACCGTGTCCAGGACATCAAAAACAGAGATAAAATAAAAAAAACGACGCAGCCCCAGGCGAACATGAGCCCGGCGTCAAACCAGAGAATGCCGATGGATACCGGCAGGATCATGCAGACCAGCGACAGCGATCCGATTACTATCATCAGGTATTTCGTATCACCGGCGCCTTTGAGGACCCCGCTGTAAACCATATAAAGCGCATCCACGCATACGTACACGGCTACGAATCGCAGCAGGATCGTGCCCAGGCGTATGATTTCCTGTTTGGCCGGCCCGGCACTTTCCGCCCCCATGAATATCGCGAGGAGCCACTGCGGCGCGAATATGAACACCAGGTCCAGACAGACGATATAGGCCAGCAGGAGGTGGATGGAACTGTTGGCCGCTCGGACAGCATCCGCAGGCCGGTTGCCACCCAGAGCCTGCCCGGTGAGGGTGCTGACCCCCATGGAAAAACCCATGGCCGGCATGAAGGCCAGGGAGTTTATGGAGAAAACGATATTGGTGGCGGCCAGTTCGTTTTTGCCAATGCGGCCCACCATCAGGATAAAAAAGGTGAAGGCAAATACATCCAGGCAGAATTGCAATGATCCCGGGACGCCGTATTTCAGCAGCCGCATAAAGAGGGCGCGGTCAAAACCGCGGCTCTGCCACAGGTTGAAGCGGGCGATGTTCTTCCGGGTAAAAATCAGCAGGCTATACGTAACCATCATCAAGCCCCACGACGAGACCGTGGCAATGCCGGCGCCGGTGATCCCCAGTTCCGGGAAGATCCAAAGACCGTTGATCAGGGCGTAGTCCAGCGGGATATTGAACAGCATACCCAGGAAACTGACAGCCAGGACGGGCCGGGTATACCCCCGCCCGCTAAAGAAACAGGCCAGGGTTGCGGCGGCCACGTTCAGTCCGGAGCCGCTGCAGAGAATACTGAAATAGGTGACCTCAAGGCGCTGCACCTCTATAGGGTGCCCGCTGAACTTAAACAGTGGTTCGGCGATAAAAGTCAGGCTTCCCAGGACAATGGCGGACAGGAGGGTAAACCAGAGCCCCTGCCAAAGACACGCGCCGACCCGGTGATGGGCGCCGGCCCCGGTGTATTGCGCGATGAAGACATTGACATACCCGGCCACCCCTACAAAGAAGGCCAAAAACAGAAACTGGGTGATACCGGCCGGCACTACCGCTGCAATCGCTTCCAGGGAATAGTTGGCCAGAAAGACCCGGTCGGTAAACTCCATGACAGTGGTGGCCGCCATGCTCATAGCAAGCGGGACACTGATGGAGATCACCTGGCGGTAGGGGGATTTGTCTTTTAGGGGGGTAATTTCAGCCATAAATTATACAGAAGCTATTTGAATTATATCCGATTCGTGCCGCGATCAATCAACATATGCCAACTCCTAACCATTCAACATGTAGGGGTATTTGCATTGACAAGCTACCATATGTGGTAGTTTGTTGGTAAGCGATATGATTTACTGCGAAGCGGTTTATAAAGCTTCTATTAGGTTCAAGGTCAAGGCGGCCGTGAGCATTAAACCGGAGGAATACTGAGAGTATTTCGAGGATTTGATGTTCGCGCCCAACGCAGAGATTGGACCTAATAGGAGGTTTATAAACCGCTTCTAACGGTATTGCCTTCGGGCTCGGTCGAGATCTCTTTGCTCATCCCGTTTTTTTATGGTCTGGCGTTTATCGTACTTGCGCTTGCCCTTGGCCAAACCAAGCAGGACCTTCACCTTTCCATTTTTAAAATAGAGCTTTAAAGGGATCAGGGAATACCCCATTTCGTTCACTTTGCCATAGAGCTTTTTTATTTCGTACTTGTGCAGCAGGAGCTTGCGCGTCTGGAGCGGGTCGTGGTTATCGTAATGGGCCCAAGGGTAAGGGCTGATGTGCATCTGGTGGACGAATACCTCGCCGTTCTTGATTTTGGCGTAGCTGTCCTTCAAGCTGGCCCGTCCCTGACGCAGGGATTTCACCTCGGTTCCCTTGAGGACGATCCCCGCCTCATAGGTGTCTTCGATGAAATAGTTATAGCGGGCCTTCTTGTTCTGGGCCACCAGTTTTTCGTGTTTTTTTTCTGTCATTTTAAACCAGGGTGTTACATTTGCAGCACCGATATTCCGATCTGTATGGCTTATTTATAAAACTATAAGGTTCAACGTTCAAAGGTTCAGAGGTTCAGGGTTAAGATTTTCACCCCTTGACCCCTCGGACCCTGGACCCCTTGAACCCTGCCTTTTTATCTTACTACCGAAAAATGTTCCTCCAATAGATCACCATACGATTCCTGGCAGAGGTCGAGGATTTCATCGATGGTGTTCAAGGCCAGCACTTTCTTGGTGAATTTGCGTGACGCTTCGGTGTCCAGAAGGCGGATCATGCTTTTGACGGCGGGGATTGCCTGCGAGTTCATGCTCAGTTCGTCTATTCCCAAGCCCAAGAGAAGGGGGACGTTGGCGGGGTCGGCCGCCATCTCGCCGCACATGTAGAGTTTGGTACCCGTTTTCTTGGAGACATCCGCCACCTGCTTGACCATTTTAATGATGGCCGGATGGAGCGGGTTGAACATATGGGCGACTTCGCGGTTGCCACGGTCGATGGCCAGCGAGTACTGGATCAGGTCGTTGGTGCCGATGCTGAAAAAATCGACCTCCGGGGCCATGCTGTCGGCCAGCATGACGGCCGCGGGTACTTCGATCATGATGCCGATTTCAATGTCGCTGCTGTAGGCCTTTTTCTCTTTTTTGAGCTCGTTGGCCGCTGCCTGCAGCATGGCCTTGGTCTTAGTGATTTCTTCCATTCCGGATATCATGGGGACTAAAAGCCGGACCTTGCCGTGTGCGGCGGCCCTTAAAATGGCCCTTAACTGGGTCATGAAGACATCCGGTTTCTGGAGGCAATACCGGATGGCCCGCAGGCCCAGGGCCGGGTTTTCCTCATTGACCGCTTTGCCATTGCCCATGGCCTTGTCACCATTGACATCCAGGGTGCGGATGGTCACCGGCCGATCGCCCATGACGTCGATCACGTCCTTGTACTTTTCGAAAAGTTCGTTTTCCGTGGGAAAATCCGGTCGGCTCAGGTATTGAAATTCGGTGCGGTACAGGCCGATGCCGTCACCGCCGTAACTCAGGACCGATACGACTTCCTCCGGCAGTTCAATATTGCCCATGACGTTGAAGGTGACCCCGTCGGTGGTCGTGGCATCCAGGTGGCTCTGGCGACCGATCTGGGCTTTTTGGGTTTCGTAGAGTTCTTTGCGAACTTCGAACTCGATGAGGGTCTCTTCGGTCGGATTTATAATCACCAGGCCGGCGACCCCGTCCACGACGATGAGATCGTCATTCTTGATCACGGACGTGGCGCGGTTCAAGCCCTGGACAGCCGGGATCTCAAGGCTGCGCGCGATGATGCTGGTATGAGAAGCCCGTCCGCCTCGGTCGGTGATGAAGCCCATGACCCTTTCCAGTTGGATCTGGCTGGTGTCGGCCGGGGAGAGATCGTTGGCTACCAGGATAACCCTTTTTCTGATTTCGGATATGTCGACCGGTGCCGCCCCGACCAGGTTGTTCCAGATGCGCTCTGAGACCTGGACAATGTCATTGGCGCGTTCACGGAAATATTCGTCTTCCATTTCGTTGAACACGGCTTTGAGATCGGTGACGACCCGCTTTAACGCCCACTCGGCGTTGATGAGCTCCGCTTCCATCACTTCAAGGGTTTTGTCATACAGCAGCTTGTCTTCCAGAAGCACCACATGGGACTCCAGGATGCTGCTCTGCTGGCGCAGCTCCTTGGGGGTGTCCTTGATGATATCGCGCAACTCGTTCTTGGCCTTTTTGACCGCGGTTTTGAAGCGATTCTTCTCCTGTTTAAGATCGGAGTCAAGAATGTAATATGTGTTCAGGACTTCAACACCGTGGGTGTCCACCAGGTAAGCCTTTCCGATGCAGATACCCGGAGACGCGCTTATCCCACTGAGACGAATTTCGTGGGTGTCGCTGTTTACAGCCATTACTGCTTTTCTCCAAAACCGCTGGTTACCAAATCCAAGAGATTTTTCAGAATATCACAATCTTCAGGGTCTTCAATGATAAATTCGAGGGTTTCTCCCGCCGGGCAGGCCAGGGTCAAAATATCGATGACGCTGGCTGCATCAGCCTCCATGTTCCCGTGTTTAACCCGAACCGCGGCCCGGGCTTTTTGAGCCACCCGGGCAATCATGGCGGCACTGCGGGCATGCAGCCCGAGAGCGTTCACCAGGGTGGCCCGACCGGCCAATCTGTTCGGTTTTTCCGTCACGGGGTATTTTCCTATTGGAACACATCGCCTATAAGAACGCAACTTCCTATCAACATGCCGTAGGTTTGTCAAACCCCTTGATTGACACTATTTCCTGTTACTGGTAACCTTTGGCCGTCGGCTAAATTCAATACACGTGGAAACCACCTGGACAGGGGCACCGATGTTACCCCGGGAGGATTGTATGGCATCCAAAGTGATCATTTTCGGCAAGAATACCTGACCCCACACGATTAAGGCTCGGGAAGCCTATCAGGCCAAGGGGGTCGCCTTGGAATACGTGAACGTTTTTTCCGGTGATGACAAGATGGAAGCCATGCTGAAATATTCACGTGGTGAGCGGAAAGTGCCGGTGATCGTCGAAAATGAAAACGTCACCATCGGATATCAGGGGGGTACCTGACGGGTGTGATACCGAAAACCAGCCGTGCGCTGGTTTTGAAACCGTTTCTGGTGATCGATAAAGCCACACCAATTCATTATAGTTGAGGCGGAGCATATGGAGAAACAGTGGGTAATAGACGATTTCAAGCTGGAGGAGTCGTGGCGTTTATTCAAGATCATGGGAGAGTTTGTGGATGGTGTGGAAGCCCTGCACCACATTGGGCCGGCCGTGACCATCTTCGGTTCGGCCCGCGTGAAGGCGGATGACCCGATTTATAAAAAAGCCATCGAAATTGCATCCTTGTTCGTAAAGGAAAAATTTGCCGTGATTACCGGCGGCGGGCCCGGCATCATGGAGGCCGCCAACCGGGGCGCCAATGAAGCCGGTGGTACCTCCGTGGGGTTGAACATAGAGCTGCCGTTTGAACAGGCCCCCAACCCGTGGGCCGATATACAGGTGGATTTCCGGTATTTCTTCGTCCGCAAAGTCATGTTGGTCAAATATTCGCTGGCGTACATCATCATGCCGGGCGGTTTTGGGACCCTCGATGAATTGTTCGAAGCCGTGACCCTGATCCAGACCGAGCGGATCAAATCCTTCCCGGTTATTCTGGTCGGCGCGGATTACTGGCAGGGCTTGTTGGACTGGGTCAAGGACCGCATGCTGGCCGAGAAAACGATTTCGCCGGATGACATCGATATTCTGCAAATTATCGATGAACCGGCGGATATTGTGAAGGCGGTCACCAACAAAGTGATCATTTAGAACCCTTCTGAAAAGCGTCTTTTGGCTAAACTCTGCGTTGGGAGCGAATATCAAAGCCTCGAAATACTATCGGTATCTACCACGATGGGCATTGGCTTCGCTGGTACCTCCGTTTTGATATTCGCGGCCGCCTTGCACCACGTTAGGCATTAGCTTCGCGTCATTTTGAACCAAAATCCATCTTTTCAGAAGGGTTCTAGTAAATTACCAGACCTCTTTAGGCGCTTTTTGTATAATTGTAGAGAAGTTTATTAGCATTTTGTCGTAGTCATGCCAGCAAAACCCACATACGAAGAGCTGCTCCAGAAAGTCAGGGTCTTGGGGCGGGAAACGGAACGGCGAGAACGCGCCGAAAAAGCCCTGCGCCGGCAGAATGCGTACCTTTCCGCACTGCATGAAACCTCCCTGGGCCTGATCAACCGGCTTGACCGGAAGGAGCTGTTGGAGGCCATCCTGGACCATGCGGCCTTGCTGACTGGAACTGAGCATGGCTTTTTTTATCTGCTTGAACCGGAAGAATCGCGGCTGCAGATGCGGGTGGGTATGGGGTTTTTCGCCAGCTGGCTCGGGCTGCGGGTTCGTCCGGGGGAGGGCTTCGGCGGCAAGGTCTGGGAAACCGGCGAACCATTGGTGGTGGACAACTATCGCTCCTGGGAAGGACGCTTGCCGGACAAGTCCCTGGATGCCCTGCGCAATATGGTTGGCATCCCTTTGAAATCCGACCACAAGGTCGTCGGCGTGCTGGGCCTGGCCCGCGTTAAAGGCGAGAAAGCGTTTGGAGAGGACGTGGTGGACGCCCTGGGCCGTTTTGCCCAGTTGGCCCTGATTGCACTGGACAACGTGGGGCTTTATGAAAATTTGCGGCATGAGCTGGCCGAACGTAAACGAACCGAAGCTGTTCTGCGGGAAAGCGAAAATCGCTACAAGCTGCAGCTGGAAGGCATGCCGGATCCGGTTGTGGTGTATGACATGCGGGGCAATGCCACTTACGTGAATCCCGCCTTTGAACAGGTGTTGGGTTGGAGCCAGGATGAACTGACCAGCAGCAACATCGATTTCGTGCCCGAGGAAAACTGGCCGGAAACCCGCAAGGCTATCGACAGCATGCTGGCCGGAAAGAAGATCCAGCTATTTGAAACACGCCGGAAAACAAAAGGCGGGCACATCCTGGATGTCCAGATCAGTTCTACCCTTTTCTCCGACCTGGATGGGAATCCGGCCGGCAACATCGTGACCATGCGGGATGTCAGCGCCCAGAAAAATGTTGAGCGCGAACTGCGCCGGTACCGTGAGCAGCTCGAGGAGCTGGTCGAGGCGCGCACCGCGGCCCTGGAGACCAGCCACCACCGGCTCGAGAACGAAGTTAAAGTCCGTGGCCAAGCCGAAAAATCGCTGCTGCGCAGCCAGAAAGAACTCGAGGCGCAATCCCGCCACCTGGAGGAAGTCAACACGGCTTTGAAGGTATTGCTCAAACAGCGGGACCAGGACAAGCACGAATTGGGCGAGAATGTGCTGTCCAATGTTAAGGAACTGGTCAACCCATATTTGGTAAGGCTTAAAAAGAGCCGGCTCTCAACTGATCAGGCCACCCTGGTCAGCATCCTGGAGGCCAACCTAAACAACATCGTATCCCCCTTTATCAGCAAACTCTCCTCTAGATACTTTAAGCTCACCCCCATGGAGATCCGAGTCGCCAACCTGATTAAAGCCGGGCGCACCAGTACTGAGATTGCGGACATGCTGTTCCTTTCCAAAAATACCGTACTGTTTCACCGCTATAATATCAGGACCAAGCTGGGGATCAAAAACACCAAAACCAACCTCGCTTCCCATCTGCTCTCGTTTGACGAGTAATGGTATTTGCCCACTATTTAACCACTACAAAAACACTTTGATTGGCGTACACCGGGTCTATTAAGGCAGGTCATTGACCTGCTAAATGGGGGGGGCGCACCCTTGACCCACGACTGATTTTAGCTTCCTACTTACCGTAATTTTCCTATGACGCCTTTTTCTATTTACAAAAAGGCCAAAGCATGATTGTTTGTAACATCCTGAAAGTTAAGAAATAAGATGGACAATTTGTAGCGCTGTCGGCGTCTGGCTGACAATAGCTGTAAAAGATAGACCCCCGGTGTGCGCAACGGCTCTTTTTCTAACTGTGGCGTACCCGTTATTTTGATTTTCCACTTTAGCTACTTTGTAAATACAATCGCACAACTAGTGGTTCGTGAAAGAGGGCTGTGCCGACTAAAGTATTTTGGCTTGACTTGATAAATTATAGTTGCGATTAATCGACTTAACGATAATCGGTAAATGAATTGTGTTCATTTTTGTTTGAGGCGTAATTGTATATTTCAACCCGTTTTACCGGAGCCATCCCACCACTGGCATACATCGGGCAAAATCAACCAACTAAATTCGGTTATAGGAACCTATGACACCACAAACTGTTTCGAAACCGCTTAATATTTCAAATGTAACTTTGACCTTCGGGGGCCTGGATGCCCTTTCCAATGTCGATATGAACATCGAACCCGGGCTGATCACCTCGATTATCGGGCCGAACGGGGCCGGGAAAACCAGCATGCTGAACTGCATTTCCGGTTTCTATCATCCCAATATGGGTGAAATCACCTATGGTGACAAGCGGCTGACCTATTCGTCTCCACACCAGGTTACCAAACTGGGAATAGCCCGGGCCTTCCAGAACCTTGAGCTGTTTGGCGGGCTCTCGGTGCTCGATAACCTCATGCTGGCCCGACACACCAGCCTTAAATACAACTTCTTTCAAGCCTGCCTGTTCTGGGGCAAAGCCTCCCGGCTGGAAGCTGAAAACCGGCGCTACGTCGAGGAAGTCATCGATTTCATGGAACTCGAAGCCTATCGCAAGGCGGTGGTGGGCAACCTCAGCTATGGGGTCCAGAAACGGGTCGAGGTTGCCCGGGCGCTCACCCTGGGCCCGGATCTCCTTTTACTGGATGAGCCCATGGCCGGCATGAATATCGAGGAAAAAGAAGATATCGTGCGGTTTATCATGGACATCAAGCAGGAACGCAATACTACGGTGGTGCTGGTAGAACACGACCTGGGCGTGGTCATGGACATATCCGATCAAATTTACGTGCTGGATTTCGGGCAGGTCATCGGATCGGGCACACCAGAAGAAGTGGCTGCCAATCCAAAAGTTATCGAGGCTTACATCGGAGAAGAATAAGTGAACAAGGAAAACCAAGACCATCTATTGGAATTCAGCATTCCCCAGTTGCTGCGCTGGCGGGTTAAATCCACGGGAACCAAGGTCGCTCTGCGCGAAAAGGATTTTGGCTGCTGGAACAGCTTCACCTGGGACCAGTACTACGACTACGTTCGCAAGGTCGGCCTGGGCCTCGACAAGATCGGGGTCAAAAAAGGCGATGTGGTGGCTCTTATTGGAGACAATATTCCGGAAATGCTCTTTATGGCCATTGGCGCCCAGTCACTCGGGGCCATATCCGCCGGCATCTACCAGACGACCATGCCTGATGAGATCTCGCAGTTGCTGCAGTACATGAATGTCACCGTGGTGTTCTGTGACGACCAGGAGCAAGTTGATAAGCTGGTCGAAATCAGAGACGAAGTCCCGGAAGTCCGCAAAGTTATTTACGAAGACCCGCGCGGGATGCGGGATTACCGCAAGGACGACTGGTTCATGTTTATCGATGATCTCTATGCGGAAGGAGACGCGGTTCACCAGGTCCAACCCGAGGCCTTCGAAACGTTCGTGGACCAGGGAAAACCGGATGATGTCTGCCACCTCTGCCTGACCTCGGGAACGACCGGTTTGTCCAAGGGGACCATGTTGACCCACAAGAATTATGTCGCCATGGGCCTGCAGTTGTCCGAGGCCGACTACCTGGTCTCCAGCGATGAATATGTTTCTTTTCTGCCCTTTGCCTGGATCGGCGAACAGATGAATTCATTCGGGGTAGCCATGGCAACGGGCATTACCATCAATTTCCCAGAGTCTGTAGAGACCGCCATGGAAGATCTCAAAGAGATCGGTCCCCATTTCATGTTCGGTGCACCGCGGATATACGAGACCATCCGGTCCCAGATCTGGCTGAAGATCGATGAGTCCTACTGGCTGAACCGGGTTCTTTACAACTATTTCATCAAAGTCGGCGAGAGAGCGGCCCAGTACCGCATGTCCGGTAAGGCTATGCCCATGAGCCTGCGTTTCAAGTCCTGGCTCGGCTACCAAATGATGTTCCGGCCCCTGATCAACCAGATCGGCATGCTGCGGCTGCGACGGGCCTACACCGGCGGCGCGGCCCTGGGGCCCGAGTTGTTTACCTTTTACCAGGCCATCGGAGTCAACCTTAAACAGATCTACGGCCAGACAGAGATCGTGGGAATTGCCTATATGCATCGCGACGGCGACGTGCGGCCCGACACCGTCGGCAAACCCTTGCCGGGAACCGAATGTAAGATTTCGGAAGAGGGTGAAATTCTCTCCAAGTCTCCCTGTGTCACCCCCGGCTATTACAAAATGCCCGAGAAAACCGAGGAGCTGCTGGCAGGCGGCTGGCTGCATTCCGGCGACGCCGGATATATCGATGAGAACGGGCACCTGGTGGTGATCGACCGCCTGTCGGACGTCATGCACAACAAGGCCGGCGAGATGTTCAGCCCCATGTTTCTGGAAAATAAACTCAAGTTCAGCCCTTATATAAAGGAAGCCGTGATATTCGGCGACCAACGCGACTATGTGTCCTGCCTGATCAACATCGATCCCATCGTTGTGGGCAAATGGGCGGAGGACCGCGGGATTTCCTACACGACATTTATGGATCTATCCGCCAAACCGGAAGTGGCCGAGCTCATTCATGGCCAGGTTGTGGATATCAATGGTCGGGCTGAACAGGAGCATTTTAAGATCAAACGTTTCGCTATCCTTTATAAACTGCTGGATACGGATGACGGTGAGTTGACCAAAACCGGTAAAATTCGCCGTAAATTCGTCCGGGAGAAATATGAAAACCTCTACGAAGCGCTTTATGATGAAAGTGTAAGCGAAAAGGAGGTCGAAGCCTTTTTTCAATATCAGGATGGCCAATCAACCACCGTTAAAACCAAAATTTCCTTTTATACGATGGAAGGGGTCTGATGAGTTATTTCTTTCAGCTGGTAATCAGTGGCGTTGTGGTGGGATCGATTTATGCCCTATCCGCGCTCGGCTTTGTACTTATCTACAAGTCAAGTAAGGTGCTCAATATCGCGCATGGCCAGTTCATCGCTGCCGGCGCGTTCATTACGTATGCGCTGACGCTGTGGATGGGCATCCCAATCTTTTTGTCCTTTCTGATCAGCATGGTGATCACCTTCTTCATCGCTATGAGCGTGGAGCGGGTGTTCCTGCGGCGCCTGATCGGAGAGCCCATCATTTCAGTGATCATGGTCACCATCGGGCTGATGTCCATTCTTGACGGCCTGATCTACCTGACACCTTTTGGAACGGAGAACTTTTCTTTTCCGGTCTTCCTGCCCCAGGAACCCATAATGTTTGAGGGTGTTTCCATATCCTGGACGCAGCTGGTGGGCGTCATCCTTACCTTTATCATGATCGGGGCGTTTTCCTGGTTTTTCAAAAAATCCACGATCGGGATCTCCATGCGGGCGGTCTCCGACGATCAGATGGCCTCCATGTCTGTCGGTATTTCGGTGCCCAAAGTGTTCGGTCTGGCCTGGGCCCTTGCTGGGCTCAGCGCTGCGGCCGCCGGAACGATTATCGGTAATATCACCGGACTGAACTTCGATACCCTGCATTCTTTTGGGATTACGGTGTTCCCGGTCGTGATTCTCGGTGGGCTCGATTCCATTCTTGGCGCCGTTGTAGCCGGGATTATCATGGGCCTGATCCAGCAGTTCGCCGCCGGTTACCTGGACGGCAACTGGGGACTCAACGGCACCGCTGAAGTGGTTCCGTATATAATTCTGTTGATAATCCTGCTGATCAAGCCGCACGGTCTGTTTGGCATACATGAAATTGAGCGAGTTTAAATTATGGCGACAAATAGATGGTTAGCGACGGGTAATTACTTTACTACCTACCGGGAAGAACAGCGTCTTTTCTTCACAAATCTGGACCGGACAATCTTTGCAATGTTCCTGATCCTGCTGTTTGTCTGGCCCCTGCTGTTTCCCCTGAGCAACAAATATATGCTGGTGATCGATAATATTCTCATTGCGGTGGTTGCCGTCATCGGGCTAAACATCGTCACCGGGTTTGCCGGCCTGATTTCTATCGGCCACGCCGCATTTGTCGGCATCGGGGCCTACACCGTGGCTTCGGTCAGTACGCTGATTGGCGACCGGCATTTCCTCATTACCCACTGCTGGCCGCTGATGATTTTGCTGGCCGGCTCTATGGGCGCCATTTTCGGGGCCGTGGTCGGTTTGCCGGCCATGCGGTTGAAACATCTTTACCTGGCCATTGCCACCCTTTCATTCCAGATGATTTTTACCTGGACGATTAATTTCCTGGACTTTTTCAACCAGGGACAGACGATTTTTGTCGGTCGGGCTTTCTGGTTTACCGGCAAGGTGGCCCGTAAAGATCACTATTTTTTCTGGTACTATGTCATTCTGGTGATCATTGTGCTGGGCGCGTTCATGGTTAGAAACCTGCTGCGGACTAAATTTGGACGCTGCCTGAATGCCGTGCGTGACAACGATCGGGCTGCGGATGCCATGGGGATGCACCCCGGTTTGACCAAGGTCTACGCCTTTGGTCTGGCCGGTTTTTTTGCCGGGGTCGCCGGGGCCCTGCATGCCTACCTGTACCGGGGGGCCGGTATCGAATCCTTTACCCTGCACGAGTCGATTATTTACCTGGCCATGGCCATCGTAGGGGGGCTGGGTACCCTTAACGGATCTTTCTGGGGGCCGGCGGCCATCAAATTTCTAGATCTCGGGGTGGAAACGCTCTCCGAGCACGCTTCGGATATTTTTCCGGCTACCATGAATCTGGCCACGGCCCTCAAGCCGTTTTCCTTCGGCTTGGTCATTGTCCTGTTCCTGATGTTTGAACCGCGGGGGATAGCCAACTGGTGGCGTATCTCCCGTTCGTATACCAAATTGTGGCCCTTCCGCTACTGACGGGGTTGGGCCGCGTAATATCGTAGGGATTGTGTGTGCCTTTGTAACAGCTCCAGATCTTTAACCGTTAATTTCTAACCAGACCAAGGGGGTAACATGAAGAACAGAAAGAGGATGCTGTTTAAGATTATGCTTGCGTTCATGATTGTGATTGCTTTCACCTTCCAGGCCCAGGCCGAAACTTACAAGCTGGCCCTGTCCCTCGCCATCACGGGACCGACATCGGATGCCGGGAACCCCTACTCCAAAGGAGTTGAGGACTATTTCCGGTATGTCAACGACATGAAACTCCTGGGAAATGACAAGATCGACTGTACCATCCGGGATGACCAATACAAGACGGATGTTACCAAACGTAATTTTGAAGACTTTTTAGATATGGGCATTGTCTTCTACCTGAACTACTCCACCGGCAGCACCCTGGCGTTGAAACGGGACTTCGAAGAAGAGCAGATGCCGGTGATCCCGGCTTCCTTCCATGCCGGTAACCTGGATAACTCCAACTACATCTTCCTGCCGATTGCTTCCTATTCCGCCCAGGCCATCGGTCTGGCAGAATACATTGTCAGAAATCACAAAGGGGCTACGCCCAGGGTAGCCATGTTCCTGCACCCGTCTGCTTTCGGCCGGGGACCGCTTTCAGATGTCCAGAAAGCCGTGAAAGCGGGGCTGGACATGAATATCGTTGAAGTGGTCGAACATGGCAAGGACCTGGATAACACCGCCATGCTCAAACGCCTGCAATCCAAAGGCGTTCAGTATGTCATCAGCCAGACCATCCAATCTCCGGTTGCCACGATGATTAAAGATGCCAGCCGCCTGGGTATGGTCGCCAAGGAATTCGGCCAGAAAGGCAAGATCACCTTTACCGGATGCCACTATACAGGCGGTAATGACCTGGTGGCCTTAGCCGGATCGGCTGCCGAAAATTACTACTGGACAACCTCCTATATTGTGACATCTGAACCCGGTGCCGGTACCAATGCACAGCTCGCCCTGGCCAAGAAGTACGGTCGGGATGACAAGGCGGCCAATTCTCATAACTACGCCAATGGTGTCATGGTAGCCCAAGTTGCCGCTGAATGTATCCGCCGGGCCAAGGCCAAAGGGAACAAAATTACCAGGGAGACGCTCTATGCGGAACTCCTGCAGATGAACGGCATGAATGCCTTCTACCCTGTAACCACCGTAGGTCCGGTAACTTATTCAAAAACCGACCAGGCCGGTGTTGACACATTACAGATGTATTCTGTCCAAAACGGGAATTTTGTTTCTGTGGGTAAGCCGTTTATTCCGGAATATACGAGCAAGATCAAATAGGTTTGACCAAAAGGGGCCTGGCCCCTGTTGTTCAGATCGCATCAGATACCCCCTGCGCCGTCGGCCGATTTGGCCGGCGGGGCAGGCTTGCTGCGAGCTGTGCGGCTCGACGGCAACAATTGATAAGGATGTTTAAAGCTGCCCTATGGATACGAACACAAGTGAAAACCTGCTGGAAGTGAACAACATCGAAGTGGTGTACAACGACATCATCCAGGTCCTGCGCGGTGTCAGCCTGAATGTGCCCAAGGGCGGCATCGTGGCGCTGCTGGGAACCAATGGTGCCGGGAAAACCACAACCCTGCGAGCCATCAGTGGATTGCTCAAACCGGAAAACGGTTTTATTCGGGATGGGTATATCAAGTTCGCCGGGAACGATATTACCAACGTGCTGGGTACCGAGGTTGTGAAACTCGGTGCCGTCATGGTCCCGGAAGGGCGGCGCGTATTCAAGCACCTGACGGTGGATGAAAACATCCGGGTGGGTTCCATTACTCGTAAAGATGGTGCGCAAAAAATCAAGGCCGACAACGAGTTGATGTATGAACATTTCCCACGGCTGTCGCCGATCACCAATCGCCTGGCCGGTTATTGCTCAGGCGGTGAGCAGCAGATGATTGCCATCGGGCGAGCCCTGATGGCGGCGCCCAAGATGCTCATGCTGGATGAACCATCCCTGGGACTGGCACCGCTGCTGGTAAAGGAAATTTTCGAGAATATCGAAACCATCAACCGTGAACTGAATACCACGATTTTGGTTGTCGAACAGAACGCCAAGATTGCGTTGCAGGTATCAGATTACGCCTACATCATGGAATCGGGAAAAATCGTGCTCGAAGGACCGTCCAAAGAGTTGAGGGATAATCCGGATGTAAAAGAATTTTACATGGGGATCACCCAAGGCGGCGGTCGCAAGTCATTTAAAGAAGTCAAGTCGTATAAACGTAGAAAACGATGGATGTAGTGTCCTGGACCTCCGGGAAAGGAGTTAAATATGAACATTCTGGTTGGTTACAATGCAAGCTACGTTGCCAAGTCTGCGCTTGAGTTGGCCAGAAAACACGCCAAAGCCTTTGATGCCAAGGTTTATGTAATGATTTCTTCGGAGGGCGGGTCCAAGGAGAAACTCGAAGATGTGAGCCAGGCCAGGAAAGAACTCGACTCTGCAAAAGAGTTTATTGAGCAGGAAGGCATAGAGTGCGAAGTGGTTCAAATGGCCCGCGGCCTTTCACCGGGCGAAGATCTGGTGCGTTTTACCAAGGAAAAAAGTATTGACCATCTGTATGTCGGGATTGAAAAGAAATCCAAAACCCAGAAACTGCTGCTTGGCTCTACTGCCCAATATGTAATTTTGAAGGCCAACTGTCCGGTTACCACTGTAAAATAGCATCACGGCCGGGATGCCTGTGCCGACTTCACCTGAAGCCGGAGCCTGCAAATACCCGGGGACAGGTTAATTGGAAGCTATCTCAAATATCAGAGCCCGATAATCGAGACAGCTTCCAGTACGATTTCCAGACCAGCAACATCATTTTCCTGAGAATCAGCCGGTCAATCCGGACACTACCGGTGCGTCCTGATCGGCTGACTACGGGGCGACCGACGCAAATTAAAACTGCGACCCTGCGGACATATGCCACTTTTGGCTGGAGGTAGACATGGGACTATATGATTTTACCTTTTACGACCTGATAAACCGCAATGCGGCCTGCTACGGCAGCAATGACGCCTGGCTTGAGGTCGATACCGACCAGATGCTTTCCTTTCAGGAAGTCAAGAAGTTGACCGACCGTCTGGCCTGCGGCCTGCAAGACGCGGGCGTCAAACCAGGAGACCGCCTTGCCGTGCTGGGTAAAAACAGCATCGAATTTTTTCTCGTGTACGGAGCTGCCGCGGCCCTGGGCGCAACCGTCTTGCCGGTGAACTGGAGACTTTCCGAGGACGAGGTGAGTTACATTTTAAATGACGGCGCACCCACGATCCTGTTTGCCGATGAGGAATTCGAGGCTATTTGGGAAAAAGTGGCCGGCAAATTTCCCGCACTCAAAGGCCAATACAACCTGAAGTTCGATGGTAGCGGCAGCCTGGCAGGATTTGATACCCTGCTGGATAACGACGGGAGTTTCCACAGCGGTCCGGTAACCTCCGATGACGGATTTGTCATTATCCATACGGCCGCCGTGGCCGGAAAGCCGCGCGGTGCGCTCCTCAGTCACGCCAATCTGCTGTGCGCCAATCTGCAGTGGAACTGGCGCTGCACGCTCGGCCGGGAAGACGTACACCTGAGCATGCTGCCCTTGTTTCATGTCGCCGGATTGTTTATGGCAACGGCCAGTTTTCATGTGGGCGCCTTGAATGTCAACATGAGCAAGTTCGACGCCGAGGCAGCGGTTGCGCTGATTGCCGAGCGCCAGGTGTCCCTGCTGTTCGACTTTTCACCGATACTGGCCAATATCATGGAAAAGCAGGCCGAAACAGGCGCGGATATCAGCTCCCTGCGGGCGGTGATCGGTCTCGATTCACCGGAAAACATCGAGAAGTACCAGGCGCTGCATGGCGGCACGTTCTATTGCATGTACGGCCAGACGGAAACTTCCTGCGTGGCCACCTTCGGTAAATACAGCGATCGCCCGGGGTCAGCCGGCCAGGTCATCCCCATGGCCCAGGTGCGGCTGTTTGATGATGAAGACCAGGAAGTCCCTCCGGGTGAAGTCGGTGAGATCGTCATGCAGGGACCGATGGTTTTTAAAGGCTACTGGAATCTGGACGAAGACAATGCCGCCACTTTTCGCAGCGGCTGGCATCACACGGGCGATCTGGGGCGCTTTGATGAAGAAGGGTATCTTTTTTATGCCGGACGCAAGCCGGAAAAGGAATTGATCAAACCCGGCGGTGAAAATGTATATCCGGCCGAAGTCGAGAAAGTCATCCTGGAGCACCCGGCCGTTAGGCAGACCGTTGTATTCGGTGTTCCTGATCCCAAGTGGAAGGAAGGCATCAAAGCCGTTTGTGTCGTTGCACCAGGCCAGAGTATTTCCGCCCCTGACCTTATCGCTTTCGTGGGAGACCGCATCGCGCGTTATAAGAAGCCCCAGTATGTGGAGTTTGTCGAGAGCCTGCCTGAAAATGACGACGGCAGCCCCGACCGTGCAAAAGTCAAGGAGCGATATGGCGGCGAGCAAGATTGAGAAACGTTACGACGCGACTCATGCCGATTTAAATCCAACATCTCAGGCGTGGGTCTCGGAGAGGGTTCATTTTCAAGGAGCATCAACACTAACGAATTGAGGTTACAGTTTCTATGGATCACCTTGTTACTTTTCTTGTGCGTACAAGAAAAGTAACCAAAAGAAAACGCCGGGGTACGGTTCATAGACATAGGTAACACATAAGTACAAGGACATAGGTGGCACATTTACAGTATAGAAGCTTC
>Ga0126333_1000126_pt1 | contig 20392 bp, 18 predicted proteins | sample InaspJWI54metaG_FD_94488 | JGI IMG/M metagenome (GOLD analysis project Ga0126333, IMG submission 94488) | Marine gutless worms symbiont microbial communities from Oahu, Hawaii - Inanidrilus sp. 2 OAHU.JWI-54 metaG | ecosystem: Host-associated > Annelida > Digestive system > Unclassified | place...
TTATGCGTATCGTCCAGCAGGCCGTGAGATCATCCAAGATTACTTGGAATAACATTACTTGGGATATGGACCCTATATCCGAGTACTTTATGCCAACTGGAGCTTTTTAGAGAACCGTATTACGATATTCTTTCAAAATCTAATTAGTTTATCATTTGATAACGACTGGTTAATCTGTCCAAACTGATATAACGGCCAAAATGGTACGAAACCTGCTTTATATCTATATTCCGACATGTAACACAGAAGTTATCTCGGGTGCGTCTGGGCGGCATAACTAAGGGAGGTTACCAAATGGCCGCCGACAGTCCATTTATCGCCATTACCGGAGTCCCCTATCTGGATGTGCTCATCCTGATCCTGCTGCTCTCGGCAGCACTATATCTGGCTCGCGAACCATTTCATCGGGCGATCCGGTCTTTAAGCAAAGTGATTTACAACGGCATGCGCCTGGCCGCGCGTTCGGTCAAGCTATCCGAGACGCGCCTGGTGGAACGCAACCGGGACGTGCTGATCGCCGAAGGCAAGGAAAACGCCGAAAGGATTATCGAAAGAGAATTCGAGCGGCTGTCCAATGCCGTGAATCGTGATCTCCAAAAATACCCAAAACTTCATAGGCAACTGTCCGACACGGTAGCCAAGCTTGAGGACAATTATTCGGCCAGTGCCGAGGTCCAGCCAGAGCTCCCGGCCTGGATTCCGGTGATCGATTCCATCTCCAAAATCGATCACAAGGGCGATGCCATGGTGGCCAACATCCTCGAAGAGATTCACAAAACCATCGAGGATCAGCATAAAGCGGCCACCGACAACTACCGCACGGACTGCACCCGCCGCCACCGGATCATGCACAAGATGATGCCCTTCTGGCGGAGTGTGATCAAAAAGCTCGACACAGTGGGAACGTCTATCAAGCGACTAAACAGTCGTGCAGCCAGTGTGGACCGCTACATTCATGACTACGAACAGATCCGTTCGCAGACGGACAAGGCCACCCGCAAACTCTCTTCTTCATCGCTGACCCAATTCTTTATCTCCGGACTGGTGTTGGCCATCGCGTTTGGCGGAGCCCTGGTGAATTTCAATCTCATCGCGCTGCCCATGTCCGAGATGGTCGGTGGGGCCAGCTATATCGGCAGCTTCAAGACGTCTGACGTGGCTGGCCTGGTCATCATTCTGGTTGAGCTGACCATGGGCCTGTTCCTGATGGAATCACTGCGCATCACCCGTCTTTTCCCCATCATCCACAGCATGGATGACCGCATGCGTTTCTGGATGATCTGGATCACCCTGACCCTGTTGGCCACTCTGGCCGGCGTGGAATCAGCCCTCGCCTTCATGCGTGACCGGATTGCCCATGACATGGAGATGCTGCGCCAGACCCTGAGTGGCGTCGACAAAAACATCATGGCTCCGAGCATGATCCCCACTATCGGTCAGATGGTGATGGGGTTCATCCTGCCGTTTGCTCTGGCGTTCGTTGCCATCCCGCTGGAATCTTTCATCTCGTCATCGCGAACTGTTTTGGGCATCTGTGGCGCCTGGGGTTTGCGCGCAACGGCCTTCTGCCTGCGCCTAGCCGGAAACATGTCACTATATCTCGGCAAGTTTGCGGTGGATATGTATGATGTACTGATTTTCCCGGGATTGTGGATAGAAACAATCTGGCGCCGCAGTCCAACGGAAGCAAAGCCAAAGCCTGTAAAAAAGAAGAGAAAGGTCAGAAAACCCAATCTCCAGGAAGCCACGGAAGAAGTGGCTGCCGGTTCCAATTAAAGACCGGTTTACGAATTGGAAAAGGAGCTATGTCATGAAAAAATTTGCCATCATATGCTGCTGCGCCATTCTGCTTTTAACCGGCTGCGGCGAACCCCAAAACCGCGCCAAAGGGGTGTACATGCTGCTGGACACCTCCGGCACCTATGCCTTGGAGCTGAAAAAGGCCCAGAATATCCTCAACTACCTGCTGGGCACTCTGCAGCCCAAGGACACCCTGGCAGTGGCCCGCATCGATACCGGCAGCTTCAGCGAAAAGGACATCATCGCCAAGGTCACCTTCGACACGCGGCCTTCGGTCGCCAACAATCAAAAAAGAGCCTTTAAGGGTACGTTGGATGATTTTATTAAAACTGTGAAGAGCAGCCGCTACACCGACATCTCGGGCGGTATGCTCCAGGCCATCGAATATCTCAACGAAGCCGGCTCCGGACAGAACTACATCCTGATTTTCAGCGACCTGAAGGAAGATTTGAAAAAGGGGTTTGTGCGCGATGTACCCTTTGAATTGGACAATTACCGAGTCGTAGCCTTGAACGTCACCAAGCTCCGCGCCGACAATGTCGACCCAAAAGTGTACATGGGCCGGGTCGCCCAGTGGCAGGGCAAGGTCGAAGAAGGCGGTGGCAAGTGGAAGGTCATCAATGACTTGGAAAGGTTGGAGAATCTGTTTGTAATGTAGAAAATCAATAATTAACCGCAGACAACGCCGGACGACCTGTCCGGCGTTACACGTCATGCCCTTCGGGCAGAAAATCAACAAGTCCATCTCTCACAGAGGTCGCATAGAACACAGAGACGTCCTCCTTAGAAAACATAATCAAACAGACAGTCCAGCGAAGTCGGGAAAGCGAAAATCAAAACCCATGCATCGCGCAGAGGCGCAAAGACGCAGAGAAAGGCAATATCTGGTCCCGCTTCGCGGGAAAAATCTTAACACCTAACACCTAAAACTTAACACTATTTTAGAGAAACGATGGCTACCTCAGACCGGCCACGTCGGCCGGGCTTTGTCTGCGTTTGTCGAGTGAGCAAAGCGAACGGGCGGTTATTTTAAAATCAATCCTACTGCATACGGCACTGGCATCGGGTGTATCGTCCCCAGAATAGTCGATCTCGACGTAACGGGTAAATATTGGCAAACGGGGATGACGACCATGGCGTTATATCAAATCAGCCCGCTTAGAAACCGGCTGGCCGGCATCACCGCAATGCCTTCCCTGGTCTCGAACTCCCGACTCCCTGCCAGGGAAATCTGAATCGCCCTGACATCCGGGAAACGCTGTTTCAGGTACCTTAGCGATCTGCTGGTCTCCCGATCGGAACTCTTGCACTCGATGAAATATACGGGCGCCTGGTCTTCCACAATCACGAAATCGACTTCCCGACGGTCAATGTCCCTGAAATACCGCAGTTCAATACCCCTTCCTTCGGTATCCGCCAGAAAATGGCACCACTTCAGCAAATGGCAGGCCACCAAGTTTTCAAACCGCGCCCCGGCTTCTTTTACAACTGTCCAGTCAATGTGATAATGCTTTGCCTCCTTTTTTACGGCCCTGATCATGGGTGCACCGAACGGATAGATCCTGAAAATCAGGTATAGGTTCTCAAAGATCGTCAACCAGCGGGCTGCGGTCTTATGGGAAACCTGCAGATCCTCACGCAGGGCATTAATGGAAAGAGGCGATCCTACCAGATCCGGGAGACGAATGGCCAGGTTTTCCATAAGCCCAATGTCCTTGACCCGCTCGAGGTCCTGCAGGTCCTCGCGGATCAGTCGAGACCGATACTCCCGGCTCCACCGCCGAGTCTCCTTTTCGGAGGCGGCGAAAAATGGCTCGGGGAATCCTCCATACACGAGCAGGTCGTTCAAGTCGCCTTTCGCAAACGACTGCAGTTCGGCGAGGGTCAGCGGGTGCATGCGGTAAAAATGGTAACGTCCTTGGAGTGAATCGCCCCCGTGTCGATAGTGATCCAGCCGCGCACTGCCCGTCACCAGAACGCTTATGTCGGGATGGCGTTTATCATACAACCCCTTCACCACCTGGCGCCACCGGGAATACTTGTGGATCTCATCCAGGGCCACCCATCCTTTCCCGGCCGGGAACCGCTCCCTGATAATCTGTTCGCGGTCTTCCGCCGCATCCCAGTTCAAGTAGCGCTCCATGGGTATGTTGTTTTTCTCAAGCAGGGCCTTGGCGAAAGTGGTCTTTCCGACCTGCCTGGGACCGGCAAGAAACACCATCTTTTTCTCAAGGTCGCTCTCGATATTTGTTTCCAAGTAACGGGGAAGATAGTCCATATTTTCACCCCAAGTCTAAAATACTCGCGATTATTTTACACTCAAGTACAAATAACTCGTGATGGCGGGCGTGTCAATCGAATTAACCTGATGAGGTTACTAAGTCGAGAATAAAGATTTTATGCAGTGCGACACGCGGCCTTCGGTCGTCAGCAACCAGAAACGGGCCTTTAAAGGAACGTTGGATGGATTTATTAAAATGGTGAAGAGCAGCCGCTACACGGATATCTCCGGCGGCATGCTCCAGGCCATCGAATACCTCAACGAAGCGGGCTCGGGCCAGAACTACATCCTGATCTTCAGCGACCTGAAGGAAGATTTGAAAAAGGGCTTCGTCCGCGATGTGCCCTTTGAACTGGACAACTACCGCGTCGTGGCCTTGAACGTCACCAAGCTCCGCGCCGACAACGTGGACCCCAAGGAGTACATGGGTCGCGTGTCCCAATGGCAGGGAAAAGTCGAGGAGGGCGGCGGCAAGTGGAAGGTCATCAATGATTTAGAAAGATTAGAAAATCTGTTTGTAATGTAAAAGAAGCTTTCTAAAAAAGGTCTTTGGGCCCAATCTCGGCGTTGGTCGCCAGATTCAAATCCTCGAAATACCTTAGTATTCCTCCGGTTTAAATCTGGCACCCGCCTTGACCTTGAACCAAAATCCGCTCCTTTTGAAAGATTCTTTAATAGATTTTAGAATCTGGCTTGATGGAAACAACCCGATCTACGTTAGCTTTTATTCGCTTGGTCAGAAGATCAAAATTCCTAAAAGGCATTCAAATTGTGATAAGTATGGATTCTGAAATTGTTAAAGGCGCGGACTATATCAAATTATCTGCGCCTTTTGTTTGGATATTGAACTGAGTACAAATGGTCGTATTTCGCACCCCTACAGATTTTATTGTTTCAAAAGGTATTTTTGATCTTCACAGACTTCCTGTAAGTTCCGGTTATGATAATAACGCTTGAACGTTGAATTTACTTATTTCGCGCCGTTTCCGAAATCCAGTGAAACGATTTTTTTGGGTCCTATTTACTCGAAAATCTGTTGATCAAAGTCGGATTAGCAGAATAAGCAAAAGTGCTGTCGTCAATATTGCATGGACTGTCCTAATGGCGTTCCATCGTAGCCAGCGTGACTCAAACCTTGCCATGGTTTCCAGCAGCGCAGGCTCGGTCATCGTGTCGAGATCCTGGGATTGAAGGTGGTTGTTCAATGGGATGTTGATAGTGACAGTCGGCAATTGGACACCAAATAAATAGATCACACATGCGACAACCATTAGGGTTCGATCCAGCCCCTCCAATAGCCAGATCCCCAACACAGTTGAAGCCAGCAATATCAAAGCAGAGCCGAGCCAGACAAACATAAATATCGGCTGGTTGTTCTGAATCACGCGATCCATTGCCTTGAAAGACTTGAGAAAGCCCAGATCGCCCAAGCTTTTAATGCCGGGCATAACGACGATCGCAAAGGTGAAAACCAATCCTGCGACCAGCGAACAGAGCAGGGCGGACAAAAGTACGGCAAGTTGAATCAGTTCCATAGACGTTATTGCCTCCAGATTTCGTCGGCACCGATGGTAATTGGTTTGCGAAGCAAACCGCTGCTCATCACCTTCCAGCCTCCACAACCAAGCCACCTGTGGCTGCGGCCTCGCAAAGGAAATTTTGGAAACGACGGCTTTGTCCTACTTCTTCTTGTACCCCTTCCAGCCCTTGATTGGGGCGCCGTGGTCGAGCCAATCGGCATCCATGTAGAAGGGATCGGTGATGCCCTTCTTACGCATCGCCATGCCCACGAGCACCTCCTTCAGGGTCCGCAGCCCGACGTAGGGGGTGAGGTAGGTAGGATCGACCACCGGGTTGACCTCGACGAGCTCGACGCCGACCACCTTCTTGGCAATCGTCACCGCGCGGAGCATGGGAAAGAGCTCCCGTATAGTCATCCCGCCGAGTTCGGGCGTCCCCATGCCAGGTGCGAAGGGCGCGTCCAGGCAATCCGTGTCGATGGAGATGAAGACGTACTCCGGTCCGTCTTCCAGCTCGGCGAGGACGCGCTTCATCACTTCCTCCCAGCCGTAGCGGTCGATCTCGCCCATGAAATGGAACTTGATTTGGTTCTTGCGCATCCAGGCCATGTCGCTCCCGCCGGGCTTGGCCGAGTTCAGGCCGATCTGGATGAAGTTCTTGCCGAGGACGTGGCCCTCGTCGATGAGGCGCCGGACCGGGGCGCCGTGGGAGAGATAGTGCCCCATGGCAAGCGGAATACCGTCGAAATGGGCGTCGAAGTGGACCACCGAGACGTTCGCGGGCCCGTAGACGGCGGAGATTGCTGCCACGTCGGCATACATGAGGGAGTGATCGCCGCCCACAATGAACGGAATCACGCCGGCCTCTACAATCTCCTTGACCATCTCGTAGACCGGGAGCACGCTGCGCTCCCCGGAGAGGATGTCGATCGGCGCGTCACCGTAATCCACGACATTAAATTCCTGCAAGGGGTCGATGTAACCCGCCACGGGGTGAGCCAGCTTGAAAAGCTCTCCCTTGCCCCACGGCGCATAGACCTCGGCATTGCGGACCGCTCCCGGAGCATAGGCCGTACCCCGCATTCCCGTGGACATGTCCACCGCGGCACCCATGATGGCGATGTCGACCTTGCCCGCTTTCAGATCGGCGGGGGTCAAGGCGACCGGTGCCTTGAAAAAGGTCGGAATACCCATGAAGGCGGTCCCGCCATAGGTCTGCTGCAGGTTAACCACTCCGGGCGGCCGGTTGCCCTGGCGTTCCTCGACGGAGCGGCGCATAGTCAGAGGATTGCGGGAGGGATCGCGTGGTTCCAGCGGGATCGAATCTGGATTGTCCCGGAGCATCTCGATCAGGGTCTTTTCTGTTTTCGGATCGAAATCACCGGCTGCAAAAACGGGTGTTGAAATAAACATTATTATCAAAAGGATAGAAACGGTTCGCCTCATGTTGTCCTCCCGGCAAGATTTGATTGAGATGAGCCATTTTTATTGGGCTCAATTGCGTGTTTTACAGGACACTCGTTAATCTTAGGCATGAAAACCCACCTGTGCAAGTTTGATTCAGGCTAGAATTCAAGTGTAATTCGTAAAAACATTAATTAGCCGCCCGTTCGCTGCGCTCACTCGACATACGCAGACAAGCCCGGGCGACGTGCCCGGGCTTTGGTAGCCATCGCTTCGCGGGAAAGAACCCTCACTTCACCGCCAATAGTAGTTAGTTTTGGCTTGGTTTAATTTGCCCGAGGGGCATGGCATGTTTCATCCGGCCAGGTCGGCCGGATGATGTCTGCGTCCGTCTGCGGCTAATATCGCCCTTTCCTGTAACCCAGTTACTCTTTCGAACCAATCTTGCCGACCACCATGCCGGGCCGGCCGGCCTTGATAAAATCCACCGCATTCATGCTTTTACGACCTGGATCAGGTGCAGTTTCAAGCGGCCCGTCTTCCCCCTCGAAAATGGCAACCCGTACCGGGTAGCAGGTGCAGTTCTCCATAGATGACATGTCTTCCTGGTCACCCAGGGGGCAGGGTGAAATCGCAACGAGGAGGTCTTCGTGAGCCAGCAGCTCTACAAAATCACCAGGGTTGATGACCCCCTTGGCTGAAAAATACGTCAATGCGGTCGGCGTTTTATCAAAGGCGATGCACTGGAAGTGCATGAAGGCTGCCGGATGAATGTGCCGCCGGGCCACCTCTTCCCCTGCGATTTCCATGATGGCCTGGGCCAGGTTGTAGTGACAGGCATTTGAATTTACGGTACCGAATACAGATTCCCAGACAGCCGGGCTGCACGCCCCATTATGAAGGACATAGCTGTGGGCTGCCGCCGGTCCGTATAGCTCCTGCATTTTTTTTGCATCCACAGTATCCCGTATCATTGTGACCAGCGGCCTGCACCATGGGCTGTTGGAATAATAGTGGGACCCTTCCCACTGGGTGTGGGGTCCAAAGGCCGACGTATGAAAGGTATCTGCCCATTCCTCCATGGGCCGGCTTTTTACCATGTAGAAAAGATCGATGATCTGCGGGCCTGAAATCAGTTCATACCGAACCACCTGGCCCTTTTTCAGTTCAAATCCTCTGCCGCCATACGGTTCCAGGATAAACTCGCTGACAAGCTTGAGCTTGCCTGCTTCAGAGAGTTTTTTGGCATTCTCATAGCTCTTGTTATTGGGCTCATTCACCTTTTTTTTTGCATACAGTATGATGTCATTTTCTTCGTCAGCCATTTCATTCTCCTTCTTAAGAAGTGATCTATAGAAGATTATTTATACTGGGCTGCAACTTTCAGCCCCATTTCGGTTGTTATTTTTTCCCGATCGTTCCCACGGTCATTCCCGGCCTGCCGGCCTTGTTGAATTCATAAGGATCCGTGGTTTTATGCTGTGGGTCAGGCGCAGTTTCAAGGGGACTGTCTTCTCCCTCATAGATGGCCACCCTGAACGGCCAGTTGACGCATTTACACAGATCACTGGTGTCGTTCTGGTCACCGAGCGGGCAGGGCGAGATAAACACGTATAGATCCTCATGGGCCAGCAACTCTACATAGTCGCCCTTTTTGAACAAGTCTGCGTTCGGGTAATATGTGACATTGATCGGATTCTTATCAAAGGCCACGGCCTGGAAGTGCATGAAGGATGCTGGTGAGTGAAAGAGTTTTGCCTTTTCTTCACCCAGCACCTCAACCAGGACCTGCTTGAGATTCATGTCGCAGCTGTTGTGGTTGGCAACGCCATAGGCAACTTCGTAGATACCGGATGTACAACGGCCGGAGTTGTAGATAAAACTGTGGGCACCGGTGGGGCCATACTGCTCCCGGATTTTATCGATATCCACCGTATCCTTAATAAAGGAGAGCAGGGGCCGGGTGAAGGGGGTGTTGGAATAGTAATGCATCCCTTCCATCGGAGTGATGGCACCCAGCACCGTGGTGTGATAGGGATCAGCCCACTCTTCGGTGGGCCGGCTTCTGACATGATATATCGTGTCGATGATCTGAGGGCCGTCCATGATTTCATAGCGGATGACCTGCCCTTTATCCAGTTCGAACCAGTGGCCCCGGAATGGTTCACAAACCCTCTCGCTGACCAGTTTCAGTTTACCAGCATCTGAAGCTGTTTTGGCTGCTTCAAGAAATTTTGTATAGGGCTGGTTGGCTTTCTTTTTGGCTTCCAGGCCTGCGTCAAAAAATTCTTCTGTCATTTTTTCTCCTTTATGTGAATTGGCCAGCGCTGAATACATTCTCAGGGAATCCAGGTAATAAACCAATTACCGTTTTTATTCCGCCTGCCTGCCCTGGGTTACACAGGCGCAGGCAGACGGGGTTATAAACTCTGCTGCCTGTTAATCAAACTCACGCCAGAGTGCAGCAGTGGAGCAATGGATACCGCTGTGGAAGGTGTGCCAGATGGTGGAGTAGGGCACCTCGTAGCATTCCCAGCCCCGTTTTTCGAGATCCTTTACAAATTTCTTGGTCCCTTTGGGCATGACAATCCCTTTATTGCCAAGGGGTTCATTGTTTTCAGCACCCTCGAAATGATCCTCCATGGATATGTCGAGCACTTCCCAGTCCTTTAGCTCATCCGGGAGCGGAGTCCAGAACACATTGTCTCCTTTTGGATAGGCGATCAGTCCTTCTTCCAGCGGGGCCATCAGGCAGTCGAGGTGATAGGTCAGCTGACTGTTGAAATAGACTGGGTAAATCTTCCAGCCATGGGGTTCCAGCATGCGGCGCAAAATTTCATATCCCAGCTCATCACCGGATGAACGTGGTTTGGACCGGTCCTTGATGTGGGACGGATCAGCTACACCAATGCCGATGATGGCCCACTTGTCAAAAATAACCGGATCACCCGGTGCCAAGAAAGGGCCTATCTGGGGTCGGTCTACAAAGGGGAAATGGGCCGGCATGTTATGCCATATGGCGTCCGGGTCGTTTGTGATCATCTCAATGATGGCCTCGCGGTGAGCGATCTCCGAGATGTTGCTGTTGGATACTTCCCAGAATGAAACAAAGTGGTTGCCGAACACCTCGCAGGCAGACTGGCCGTAAAGAGTCATTTGCTTCTGCTCTGACCAGGAATAGTTGTAGTTCACCAATTTTTCAGGGGTATACCCGGTCTCATTGCGAATGACACGCACACCGGCCTTACGGTAGGCTTCGGCCAGGGCATCCGATTCCATGGCCATCTTCTCGGCTGTCTCGGGATCGGTATCCCAGAGGTTGGTACCACCGTATTTTTTTATATAGGCCTTGAATTCGTCAGGTGCGTGACGGAAAAGGTTGGCATATTCCCAGGTATCTCCGTTAGGAACGTTGATCACGCTGGGGTTTCCCACCAGGCATGCCTTGAGGTCTGCATAATCTGTTTCCAGGTAGCATTTAATGTCTTTGCCCTGCTCACGCATTCCCGGTATCAATTCGCCGGTTTCTTCTGCCAATTTCTTGTTTTTTTCGATTTCTTCGATTGGTTTCCAAGATGCCATAATTATATCTCCCGTACATATTAGTGTTTGATTTGAGGCTTAAGCCCAGGTCTCAGGGGAACCCGGGCTTAATAAGTTTTTTTAATCATCCCGGTTCAGCACCAGGGTGGCGCAACGGATAGCGCCGCCGATTCTTGCACAAAGTTCAACCTCCACCGGTACCGTCCGGACACCGCGCTTTTCGATCTCCTTATTGATCCGCTCGGTCTTCATGGGAACCATTACCCGGTGCTGGCCGCTGTCATCCGGCCCGAGGGGGACGAGATTGCCCCCGCCATGAACTGCGCATTCTTCGTAGTCCATCCAAATGATGTCCCAGTCCTTAATTGGATCAGGAATACCATCAATAAATACATCTTTAGGAATAGTGGCTATGCCCGGTGCTACCAGGCCTAAAATGTAGTCGAAGTGAAAACTGAATTTGGCTTTATAATTTACTTGGTGAACTTCAAATCCGAAAGGCTTCATCATTCGTTTTAACACCTCAATCCCAGCAGGATTGGAAGCTGAAGATTCTTTTTGCCCTTCCTGCCATCCGCAGCCAACTAAAATATTCTTTTCATCTACCAGGCGTAAATCACCGCAGCCTATCCAAGGCCCGGGCCCGGCGCCAATGGAACGATCGGTTGGTAAACCAGGGGGCGGACACAACAATATAGCATCCTTATCGTTATGAAATCTTTCCATTAATAATTCACGGCCCGAGAAAGTTGCTGCAGCACTTTCGATAATGTTATCGCTTAAACCTGTTTCAACCACCACATTGCCAAAAATTTGCCAGAAGTTGGCAATTGTTAATGGCCAGTAACCTTGCGGGGCAAATTTAAAGTAGTTTAGGATCTCCGGTGTTGCCTGGCTAATTCGCTGCACTTTCACGCCCTCGCTCTCGTAAGCCTTGGTCAGGTCGTCGTGCAGCTTGTCATATGCCTCAATAAGGTCTGGTCTGGCTGTTGAGAAGGGGATCTGTTCTCCTTCTTCGAACTGGTCGTAGAACTCCGGCCCAAGATCCGTAATATGATCGGTGAAGTTTGCGTTGGCTTTGTTCTTTGGGGGGAACGCAGCATGGTCTGTTCTTCCAAGAACAACTTCTCTAAGCGTTCCAAATTCTGTTTTTTGTCTTAAAGGTAACATGCGCAGGCTCCTTTCCCTTTGAAGTGTTATGAATCTTTGATTTGTCGAATAACCAGTCTGAACTATTCTTTTGTCTTAGTAATCCTTTGTCATCAGTCATCCGCAGCTTCCCACACAAATATCCGCCTGAACCGGCCCCACCAGTCCGCGCCCAGCACATAAATGGCGAATATGAAGGAAAGCGGATCGATCAGAAACACCCAGGTGAGCAGTGTCTTCTGCTGCTCCAAATCGAGTCCCCAGACGATGGGGTGCGGGCCATCCGGAGTGGCGGCACCCATTGAATCCATGGCGTAAAGCGCCAGTATAGAGGTAACCAGGAGGTTGGTCAGCAACAGCGCGATACCCAAATAGTGCCGTGCTTTGGACACAGGCCCAGTGTAGCTGGCTTTGACCGCGCCGACGAATTTAGACTTGATGGCCTTGAATCCCTCCTTGCCCAAAAAAACGATGCTGGCCAGGCTGACGATCTCACCGCCAACCACCATGGCCCCCACCGTGCCGGCCCCTACTCCCAGGGCGGGCAGGAACAGAGCTAGGATAATCCCGAGGTTGCCTACGACTATCATGGTGAAGCCCACTTTGTAGCGCCAGGTTTGGGTGAAATCGGTGGAAGGTATGTCAGTCGATTGCGTGTTTTCGGAAGCCATGGGTTTTCACTCCATTTCCATAATGAGATTGTATTTATTTTAGATTTCGGATTGGAGATTTTAGATTTAATGAATCGCTGCGCTCTGCTTATAGAGAAAATCAGATTAAATTGAGCACGGTGAAACAGCCAATCCGCATTCCAAAATCCAAAAACGAAAATTCAAGAAATCACCAATCGCCCCCCATATCGCTGCCAAAATCACCTCCTATGTCGGGCATCCCCATATCCGGCATGGGCATCTGCTCCGGTTCCGAGGGCAGGGGCGTGGCCTCGACATCTTGGTCCTTGTCCGGAACGACGATGATTCTTTCATGGTAGTAGTCGCGACTGCCCCACCAGGGGCCGTGACCGTGATGGTGATGATACACTCTCCCGCTTCCACCCCCACCGGCACAGGCCGCTAAAAGAAACGCGAAATTTAGCAGTAGAATGGCCGTGATTGTTTTTTTCATGGTCCCTCCATCAGCGCGATGTCTGGATACCGAAGGCGGCCCCGGTAGAATCGGTTAAAATTGCTACGTTGCCGCTTTTCAGGATCAACTTTCCGCCAGATTTCCGGGCGGTCTCAATGGATCGATCGAGTTCGGCCACCTTAAAGTAGGGCAGCCAGTTGTCCTCCAAACCTTCCCACTGCAGTTCCACAAGCCCGGCAACTGCGCGTCCCTCTCGCTTTAGAATGCTGTAGCGGTGCCCTTCACCATCTTCTAAGGGTGTCTTTTCATAACCAAACAGGGCCGTGTAAAAAGTCTGGGCGCGTTTTCCATCAAGGGCCACCAGGTCGACCCAAAGCCATTGACCGGGTGAGGATTTTCCTCCCCCAGGTCCGCGGCCACTGGCTGCCAATAAAATGAACGGTGCGTTTGCCGGATCGCTAACCAGCACCATGGAGCCGCGGCCCACGGCATCTAGGGGGCCTTCCAGCACCTTGCCCCCATGTGATTTAACCGCAGCCACGCTTTGTTCCAAATCACTGACCGAGATGGTGGTGAGCCACAGGGATTCCGGTGCGGCGGCATCCTTATTATCCGTGGCGCTCATGCCGGCGACAGGCTTGCCGTCCAGGTAAAAGAGATAATAGTCTCCGTTTTCACTGGACCTGGCTGCCCGCCAACCGAATAGACGGCTGTAGAAAGCGGCGGCTGACACCGGATCCTCTGTCAGCAGGTCGATCCACACGAAATGGCCGTCCTTAACCTTACCTGTTTCGGAATCAGCCACCGGTGGGAGTTGGACGCGCTGGTGCATGGCGCCACATCCGGTCGCCAGCCAAAGGGCCAGTACGACCAAGACCAGGCCAAAACGGTACCAAAATAAAGTTGGCTGGAATTTGGGATTTGATCGTATGCCTGGATATCTGGATCTATTCTGTTTTTCCATTGAAACGTCCTCCAGATGTCACCTTGCTTCCCCTGATTATCAACATCCTGACCGCAGCTTGCCAAGGATGGAGGCGCGTAAGCGCTAGAGTCCTTTCTGTTTCAGCACCCGGGTTATTTCCTGTTCTAGTTCCGCCCGCAACTCCAGGGCTCGTTCGCATTCCTCACAGGATTCGTTTGCCGGGTGCTGCCTGGCAGCCAGCCAGGTGCAGAGCTCCTCATAGTCGGCGCAAATCTCGCTGAAATCATCGTCGGCTTGCAATGCCGATTTGATGGCCTCGATACGATCAGGGAACTTCTGGTAGACATAGGCGGTCATCGCTTTATCAATAAACAGGCGCTCGGGGGGCTTGAAATTAACGATATGCTAACTAATATGAAGTATAGTGCCTCAGGTGATAAGTAAAAGGTATGCAAGGGTAATTTACCGTAAATTACCTGTGGCGCCACCCCGAAACGGGAGTAATTAATAGGTAGAAATGACTATCAATTCGCCGGATCATATCCAGGCTCAACTTGAGAGAATACTGGAGAGCGAGGGATTTTCGTCCAGCAGGCGGCTGTGCCAGTTTCTTCGGTACGTGGTTGAGCAAACGCTGCAAGGTCATGCCAATGAGATCAAACAATACACAGTTGGCGTGGAGGCAATGGGCTTTCCAACCACATTCGACCCCCAGGCCAACCCAACCGTAAGAATTCATGCTCGCAAATTGCGTCGCGAACTAGATCGATATTATCTTACCCAGGGTATCCAGGACCCCATTCGCATCGACATCCTCAAAGGTGGTTATGTCCCCGTATTCAGCGAAAACTTTGTTTCGTCATCTGCAGCCGATTCCGATCAATGCGAAACACCCGATCATGTGAAGGCACCCGATAATGGCTCCAAACCAACCATTGCCGTAATGATGATCGATTGCCTGAGTGGTAAGGACAGCTATGGCCACTATGCCACCGGACTGACAGAGGAAATCCTCATTGCCCTGGCAAAATTTCCTGAGTTCCTGGTGGTCGGTCCTCTCTCGAAGGAACTATGCCTGCGGAAAGGAATGGACACTCGCAGCATCGGTCGGCAATACGGTGTACGTTTCGTCTTGAATTGTTCCCTGAGCGTGTCCGGTGAAAACCTAAGGCTGGCCGCTCGATTGGAAGATGCCAACAATGGGGGGCAAATTTGGGGGCTCACCCTGGATCAACGTCTCAATGATATAGGGCTACAGTTGTTCTTAGATGATATTGTCAGCCGGATAGTGGCCGTCATTGCCGATAGTCATGGCGTCATACCGAGCATCTTGACGAACGAATCGATCAACCAGAGCACCCAAAACTTAGACGTATACGAAGCAATTCTTTACTACTATCACTATTTCAGATTCCTGTCGGAAGATTCCTATGTCCGTGCCATGAGCGCTTTGGAGGACGCCGTTAAAAGATACCCCGATCATGCCCTGGCGACAGCTGCGTTGGGGGACCTTGTTCTCAGCACCTATCTGTTAGGTTATGACGACGACCCATCAAAAATAGAGCGCTCTGAAGCGTTGGGGCGAAAAGCGGTTGCTTTAGATGCGAGCTGTCAGGTAGCTCACTTTACAATGGCATTGGTGCATTTCCTCAAGTTTGAAAAATCTTTGTTTCTGGTGGAGGCCGAAAAAGCCCTGGAGCTGAATCCAAACAACGCAATCTATGTAGCCGCCATTGCCATGCACATCGGGATGACCGGCGATTGGGAGCGCGCCAGCGAATTGATGGGCAGAGCCATGCGTCTCAATCCTCACCATCCCGGTTGGTACCATATGGTCCATTTTATGGAACACTATAGCAAGGGACAGTACGATTCCGCCCTGATCGAGGCCCGTCGTTTCAATTCACCGGTTTTATTCTGGGACCCGCTCATTCGGGCAGCTGTTCTTGGGCAACTCGGTCGATCGATGGAAGCCAAAACCGCAGTTAATGAGCTGCTGGCCTTAATTCCGGACTTTCAAAAACGTGGCCCGAATTTGATCCGCCGGCTCGCCTATACCGATGATCACGTTGAGATACTGGTGGATGGACTCGGGAAGGCAGGGCTTGAATTTTAGATTTTAGAATTCGGAATGCAGATTGGTGGTTTCGCTGCACTCAATCGGATTCAGATATGTAATTGTGAAGAAGGCTGTACTCTGAAAATAGTCTTTTTGAGACCATCAAGCTTCGGCGTGGAGTTTTTCTATGACGTTCTTGAGCGGCGCCACCGTCACCCCACCCTTCATGGGATATGCCTCTTTTACCGGTGCGACCAAGTAGGCCTCATCCGGGGCGACGTCATTCAATGCGTTCCAGAACCCTTTTGTGACAGTGGGGGTTGTGGATGATTTCAATTCAAAAGCCAGCACACGCCGCCCTCCCCTCAAGACAAGATCGATCTCGGCACCTTTGCCGGTTCTGTAAAAAAAACCTTGATAGCGTTCAGCGGCAGCCAGGATATTTTCCATGGCAAAGCCTTCGAAAGAGGCCCCAACGACCGGGTGGGAAAGCAGATCGTCATGCGTGCGGATATCCAGAAGGGCATGGAGAATGCCGCTGTCACGGATATAGATTTTGGGAGATTTTACCAGCCGCTTTTTTATATTGGGCGCATCCGGCCTGAGGACCCGCAACATGAAGGTGTGTTCCAGAAGGTCGATGTAAGTACGAATAGTATGCGAACTGACGCCCATAGCGTCAGCTAGTTTTGACGCGTTCATCAGGGACCCATGCAGGTGTGCACACATCTTCCAGAGCCGGCCGAGTCGCGCTGGCGGCAATCGAAATCCGAGCATGCCGACATCTCGTTCGAGGAAAGTACGGATGAAATCCTGGCGCCACTGAAAACTGGCGCCTTCATTTGCGGCCAGGTAGCTTCGCGGGAAACCACCTCGCAACCAGAGCTGCCTAAGATCGTGAATTGATTCCGAGACAACTTCTCCCAATAGAAATGGGGTCAGCTCCAGATAGCTGATTCTTCCGGCCAGGGATTCGGAACTCTGCTGGATCAAGTCACGCCCGGCTGAACCCAGAATCAGGAACTGGTTGTTTCTATCGCGGCCATCCACGACACTGCGGAGGACTGTAAAGAGCTCCGGTGCACGCTGTATTTCGTCCAGGCAGACCAGTTCGTCTTCATGCAGGCTGAAAAATGCCAACGGGTCTTCCAGCTTGGCAAGGTCGGATGGGTTTTCCAAATCCAGGTATACGGAGGCGCCAACAGCCTCGATAATGTGGCCGGCCAGAGTGGTTTTGCCGCACTGGCGGGGTCCTAGGAGCGCAACGACAGGATTGTGGGACAAGCGCCTTTTTATCTCTGGAGCCAAGCCTCTTTGAATTTTTCCTCTCATATTTGAAGTTTATATTCATATTTGGGAGGAAAATCAAGAGATTTGTGGCCTGAAACCGCCTGACCCAAGTTTGCTGGTGTCTTTATGTTGCAAGCTAAAATTAAAAATACCCTACTCAACCGCCCGTTCGCTTTACTCACTCGACGCACGCGGACTAAGCCCGGGCGACGTGCCCAGGCTTGGGTAGCCATCGCTTCGCGAAAAAACCAATAAGCACCAATTTCCGAGATAGCATCACAAACTTGAAGGAGATGGATTTTCTGCCCGGAGGGCATGACGTGAAACGCCTGACAGGTCGTCCGGTGTTATCTGCTATTGCTTGTGCGGCGAAGTTTTAACGAAGACGTATCTGCGGTTAATTATGCCTTATTTGATCTCCAATCCAGAAGCCGCAAAGATTGGTTCCAGATGTTCCAGGCTCTCCCGGCCTGCTTCCTCAGGGGTATCCACGTATGGATAAAGCTCCAGGCTGATATCACCTGTGTAACCCAGACGTTTCATGGCTTCAAAGACGGCCGGATAATCGATCACCCCCAGGCCGGGGATGAGGTGGTTGTGGACGCGGGTGTCGGCGATGTCTTCCAGGTGGACGTGGCCGACCCACTCGAACAGATCTTCGAAGGCGGCGGCCGGGTCTTCGCCAACGCAGTAGAAATGACCGATGTCGAAATTCAGTCCCACGGCCGGGGATTGAAAATCCTTGATGAACCGCTTGTATTCATCAGTGTTTTCGATAAAAAGCTCCGGCTCCGGTTCGATAAGAAGCTTGATGCCCAGAGATTCGGCATCCGGGATCACCTGTTCCAGCCCTTCTCGGAAAAGGGCGGCACCTGTCGGCCAGTCCATACCTTCCAGCGGGCCGCCAGGCGGGATGGAGATGCACTCGCTTCCCAATTCCTTGGCCACAGCCAGGCTCTCTTTGGTATGGCGTACTCGGATATCCCGGCGCTCCTTGTCCGGCTCGATAAATGACGGCAGGTAGGTGTCGCCTACCGCAAACAGGGTAAAACTGTTGATGTTGGTTATTTTAAGCTGGTGCTTGTTTAAGGCCGCTTTCAATTCGGCAATCTTGTCCGGGCCGAAATCCGGCGGGTAGAGGTGTGGCCGGTCGCCCATGATTTCGACGCCCTTAAATCCTAGTTTGGCGATCATTTCAATGGATTCCAAAAGGGTAAATTTGACAAATGCGTTGGTGCTGTAACCGAAAATCATGAGTTACTCCTGATGATTATTCCGAATCAACTCTGCTTAAACTCTCGATATAATAACCACGATTTTTTACCTGTCATGATGCTGGCAGTAATCAGTCTACACCATAAAACTATATCCCGATGGAAAATTCCACATCATATAAATCAGGGGGAATAAGGGTGTTTTGCCGTCATGCCGGACCTGATCCGGCATCCAGTAGCCCGGACGGCAAAACCAGGCTGGATCCCGGGTCAAGCCCGGGATGACGCTTGAGCCAATGTATGTGAATTCTATATATACCTACTGTCATTTACTGAGTATTTCCGCCTCTAAATCATCTAACGCCGCCAGCTGATCTTGAAACGTCCGGGGCGCATTCTCGCCGAGGGGGTTTTTAAAGAAAAACGCCAGTTCGGGAACCAGCCCCGTGCGGCCGATCATCTGCAGCATGAACATCCACCGCGCCAGATCGATTACCATTGGGGCGGCCAGGATCGAATCGCGGCCCTGCAGGTCAATCCGCAGGCTCATGGGCAGGTTGAACATACCCAACAGGTCAATCACATCCCAGGCCTCTTTGGCGTCTCCCCGGGGTGGATAATAGTCGATGTGGACTTTGTGCGTCGGCTGGCCATAGCGCTCTCCAACCTCGTACCCCAAAACATCATCCAGCAAGTTGGTTTTGTTGGCCAATTTGCCCGAGGCTTTTTCGGGTTCCATGAGATTGGCGCCATCCTCGTTGCCGAGAATATTCATGCTGTACCAGCCGTCTACGTATAATTGCCTGGCTTTGAGGGCCGAAGCCAAGGCCACCTTGAAATAGGTCTGCCCGGTTTTGCCGTCATAGCCGCAGATGGGCACACCGGTCTCCTCCGCCAGGGCCACCACCGGATCCAGTTCCACCCGGTTAGGCGTAAAATTGATAATCGGTATGCGGTTGCGAATGGCGGCCAGAACGTAGGCCAGGTCCGGCAGCTTCTCCGGGTCGTAGGCCTGCTTGAGAGAAGCTACATCCGTAGCTGTATCCGGGTTAATTCCAGCAGCGGCTGGGAGCAGGTTGACCAGAACCGGTCGACTGCCGGGAAATTGGCTGGAAAGGGCATCAATGTCAGCTTCGAGGTGCTCAATCTGGCCATCTAGAGTACCGGCTTTCGGAGCGATTAGAACCGGCACCTCCGCCAATGCTGCCTCATAGGTTTCCAGAACGGTTAACGGCAGCACCCGGCTTTGACGGACACAGTCGACCAGATTTTCGCGGCGGGTGTCCCAGCCGGCCACATGTAAGGCCCCAACCGGCAGGACGTCGGTAAACTTGTTCCCGGTTGTCAGGCCGCCGGACACAGACCTGTCTCCGTCCCGCAGGGCGGCAACCGCGGTCGCGAGCGTTGTACCGATGGCACCTTTCAGTCCGGCAACGAGCAACAGAACCGACTGGTTTTCGAAATGTTCCGGGATAGTCATGTACTTAGTCCCCCGCTTTGCTTTGTTCCAAAGGATTCAAATACCCGATCCCTACCTCTCCGTCAAGTTGAGTATTTATCTGAAATCAGTTGGTATTGGAGTTTGGGCACCGATGCCGGGTCAGGAAGAGCTGTCCGGGGTAGAGCGGAGGGGCTTACACTAAAAAAATTGCGTCTAATTCAGCTGCTGGCTGCGTACCGCTGTCTTGTATTCCTGCATCAATTCATCCATCAGGACCTTAACCGGTACTATCTCTTTCACACGATGAGCATTTTCACCGGCAAACGCAAATCCATAGGCGAATTTTCCCTTGCAGGCGTTGGTCAGAGCCATGGCAATGCAATAAGGGCTTTTCTCTGGATCGCAGGTGCGGATGCAATGATAGGGACATTTAGATGGGTTTCTGGCGCCCTTTTTAACTGCCTCTAGAAACGGGTTGCGGATGGCCCGTCCCGGCATCCCCACGGGGCTTTCAATCACGACGATATCCTTTTTAGCGGCATCCACAAACAAATTCTTAAATACGGTTCTCTAAAAAGCTCCAGTTGGCATAAAGTACTCGGATATAGGGTCCATATCCCAAGTAATGTTATTCCAAGTAATCTTGGATGATCTCACGGCCTGCTGGACGATACGCATAA